>Ga0181422_1000647_pt1 | contig 11281 bp, 20 predicted proteins | sample 45SPOviralmetaG_FD_130147 | JGI IMG/M metagenome (GOLD analysis project Ga0181422, IMG submission 130147) | Marine viral communities from the oligotrophic San Pedro Time Series (SPOT) site, San Pedro Channel, CA, USA - 45 SPOT_SRF_2013-07-18 | ecosystem: Environmental > Aquatic > Marine > Strait...
ATTCTTAAATTCTATTATGATGTTCTATAAGCTTTTGCGCTTATTGTACTTTTAGCTTTAGACCTACTAATACCTTTTTTCTTACGTTTGTTGACATTGTACCAGAGACCTTTTTTAGCAATCTTGCCACTTTTAGTTTTGTGATAACCTTTTTTCATATTTTATTTCCATGCCTTTCTTGACCAATAATTAGCCGATAATGTTTTTTGTCCTTTTGTTTTGATGCCACCACTTCTAGCTAAATAACTTTTTCTAGCTTTAGGGTTATTCTTTCGAATTTTCATATTGGGATCGCCAAAAGTTACTTTATTAACTTTCCCTGTCTTTTGATTTTTAACATAAACACCACTTTTTTTAGAACTGCCACTTGGCAATCTAAATGGTTTATTGAGTGTTACTTTTCTTCCTTGATACTCTGCCATTATACTTTAACCTTTTGTTTTATTTCTTCGGTACACATAAATTTAATAAAAATTTTATTTTTATTAACTTCTTCATAGCCAATTTCTTCTAATTTGAGCATTGACTCTTGATTTCCTGCAATCATGCAAGAATAACCATCAACAAATAAATCAGGGTATTTGTATGGAGGCAAACAAGTATTCGATACAGCTGAACATAATATTAAATTAAGTACAAAATTCATTATTTTCTCTTAATCAAATCTGTAGCTTTCAATCCGTACACACTAGCAATTACACCTACAAAAATTGTTTGATACCAGAACGGAAGATTGCCAAAGTGTTCAAAAAACAAATTCATCTTTTCCATGTGCTTTGGGTTATCCGACCATACAGAAAATGCTAACATACCGATCGGCAAACTTAACAGCACCAAAATAAATTCGTCTTTCCAATCAGAGTTTCTACTTTCTAAAAGTTTTCCTTGATATTCGGCTTGTCCATTGGCCATCTTTTCGGCATGGTGCATTTGTGCATCTGCCATTAACATTTTAGTTTTTTGTTTATTTTTATATATATGACTACCTGCTTGAACAGCTAGTTTGATTGCACTTAACCACATTAGCTTACTACCTTTCCTTTATCCCACTTCATATCAGGCAGTCCGTTAGAATATTTTTTGCCATCATAAGTTAAGACTTGTTTTCTATTTGATCCTTGTTCATTGTAAGAAACATGAACCCAGCCACCACTAGGATTGTCAGGGTCGTAAAATTCTAAAATTAATTGGTCAAAGTCCACATTGTTTTGTAACCAATAAGCTATTTGAATATTTGGTATTCCTGGTATTTCAAAATCAACTGCCTGACCTTTTGCATGCTGGCTAGTCTTTTTAGAACCAATAGCTTCGCAAAGTTCCTCTGACCTATAACCTGATGTTATAATTAATGGCTTGTCATACTTAGCTCTAACAGGCTCAAGTATTTCATAGCAAACATTCTCTAAGTTTTTAACATCACCAGATCCAGGCTCATTACTTATGCCTTTTCTAGTAGCAGTCATTGACTTAGTAAATTCTTCTAATTTAAAATGTTTAGATAGTTGCATAAATTAACACTTACAAGTTTCACAAGTACACAATTCACCATCGTAAAAATGGCTATGTAAGATTTCCTTACAATGACATTTACAATGACAATCTTTGCACTTCTTTTTTTTTCTTTTTATCTTTGGTTTAGACTCAAGCATCTTTGCAAGATTTTCAAAAAAACTATCAATGAAAGATAAAAATTTAACAATATATTTATCTATCATTCTAAAATAAGTTTCTTAATTGAGTGTGAACCATCAATATTTTTTTCAAGTTCAGCTTTTGATTTAATACACCTGTATTCAACATTAGTTCCAGTATTGCTCCGATTTGCAATTCTTTTACCTTTAAGGCATGAACTTAGATCAGGTTGCAATCTTGCTTCTTTGATCTCATTGTTGACCAGCATTAGTAAAGCTATGACAATAGATTCCATTAGTGATCTCCATTAAGTTTGCCAATATTTGCTCTAACGCTATCTTTTAATTTTTCTATATCGTTCAATGCTTTATCTAAATCTTTATCAATTGATCCAATCATTACTTTATTGTGCATCATGTCATCGACTCTTATTGTTAATTTTTCTACTTGAACTGCCAAATGTTCGATCAGCATAAATTGTTCTTGATCTATTGGCTTTTGTGTTGAGGCCTCTAATAAATCTTGTTCCATCAATGCTTTAGAAGTTTCAAGATGTATAATTCTTGAATTGATCTGTGCGTAGGTCCAGACTGATATTGAAATACCAACAACAATCATGACTAAAGTTTTTATATCAGTTTTGAATGATGTTTGTTCTGTAATCATAATTTAAATAATTTATTTTCGCATGAGCTGGCTTTACACAAAATGCCAACAAGGTCATAAGTATAATGAGAACACCAGTGAAGTAGTAATTCATATCTACACCCCATAAATCAGTTACCATGATCCACCATTAAAATTTTAATTCCTAATTTTTTTTGTTTGGCAGTAGGTATTCGCCAAATTTTTCGCTTGTAAGATTTTACGTTTTTTCTATATGTATTTGTTTTAACGTCTATTAATTCTACTTTACCATTCTCATCTAAAGTAATTAAATCACAAGGTGATTGAGGGTCTATCGCTTTAAAAACCCACTTACCCTGTTTAGTAAAATCAACACAACATTGATATTCACCAACAACTCCTTTTTGAGTACGATTTAACCTACTAGATTTGATATTAGGTTTAGCAGAGTTGAGAGACTTATTAGTCCTACAGCCCATAATAATTTATAAATAGAGTTCACTTTAGCATCTAAGTGAGCTAAGTGATTATCCTTTATAGTTGATATTTTGTTGTGTATTAATTTTATTTCCCCTTGAAGCTTAATAATTTGCTCTGTGTTTTTTTGAGATTGAGTGGCCATTATCTATACTTATTTAAATCTTCAATTATTTTTAGTTGTTCAAGTGTTGAAGTTTGATCTTTACCTTGATTTTGTTTCATAAAGTTTTGATCAGCGTATGCTTTTTGGATTAAACCTTGACCACCAGTTACATCAGGCAATTTAGTAAATGCTATTGCTTGTGTAATATCATCTATTGCTTGATTATGTTTAGCTGTTTTAGTAATTGCATCAGCAGTAAATCTTGTAAATAATGTTCCTTGAATACCTGCGGCTTGGAAACCTAAGATACCTGCTAATGATCTAAATGCACTATTAAAAATTTCTAAAAATTTTTTACCACCTTTGTCAACATCTTTAAAATTATTTAAACTTGTTGTTTTTTCTAGTTGTTTAGCAAAACCTAATAAATCCTTTTGTTGGTCTTTAGAAAATAAAATTTTAGAAATTTCTTTACCATTCCCATTAACCATTTGCTCAACTTCTTTTATAAATAATTTTGGATCAAATATTTCATTTGTTCCTACTTTTCTAAAAGAATTATTTATCATTCTTTGAGCAGCACCATCGACTAATAAATCAAAACCCTCACTATTGGGTTTAAATACAGTTGAGGTTAATCTTTGTAATAAATCAGTTGATTGTTTTACGCTATTTGCACTAAGACTAGCATTTCCATATAAATAATTATTTATTTGCAAAGCACTATATTTACCATTTAAAATTCCTTGAAGATAAGCACCACTTGTATCTTTTATTTTGCCTATGTTACTTGGTGTAAATATTTTCTTTACATTACTAGACTCTAATCTAGCTTTTTTAATTTGTTCTAAAACTTGTTTATTACCTGTAGATAAAGCACCATTAATTGTTTTATCATAAAATGTATCAAATTCATTTTTAATTAACATTAAAGCTTTTTTATCAGTTGCGTCTCTAGTAGTGTTTATAATTGAATTTATACTTCTTCTTTGATTTTCTAAAGTTATTAAAGCTATTTTAGATATGTTTGAATTTTCAATTGTTTTTGCAAACTTATTAATATTATTAAGAGCCGCAGTTGCGTTTGGCATTGTAATTTTATTTATTGGTTGACCTAAACCATCAGCACCACTAACCATTAACTTAATATTACTTGTAAGATTTTTAACTACAGGTGCTTTGATTTTACCATTCCAATCAATAGCGTTATACATTTTATCAACATTTTCATCCATTTTATTTTTAATAGATGTTATTTGATTTGTAATATTATCAATTGTATCTTCAACTGGTGTTTTTTGGCCAGGCAAAGTTGTTGTTTGTTGAGTGTTTTTATTTTTTATTAAATTATTTCTAAATTTTGTAAGATAATCAAAAGTTTGGTTTAATTGTATTTGGTCTTGATACCTTACTATATTTTGTATGCCTGATCCATGAACACCATTTCTAGCTTCATCAATATATTTTAAAACTTTTTTATTACCACTTGCTTGTGCTTTCCATAAAGAAATACCAAATTTATTTGCACCTACAATGTGAACAGCGTCTTGAGGTAAAATGCCATCTTCTAAGGCTTGAGCATATTGTTTTAAAACTTTTTCATTACTTACTAACGAAACATCATCAAAATGTTTTAAAGCTAATTTTTTTGCTTCATCAGTTACTTCAAGTTTGTTATTTAAAAAAGTTCCACTTTTTGTAGTAAAGTTAAATTTGCTAGGTATCACTCTATTAATACCATCTTTAACAAAATTAAATCCACTATATCTAGCTAAAAATCTTCCTATTGGCTCACCAGCAAATCCAAAACCTAAATTTAATGCAAGTTTATCATCTTCAACAAAAGGTAAAATTCCATCACCACCTTGTTTATTACCTAAAGGAATTGTAGCTACATCTTGAACTGCACCTGTTAAAGCATTTGCGCCACCCATAGCCATACCTTTTTTTAAAATTCCACCACCAATATTTTTAGTTACAAAACCAGCACCAGGGATGTATTGTAACATTTGAGTTATACCCTCAACAACATCTTTAGTAGTAATACCAGGTTTATTTAAATAATAAGTTCTATTTGCTCCATTCTTAACTGCATTTTCAGGTAAAGTAATGACAACATTATCAAACTTATCTTTCGATATAATTGCTTCAGGGTAAAATTTTTTTACCATATCTATTTGTGCATTAGGAGTTGAGGTCAAAGCAAATCCTGTATTTAAAGCAATTTCATTACCAATAGATTTTAATTTTGCTCCATTAATCTCACCCATGTTTTTAAATTCTTCTCTATCATTACCTGTAAAAAAACTAGCAATAGGATCAACAATGTAACTTTTTAAAAAACCTTTTTCTTCATCTTTTTTATTTATTGCATTTGTAACTATACTTTTTTCGTCTCCACTAACGATAGCATCAGCATCTACATTGTTATATTTTTTTTGTATTATGGCGTTATTAATTTCTTCTAATTCGTCTTTGTTAGTAACAATTGTCATAACTTTCCTTATTTGAATTATTTTAATTTTTTATAAATCTCTTGGTCTTTATCAACTATGTAGTACCAACCATTTTTAGTTTTAATAAAATTAGGATTATTTTCCATTTCACTTTCATTAGCATTAGATAGATTTACCATTTCCTCTAATTGTTCTTTAGGAATAATAGGATTAATTAAGTTACCCTCTCCATCTTTTGCATTGACATAATCATTCCACATTTCATTAAAAGTTAAATTCTTTTCTTCGCCATTTGCAGTTATTACTTTTTGTCTTGTAAGCAAACTATTTAATTTACCATCTTGACCTGCAACCCAACTTTCTGCCATTTGTCCTTTTAGGATTTCTCTATCATTAATACCAGTCATGATAATTGCATTATTTTTTAAACCTTTAGGAGACATAGACATTGAAGTTGTTAAACTTTCAAATATATCCATTTCTTTTTCAGAAATTGCACCTTTAGTTTGAGAAATTTTTCCAAATAATTGATTACCTGCTAATACACTAATAACTTCTGTATTTGCAATTTGATCACTAGCACTACCCATATCACCTAACCACTTCATATCTATTCCAAAACTTTGACCCCATTTCATAAGATCACTTATTAAAGGAGCAGCTTTACCTGTTTCTAAATTTTCAGCAGTTGTTGTTAGAATATCTAAATCAATATTTTCATTTTGTGCATTTTCACTAGCTTTAATAATTTCATTAAATTTAGTAGCTTGACCTGTTCCAACACCCTCAGCAAATTTATTAATTTGTTGACTCTCTGGGTATTTAATATTTACATTTGTTGATTTATCAACTTTAGCATTAAAAGGTAAAATTTTATTAGTTGTTATATTTTTTTGATATTTTTGATTATTGGATGTGTCAAAACCCTCAGCTTGTGCTTCTTCATTAGTCAACATTTTAAATTGATCTTTTGGCTTTTCTGGTTTTGTATAAGGAATTAAGTTTCCACTACTGTTTTGTATTTGATCGGATGTTGCAAATTGTTTTTCACCTGTTGTCTTGTTAAAAACTTCCATAAGATTTTTATTACCACCAAACAATTTTTTTAATTGGCCTGCTTGTGAAATTGAAGTGAATAAACCCTCACCTACACTTTTTCCTTGTGCGCCTTGTTGTAGTAAGCCTGCGGCTACTAAAAAATCTTCGTCTTGTAAAAGTCCTTTAAATATACTCATTATATTAATCCTTGATTGTCTAACTCATCAAAAAATGGATTATTAGGTGTCATACTTCTAGCGTAGTTATCGTTAAAAGTGTTGCCATATCCATATTGTTGAGTGTTTGGGGTTAAGTTTAAAGTTTGTGCAATTTTATTTTTAGCATCATTATAAGTATTCATGTATGTAGGTGATACTCCTAGATTGCTATTCATGTTTGCAAAATAATCATTGACCATTGAATTTTCATTTGTTTCAATAGTTTTAAAATCTTCTGGATTGTCAAACAAAACTACATTATCATTTCCACCACCATCATTATTATTATTTTCAAATTGAGCAAAGTAACCAGTATCTTTTAAAAAATCATGTTCAGGTGATCCCTCTACTAAAGTTGCGTTTGGATCAAATGGTCTTTGATAATTAATATAAAAATCTCTTGATAAAGGCATACCATATTTATCAGTACCCTCTAGCCAAGATGTTCTTCTTTTTTTGTTAGCAGCATTTGCAAAAGGAGAAACAATTTCATTTAAAACATTTAAAGATAATAATGGTGATTTACTATCCAATATTCTTTCTAAAGAAGTTTTGCCTGTTAAAGCATCATTAAGATTGACACCACTATTAACTAAATCAACTACATTTTTTGCTTCAACTTTTTGTTCTTTAGCTTCAGACATAGCTGTGTTGTATGTAGTATTAGTATTATTTTGATATGCTTGAGTTGATCCACCACCAGATGATGATTGATTATTGTCATTACCACCACTGTCCATTGAACTAGATACATCACCACCAGCTCTGTTTTGACCTGGATCTTTTGATCCAAAACCATCATAACTTAATAGTCCAGATGCACCTACATTAGGCTTTCCATTTTTTAATGATCCATGCAAATTGGCGTCAGCTAATAAACCTTTTTCTGCCTCTGTAATATAAACAAGTTCGGTTGATGGAGAGTCTTTAGATGACTTCCAATATTTAGGTGCTTTGACTTCCTCAGTTTTACCAAGATAATTTCTTACCCCACCTTGCATTACAAAGTCTTTATCTAAAAGCATTTAAATCCTTATAAAATAATTGAAACAACAAATAGAACACCAAGAATAATAATATACTTAGATGTATTGTTATCTATGTCAGTTTTTAAATCGTAAATTAATTTATTTATTTTGTTCATTATAATAGTCCTCCTAATACTGCTCCTGCTATTGCTCCATAAGGTGTTGCACCAGCTAAAGCTGGGAAAAGCATATTACCCATCATAGCACCACCTAAACCTTGTGTTATTCTATTAGGGTCAGTTTGTGATTGTTGAACAGGGAAACCTGACGCAATAGGATTAACCAAAGATGAATATTGTTGTAATGATTGAAAAGGTGCTAGATTTTTTTGTCTTTCAATATTTTCAAGTTGTGCGCCTACTTGTGTCATAGTAGGTGATGAACTAGCAATACCTAATTGTCTTTGTCTTTCTCTTTCGTATTGGTCAAAAGCTAGAGGCAAAGCTTCTTGAGTAATACCTGATAAAATTTGTTGTTGATTCATCATAGAACCAGGTGTTCTACCTGCCCCACTAAATTCACTATTAACTGCTGTTGCTATTTGATTAGCACTACCTTGTAGCATAGGAGATAAAAAAGGATTTAAATATTTCCCACTTAATGTGTCGGCTAATTGTTGTTGCGAAGCCCCTGCCATTACTTCTTGTTGTGCAAGGCCTTGAGTTGTTTGAGTTGTTGGCGCAACATACCCTGATGCTCCTACTCCTTGATTATATAGATTACCTGCCTCTGATAATATTTGATTTAATGCAGGTTGTGCTGGTGCATAAGGGTTGACTTGTGCTTGAGTCCCTCCACCACTTGATCCAAATGACATATTATTTATCCTTTTTGTTTGTTATTTGTTTTTCAAGAACAACATGAGTTGGTTTATAATCAAATTGTTCCATAATTCTTTGCCAACCTTTTCTGGCAATTAATTCCATGTTTGTGCAATTATTTTTTAATGCAAAATCTTCTAATACGTTAATTAAGTGTTGCCACTTTTGTCTATGCCTACCTGTAACAATAAAAATGTTACAAGATTGTTTTAGTTTTCTTTTAACAATCTCTGTAACAACAACTCCATAATATTTGTCTATTGTTGTTTTTTTATCTTTATCCCAAACGACCCACAATTGCATTTTATTTTGTTTAATAGTTTCATAAACAAATTGTGCATCAGTATGATTGCCTGAGTAAGACAAGGCTTCACTAATATCTTTTTTAACTAAATTCCAAACATCATCTACATTAGATGTTGGTATATTTACTAAATTCATTATGTAATATTTAAATAACTTATACCAATGTGAATTGAATCTGTTGAACTAACTGTAGCTTTTAGTTGGTCCAGGCTTTCTAAAACTAAAGGCATCGTCAATAATTCAATTGTTGTATTTGCTGTGAGTGATTGTGTTTTTAAAATTGTATATTCAGTATTACTTTGGGAACTATCCAAAACATCTAGTGAAAATGTTGGAGTGTTACTTGTATTGTTAGTAACTCTAATAGATTTAAGAATTAAAGTTTCTTTTGATGAAGCTGTTAATAATGATGTTTCACTAGCAGTCGCCAAAGCAACCCCTTTAAATTTATAAGAATTTGACATTATTTTTTAGGGTGAGAAACTTTTACCTTTTTAATTGTTTGGTAAAAATCATAAAATTTATGTTGTAATTCCATATCCTTATCCATTGTATGCCATAGCATATCTAATTGATCTCCAATGCTAGGATAAACTCTATCTCTTTGATATTCGTTAGCATCATACTCTGCTTGTACCTCTGCCATCTTAGCTTCTATGTCAGCTTTAGAAATAGGTGTTGTTCCATTGTGCCATTCTATTTCGCAAGTATTTATATCTGAACCTCTTACAACCACTTCTGCATTAGGATTTATTTTTAATATTGCTTCTGTAATCATCCTGCTATCTCCATTGCTGTAATTGTACTTACTCCAGAATTAGATTGTGCTTTAACCATTGCACTACCACCACTAGGTTTAAATTGAATTTTGTAAGTTGTTGCTGATGTTGTTGATGGTGTATCTAAAAAATTACAACTTTCTCCATTAAAATCATCAGCAGAACTATATGAAACATAATTAGCAAATTGACATATAGTTGTTGAACCTCTTAATAACTTTAAATTAACACCAACATTAGCACTAGTAGTATAAATTTCATTTTGAGATACTGCGATATAAACTTTAGAAGAAGAACTACTTGGTGTTATAGTTACAGTTAATGAAGTATCTGACCAATCATTACTAGTATTAGTAGTTTCTGTTGCAGTGCTACCCATTATAACTTGCAAAACCTTACCAGTAGGAATAGCTGCTGGTAGAGCAGTTATCGCAGATATTGTATTATTGTTTGGTTTAATTATTGCCATCTATTATTCTCCACTTGGTTTTTTTGGAAATTCTACAGCTTCAACTTTTTCTACTGTGTCTAAACCATTTGTTATATCTCTTAAAGATTGTCTATAAGTTTTCCAATCATCACTTATTGTTAAATCAGAATTTGCCATCCAATCTGTTTCTCTTAATAAAAAATTTCTTTCTTGTCTTAAATTTTCAATTCTTACATTAAAATATTTTGAGGCTCTGTAATTTTCAAAAGCATTATTTTCTTCTTCTGTCATTTCTACTACTTGATTATTAACTACTTTAGTTGCCATTATTATTCTCCATATCCATATAATTTTGCTTTTATTTTTGTTACAGTTCCAGCAGTAAAACTAAATCTCATTGCAACAATTCTTTCGTTTGAAAAATTAGTACCATGATTAGTTTGTGCTGAAGTACCTCCACCAGAATTATCTGATTGTGTATATTGAACTTTAAAACTTGATTTAGTTGTAGCATTTCCAACTCCTGTAATTTGTGCTACAAACATATTATCTACATTAGGTGCTCTACCTCTATAAACTTCCATAGCATCTGCTGTATTTACATTATGTGCTGTGTCTGTGTCATGAAAAGTACCTGCAAATCCATAATCTGAACCACCAGTATCAAATGAACTTTCTCCATCTCTTTTAAAATGAACATCACAATTTTCGCCACCACTTGAAGAACTGCCTTGAATAAGAGAACAAACTAATAAAAAATTTTCATGTGCTGAATAATCTAAACTTATTTCTACATTTGATGAACTTCCTGAAAAATCTGTTGTAGATAAGTGAGCTAATCCACCTTTAATCAATGAGTAGTCAATTCTTTTTAATGTACCAGCATCTGATACTAAAAATTCGTCTGTGTCTGCTGGTTCACTAGCAAGTTCTGTTGAACCAGAAATAATATCGTTATTTAATTTAGCAGCTGTAACAGAGTTAGATCCAAGTTTTGCAGCAGTAACTGTAGCATCACTAGGTACACCAAGATCAAGAACATCACCAAGTATCTGAATAAAATCTATAACATCTCCTGTTGCAAGGTTACTAGCAAAAGTAATTGTTGATCCACTAACAGTAAAAGATGGGTTAGTTCCTCCAGGTTTTTGGATTGTACCATTTAAAGATACTATCATGTGATTAGAACTTTGAGGAATTACATTAACTGATCCTACTTGCATAGTATATGCAGCTTGACCATTGACTACAGATATTGCATCACAAATCTGAAAGTTTCCTACTGTGGGTTTATTACCTATGTATGCCATTAATTAACTCTTTGGGTTTGCGTCTTTAATTGATTTAATTCTAGCTTTCCAAG
>Ga0181422_1000648_pt1 | contig 11263 bp, 10 predicted proteins | sample 45SPOviralmetaG_FD_130147 | JGI IMG/M metagenome (GOLD analysis project Ga0181422, IMG submission 130147) | Marine viral communities from the oligotrophic San Pedro Time Series (SPOT) site, San Pedro Channel, CA, USA - 45 SPOT_SRF_2013-07-18 | ecosystem: Environmental > Aquatic > Marine > Strait...
TAATGTTACTAAAGTTTCTATAGCTTCAGACCAAAATATCGGTAGAAATACAACAACACAACTTAACTTTGACACTATTGAATTTGGAAACTCTGATAGTGCTTTTAATACAACAACAAAAAAATATACAGCACCAGCAGCAGGAACATATCAGTTTACAGGTAGGATTATTACAAACACTTATAACACATCAGGTGGCAGCACTATAAGTCTGACAGGTTACATATATAAAAATAACAGCACACTTATTGCTATGAACCAAGACTATATAAAGGCAGCAGGTAGCAAAAGATTTAATGTTCCTTTTGATGATATTGTTGAGTTAGCTCAAGGAGATGTTATTGATTTTAGAGCTAGTATGTCTAACTATGCACATACAACAGACGCAACAATATGGACTTATGATGCAATAACACACATGAGCATTATAAAACACTAAGTTAATTAAGGAATAAAATATGGCAAATACAAAAATACCAAGTGAATTAATAGCAGATAATGCTGTAGGTATAACACAACTTAATGTTTCTGATGGTAGTGATGGTCAAGTTCTTACTACAGATGGTTCAGGAACATTATCATTTTCAACTGTAAGTGGAGGTGGCGGTGGTTCTACTTTATCAGGCGGTACTTCTATTTATTTACATAATAGTTGGAGTAATCAAAACATTGGTAGAAACTCAGTAGTAAAACTAAATTATGACACAGTAATTTTTGGAAACACTGGGACACCTTTTAGTACAACTAATAACGATTATACAGTTCCATCAGCAGGTAAATATTTATTTTTAGGTCAAGTTAATAGTGCTAATTTTACCACAGGAGCTAATCTTTTACAGGTTTTATATGTGTACATCTATAAAAATGGTTCATCATTACAATATGACGAAGTGTTTAACAAATCTGTATCTACAGACGTAATCAGATATAAATCAATGTTTAACTATGTAGTTGATTGTGCTCAAGGAGATGTAATTGACTTTAGAGCAAGGCTTAGTAATTTTGCTGCTACAACAACTTTAGATATTGCCAGAGGTGAACAAAAAACATTTATGTACATAGTAAAAATAGAATCATAATAACAGGAGAAAAAATGGATATAGCAACAGCAATACATAACTTAAAACCAGAATACGAATTTGGAATAGATTATATCGTAGAAGATATTGATGGAACACCAACTTTAAGATGGTTAAAAGACATTGATGATAAACCAACAGATGAAGAAATAGATGCAAAAATTATAGAGTTGCAAACTGATTGGGATAATCAAGAATACGCTAGAGAAAGAATAGAAAACTATCCTAGTATAGAAGATCAACTAGACATGCAGTATTGGGATTCTGTAAATGGAACGACAACTTGGGCGGATAAAATAGCAGAAATTAAATCTGCACATCCTAAAACATAGATTGCAACATGGAGACAATCATTGAAATAATTATCCTGATAGTGGTTATTGGGTTTATAATTAATAAAAAGAAACCAGAATGGATTGATTGGATCAAGTCCAAATTAACAAAGTAGAATATTATGGCAGACACATTTACAACAAACTTAAATTTAACCAAACCAGAAGTAGGCGCATCTACTAATACCTGGGGAACAAAGCTAAACGCTGACCTCGATACACTTGATGCAATCTTTGCTTCCAATGGTACTTCAATAGCATTAAACCTAGACGGAGCAGTCATTGATAGTTCTGTCATTGGTGGTACTACAGCAGCAGCTGGATCTTTTACAACTCTATCAGCTACATCTCTTACAGGTGGTACTGGAGATTTAAACTGGGATAGTGGTACTTTATTTGTAGATTCTTCAGCTAATTTTGTTGGAATTGGTGACTCTTCGCCTTCAGCTAAATTAGATGTTTCTGTAAGTGGTTCAGGAACACAAACAGCTTTAATATTAAATAATAGTCATGGTTATGGAAGTGGAGCTGGTACAGCTGCTTCTGCTTTACAATTTAGAAGAAATAATAGCGGTGGTGGAGAAGCAATACCTACAGCACAAATTCATTCAAGCAACGAAGTAGAAACAACAAGCAACTCAGGTAATTTAGTATTTTCAACAAAAAATAGTTCAGGCACTTTAACTGAGGCCATGCGTATTAATTCTACATCTAATGTTTTAATAGGTACTACTGATGCCACTACATCAGGGACAGTAAATAAAAATCTTGTAGTTGGCTCAACAACAAACAATGATGAAGTAGCTCTTACGTTAAATGTAATGGAAGGTTCAAATGGTAGAAGGGTTAAGTTCTTTCTCGATGATGATGATGGTTTTTTTGGATTAGATACTACCGCTTCATCAAATGTTGCTCCTTTTGTGTTTAGAGTAGCAGGTAGTGAAAAACTAAGAATAGATACTGCTGGAAAAGTGTTTATTCAATGTACACAAGCACCAAGTAGTAGTGTTAGTGGTATTCAACTTGCTGATTCTAATTCTGCAAGTAAATTTGGTGGTCCTGGAACTACTAATCAAAATTTAATTGTATTTTTTAATGGTAATGGAGAAGTAGGTAAAATTCACACAAGTGGCTCTAGTACAACTTATGCCACTTCATCTGATTACAGATTAAAAGAAAATGTAAATTATAATTGGGATGCAACGACAAGATTAAAACAACTTAAACCAGCAAGATTTAATTTTAAAGCAGACGCAGATACAACTGTTGATGGTTTTTTAGCACATGAAGTTTCAAGTATTGTGCCACAAGCTGTTATTGGAACAAAAGATGCTACTGAAAGTAAAACAAATGTAGTTTTAAATCCAGTAGGCGATATAGCGGCAGAAGGAATTACAGAAGAAGAATGGACACAAGGTAAAGCAGATGGAATATATCTTGATAATTCAACATGGCATTCAAGTAAAGATGTGCCAGTTTATCAAAGTATAGATCAATCTAAATTAGTTCCACTTCTTATTAAAACAATACAAGAAGCAATAACAAAAATAGAAACTTTAGAAGCTAAAGTAGAAGCATTGGAGAATTAATATGCCATTGTTGCCAATCACCCCTCCCGCTGGTGTTGCAACTAACGGAACTGATTACAGTAACAAAGGTCGCTGGGTTGACAGCGATTTAGTTCGTTTTCAAAATGGTTATTTACGACCTATTGGCGGTTGGGAAAAAATAAGAGAAACAGCTTTAACAGGTACGCCTACAGGAATGTTTGCATACATTACTAATTCTGGTAAAAAAGTTTTAGCGGTAGGAACAAGACAAAAGATTTATGTCAACCATGATGGAACTTGGTATGACATAACTCCATCAGGTTTTGTTTCTGACCAATCAACTGACCCACTTGGCTACGGTGCATATCACTATGACGTAGAAGACTACGGTGATGCTAGGTCACAGTCTGGATTATTCTTTGATTCTAAATCATGGTCATTTGATAACTTCGGTGAAGACTTACTTTTCTGTTGTGCAAGTGATGGCAAGATTTATAAATGGTCGCCTTCTTCACCTTCTACAATAGGAGCGCAACTAGCAAACTCTCCTACTAACTGTTCTAGTATTTTAGTAACCAATGAACGTCATGTCGTGGCTCTAGGAGCAGGGGGAGACCCAAGAAAGGTACAATGGTCATCCAGAGAATCAAGCACTACATGGACAGCCGCAGCAACGAACACTGCTGGTGATTTACAAATACCAACAGGCGGTACAGCATTAAGTGCTATTAAATGGCAAACAGATGTCATCATCTTTACCGATACAGGTATTGCAAGAATGTATTACACAGGCTCTCCTTTTATATATGGCATACAAGATGCTGGTACTAACTGTAAAGCTGTAAGTCCAAGAACGACTGTTACTGCTGGTAACTTCTTAGCATGGATGGGTGAAAACTCTTTCTTTGTATTTGATGGTTCGGTTAAAGAAATTAAGTGTGATGTAAGTGATACCGTTTTTGATAATCTTACCTATCAATATAGACGTATTTCTTGCGGTGGTCACAACTCTAACTTTAATGAGATATGGTGGTTTTTCCCAACAGGAGACTCACAGCAAACACCAAACAAATATGTGATATGGAATTATGTCGATAATGTTTGGTCAATAGGTCAGATGGATAGAGGATGTTGGATAGATCAAGGTGTCTTTGATTATCCGATTGCATGTGATTCAAGTGGTAATGTTTATCAGCACGATAGTACAACATTAAGTAATTCAGAGAATTTAGGTGGTGCAGTTCCTTACGCACAATCAGGACCTATCGAAATAGGTAACGGTGATAACTATGTGCAATGTAATCAAATACTGCCCGATGAAGAAGCAAATACATTACCTGGTGTAACTATAAGTTTTACAGGAAGATTTACACCACTCGGAGCAGAAACAAACTTTGGTAACTTTACTTTTAATAGTGATGGATACACCGATGCAAGATTTACAGCCAGACAAGTTCGTATGAAAGTTACTGGCACAACCAATCAACAATTTCAGGTTGGTAATATACGATTAGATTTAAGAAACAGAGGTCGTAGATAGTGGCAAGAAAAACACTTACAAGACCAGGTGAGAGCTTTGATACAAATTACTTAAATTATTTAATATCAGAAGTAGAATATCAAACGGGTATTACTTTTAATAAAGGTGAAAGAATACAAATAAATGGTGGCGATGCTACCGAGTTAGTATTGGTGAGTCCAAATGGAACAAAATATAAGGTTAGTGTCGCAGACAACGGAACACTCTCCACCTCCACAACAGTCTAAAGAAGACTGGGAAGTAGAGTTTGAAAGGTTAGAGCATCATATTATTAGTGCATTAAAGCACCAAGATATGTATAATTTAACTGATATTAAAGAAAAAATAGGCCAAGGAATGTTTCATATATGGCCTGGTAAGAACTCTGTAATGATAACAGAGTTTGTAGAATATCCCAGAGTAAAGGTAATGAACTTACTTTTCTGTGGTGGTGACTACAGAGAGCTAGAAGCAATGATGCCTAGCTTTGAACAATTTGCAAAACATTTCGGATGCAAAAGAATTTATGGTGGTGGTCGTAAAGGCTGGCTACGAAAAATAAAACATCTTGGCTTTGACCAAGAATATCTGGTTAGAAAAGAATTATGAGTAAAGGAAAAAGCACAACTTCAACAACAACTGATCCAACACAAATGGCTATCTATGAAGACCTTTATGGTAGGGCTAAAGGTATAGCTGAACAACCTTTTGTTCCATATACAGGGGCAAGAGTAGCTGGATTTAACCCAGACCAACTTGCAGGATTTGATGCAACAAGAGGAATGTTTAATCAATCTATGGGTTTCAATCCAAGAGATAGAATTAATACTTTAGCAACCCAATCAGCACCAAGTTTATTAGATGCAAATATAGGTGCATATCAAAATCCGTTTCAACAACAAGTCATTGATAACTCACTTGGTGATTTAAACCGAGCAAGACAAATGCAAATACAAAGTGACCAAGATGCAGCAATCGGAAGAGGTGCATTTGGTGGTTCACGTTCAGCATTATTAGAAGCAGAAACAAATAGAAACTTTGCAGATAGAGCTGGTAATCTTGCATCTAGCTTACGTTCACAAGGCTTTGATAGAGCTACAAGTTTAGCTGGACAAGACATGAGCAGAGATATGCAAAACAGACAATTCCAATCTGGTTTATTAGGTGGACAATTAAGCGACCAATACAGAAACTTAGGAATGTTATCTGGTATCGGTTCACAACAGCAAGGACTACAGCAAAGAGGCATGGATGCTGGATATGGCGAGTTTACGAGAGCATTAAATTATGGCCCACAGCAACTTGGTCTATTGGCTCAAGGTGTTAGTGCGTTGCCTACACAGACTAATCAATCTAATAGTTACAAGCCAGGCATGGGCGATTACTTAGGCGGAGCTGCTGGTTTACTTGGAAGTGCCGCTATGGGTGGTGGGTTTGGTGAGGGCGGATTTTTTACAAATTTATTTAAGTGATAGGAGATATTAATGTCAATTTTTAATAATAACAAATTAGATCCTTTTGGAACTAACAGTTTGTTTGATGATATTAATAAAACCAATCAACAAATAAACTCTATGAATTTACCTCAACCAAAACCTAAAAACCCTTATAGGCAACAAAATATAGGTAATATGCTTTTAGCTTTTTCAGATGTATTAAAAGGTAGAGATCCTTCTGCTGGTGTTATGCAAAGAACAGCCATGTTAGATGCACAAAAGAAAGAAGATGAAAGGAAAGCGGCCTATGATAGACAATATAATTTGTTAAGTCCCGATCAAAAAAGAATAGTTGACCGACAAAATGTTGGTATTGATTTACCAGATGCAAAACAAAGAGAATCTTTTGTAGCGAAAGATGGTCATAGATATTTTGTTGATAATGGCAAAAGAGTATTTCCTGAAGTAACAGTAAAAGAAGAACAATCAGAAGCAGATATATATAAAGAAAATGCTGCCAGAATTAAAAACATTGTGATGAATGAGACTATTGACAGTCCTAATTTAACTCAACAAGAAAGAGATTTTTATAATGATTATATAAACAAACAAGGGTTTATGTCTATTAACGAGGCAATCGCAGCTTCATTAATTGGAGGTAATTCTAATCTTTCAAATAATTCCAATGAAGATATTATTCAAGATGGAAAAACATATTCTTATGTAAGGACAAATGAAGATGGCAAAAAAGTATATGTGAATGATGGTAAAGAATATGTGTTCCAGGATTAATAGAAATGCCGCTTGTTCCTATAGAAGAATACAAACCTAAAGAAACTAAACAAAATAAATTAGTTCCTATAGAAGAATACAAACCTAAACTTGTTCCTTTAGAGCAATCCAGTTCTCCGCAAAAATTATCTGAAGCAGAATTAAAAGAAAATCCAGAATGGATTAGATCTGCTAAAAGTATCTACGAATGGAATGAAGGCAGAACTTTTGGTTTTAAAAAAGACAGCAAACCTAAAAAACTAAACTCCGATAAAGAGTATGCGGACTATGCCCTAAGATATATGGGTTGGTTTAATTACAATATACCTAAGATGGGTAAAGAAGCTCTTGATTTAAGAATGAATGCAAACCAACAACAACGAGAAGACTTTGTTACCTTGATGGATATGTATGACAACAAGAAAAAAAGTGTTGCTGGTACTGGTAGACTTATAAAAGGACTTGCGTTTGATCCATCTACTTATGTTGGTATAGGAACACTTGGAGCTGGTCTTGTTGCAAGAGAGGGTGCTAAACAAACAGCAAAACAAGGTATAAAAGAACTTGTTAAAGAGGGTGCAAAGCAAGGAGCAAAGATTGGAGCTATAGAAGGTGCTACTTATTCTACCGTTGATAATGCATTAAGACAGTCTACCAGAATAATGTCTGGTCAAAGAGAAGGCTTTGACTTTGGTGAGTCTGGACAATCAGCATTATTTGGAGCTGGGCTAGGTGGAGTGTTAGGTGGAACTATAGGTGGAGGTAGTTCTTTTGTAAAAAATAAAAACAAAGTACCAGTACAAGCAGATGAATTCGTTGGCCCAATAGACATGGTTGGCCCAAGGGTAGAAACTCCAGTTACACCAGAGGTTGTTGCACCCAAAGTAGATATAAAAAAACAGATTGATGATGAATTAATTAAAATCGGGGTTGACCCAGTCAAGGTTGAGGGAGTTCCAAAGTTAAGTGCTAAGCAAGGATTTGTTTCACCAGAGCTTAATAATATTCCAGAGGATTATGGAATCCTTGGTGGTAGAGTAAGTTTTAAAATTGATTATGATAATCCAAAAAATACTGCAAATAAATTAAAAGAATTTTTTATTAAACAAGACTCTTTAGATAATTTTAAACTTGCAACACCTAAAGTAGAAACACCTAAACGTGGTACTAATATTCCAGAGATACTGAAAAAACCTGTAAAACCAAAAATAAGAACTGCTAGAGATTATATTGGTAAAATATCAGACGATGCTGATTCAGAATTAAAAGATATATTTGAAGATTATAGAGGGAATACACAAAGAAAATTTAAAGTAACTTCTCAAGACGATCCCAATGCTGCCATAAAATCTATTGCAGAGCTGAATGACGTACAAGTTAAAATGCAAGAAGACGGTTTTTATAACCAATCACAGACTTTTGCTGGAGAAAATCCAAGTTTTAGAGATGAGATTCTTGAAGACCTACAAAATGATACTGTTCACAGAGATGACCAATTACTATTAAGTGAATGGGAAAGAAAAACCGAGGAAGCAATAGAACTTAGAAAAACTTTAGACGATAACAATATTAACTATAAAGGAATGTCTGATGAAGAAGTCCTTGTTGCTTACGATGATGTTATTAATAATAGAATAGACCCAAGACCAATTGAACCTAAATCTTTCTATAAAGAACAAGATGCTTTAGCAGATGAGTTTGTAGCAGCAGAAGGCGGTAACATTAATAAGGTAAAAGCAGATGATGTTATTGATACTCCAGATGGCAAAGACTTTCAAACTGATACAACAGTAGACCTTAACAATAGACTGGTTGAAGTTGGTGTTAAGATAATGGATGACTTGCAAATACCAAGAAATCCAAATGTAAGAATATCAGATCAGTTGGAAGAGGTATTATTTCAAGCAGAAAAAAATCCTGTTGCTCGTGAAAAATTAGAGCCTGTATTAAAAAGAAACGATATTACTTTTGAAGAATTATCACAATTATTTAGAGGAAGTATTGCAGACTCCGCAAGACGTATGCAAAAAGTTAGTGCTGTTAGTAGGGCAATAGCAAATTTATCAGAAAAAATAGGCAAGACAGCAAAGCCAGAAACTTGGACATCAAAGGTATCTAGTTTCATAAAACAAGCCGACAACATAAGAAGGGGTTTATTGGTTAGCCAAATATCTACAGCAATGCGTAACAACTCAGCACAGTTTGGTAGGGTTGGTATGCACACATTAATAGATTTATTTGACAACACATTAAAGCAAACTTTCAATCCTGTAAGAAAGGCTTTTGGTGCTGAAGAAGTTCCTGTTAATTATGCTAGATCATTTGAGTTAATTTTAAATTTAACAAAAAATAAAAAACAAGCCAAAGATTTAACAGACTTATTAACTAAACATTATGTTAATGATGCAGAAAATTTATATACCAGATATTCTTCAGATGTAACAGACGCATCACAAACAGCTAATGCTGCTAGAGTATTAAAAGTTGGTCAAAAAGTTACTGATGGACTAAATGTATTTAATAGGATGCAAGATTACTGGTATAGGAGGGCAATATTCGCAAACACTATTACTGATGTTTTATTAAAAAAGGGAATAGATATAAATGAAGCTGGTATAAGTGATGATCTTTTAAAATATGTAAACAAGGCTGATATAGAAAAAGCAGTTGACGATGCTTTGTATTTTACTTATTCAAAAACTCCAGAAATACCTATTGCTAAAGGTATTGTTGATGTTGTTAATAAAGCACCATTTCTTTTAACTGGTGTAATACCTTTTCCTAGGTTTATAGCTAATGCACTTGCATTCCAGTTTAAGCACAGTCCAGCAGGATTTGCTTCTCTATTAACTCCCAAAGAGATTGCTAAATTAAAAGCTGGTGATTACAAAACTTTATCTCAAGCAGTAGTAGGAACTACCTTGCTGCTTACAGCAGTAGAGATGAAAAGAAAAGGATCAGAAGATCACAAGTGGTATGAGGTAGAAACATCATCTGGAAAAACAGTAGATATGAGGCCATACTTTCCATTGACACCATACCTTTTGGTTGCTGACATGATTGTAAGAAGTGAAAGTGGAAGAGGCGGCCCAGATGCCAAAGATGTTTTACAAGGATTAACAGGCGCACAGTTTAGAGCTGGTGCAAGTATTCAGTTAGTACAAAATGTTATAGATGGAATGTCTGAATTAGATACGGAAGAAAAAATTAATAAGTTTTTTTCTGATTATACTTCTAATGTTCTTGGTGGTTATTTAACACCAGTAAGAATGTTTGGTGACTTTATAGATGGTATAAGATTTTATGCAGATGATGATTTTGAAGGACAAAAATTTAGAAGGCCTGTCCCAACTGGTGAGTTCTTAACCGATACAGCAAATCAATTAAAAACAAATATACCCTTTGTAAAAGAAAATTTCCCAGAATCAGAGTCACCAACAAGGGAGGCTAATCCTGGAAGACCAGATACAGTACAGATACCTTTTACTGGCATTGATGCTCCAGCACCTTTAGTAAGACAGCTTACTGGTGCAACTGTTAGAGAAGAAAAGAATGCAGCAGAAAGAGAGTTTGATAGATTAGGATTTAAAAGAAGAGATATATTACCTTACTCTGGTAACACTATTGTAGATCAGACAAGAGCTAGGTTAATGGGAAAGAAAGTTGAAAATGAAATAGGCATTTTAGTTCAATCTGATTTTTATAAATCTAAAACTAATGCTGAAAAAGAACTAATACTAAGAAAAGTTTTACAAGGGATAAGAAGTTCAGCTAACGATTACATAAAAGCAAATAAGATAAATGAAGAAGCCTTCCAAAAAGCAGCGTTTAATAGACAACCTAAATATATGAAGAAGCTATTAGCTGAAAGAGGTATAACTTGGAAAACATTTAATGACACGCAAGACGGAGCGAATAGGTAGGAGTGGAGAATACTTAACCTGCTCAGTTCTGGCGAGAGAATCAGACACCGTTACAGTAATGCCTCATACATCCCATGCCGATGTAATCTTTGAGTGGAAACACAAACTTTATAGATGCCAAGTTAAAACAGTCACACATATAGAAGAGAGAAGAGAGAACTGGCGATTTGATATTCGCAAAGGTAGAACAAAAACAGGAAGACATTATAATAAAAATCAAATAGATATAATCGCAATGGTTAATCTTAAATACCAGACTATATGCTTCAGAGCCTTTTCTGATTGTCAAACAACACAAATCACGATAAAGGACGAAATTATGAAATCAACCAATTCTATTGATAGTTTAAAAGAAGCTATGGAGTCGATTATTTTGGCGACTAATGGTCGACAAGGCAAAAATGAGTCGACTTCTGGTACTAAAAAAGCTGCAATAAATGGCTGATTTCTGGTCTTTGACCCCTTCGTCTATCGGTTAGGACACCTGGTTTTCATTCTTAAATTTTATCCATCACACAGTTTCTTAGCTGTACATTATTTCCCTAAAAACCCTTGTTTTCTTTACAAGATTCGATTTATAATCTACTGAATAGGTAATTAAAATACACGTCATTTCGACATCAACTGTCGACTATATGGCGACTCTGCTTGGA
>Ga0181422_1000649_pt1 | contig 11261 bp, 7 predicted proteins | sample 45SPOviralmetaG_FD_130147 | JGI IMG/M metagenome (GOLD analysis project Ga0181422, IMG submission 130147) | Marine viral communities from the oligotrophic San Pedro Time Series (SPOT) site, San Pedro Channel, CA, USA - 45 SPOT_SRF_2013-07-18 | ecosystem: Environmental > Aquatic > Marine > Strait...
TATTAACGACAATGCTGAATTGAGAGCGATGCCCAATCTTGCTATGTTGATTAATCCAGGCTATGGTGTTTTACCTGATGATTTACCAGGGGCAAATATTGAAGCATTTACTGGTTTAACTGATTTTGCGACAGCAGTAATTGCTGGTTTAGGGGGTGAGGCAACTGATTGGCAACGTATTTCTAATTATATTAGAATGGCAACTGCCCTAAGAAACTTTTTGCTGACACATATAGATAGGGCTGGGGTTTATTTAGAAAGACTCAGCACAATCCAAGAATGTTTGTCGGGTTTAGCAGGTGGTGTTGCTGGTGCGAGACGTTATGACAGTCAAATCTTTATGGATTTGATGGATGCTGTAATTGATAGGCATAGAGAGACTAATGCTCCTGGTATGGACCCGACTGCTTATACACCAATAGTTCCATGGGCTGCTCTTTTTGGAACGGATCCAGCTGGTTTGGGTGATTTTACTAATGTATTGTTGAATGGTGATACGGAATTGGATGTTGGAGGTCATGTTGTTGGTTATACAACTGATTTTGGAACTATTGACGCTGAGGATATTGCTAACGAACCATATTTATTTGGTAATTATATATTAAGAAGAATACAAAATTGTCATAGATTGGTTTTAGCTTGGAGAACACAGCTTGCGCGTTATTTGGATTATGTTAATAGGCAATTACAAGACGAGGTCCCAAGTGGTCCTCAACCAGAACCAGAACCAGGAGGTGATTCTGACGATGGTGGTGGCGGTGGGGGTGGTCCAGTAGTTAGTTCAGTTAGAAGTGCTCTTAATGCTGGAGCAATGAATGTTGACCAAGCTGCTGATTTGTTAGCGTCTGCTTCAACTGGTATTGCTCCAACAGTAACAATGGACCAAGCTTTACAAGATGGTACTGGTGGAATTAGTATTACTTCTACAGGTCCTATAAGTGCGCCTCAGGTGAGAAACATACCAGCTGACAGTAATGTTGTATCAATTCCTATTCCACAGCCAGAGCCAGAGCCAGAACCAGAATTTGTTCAAGCACGTTCGGGAGTAACTATTGATGTAACAACTGAGGCTACTAACACAGTTTATACTACTATCAATTTACCAGCGGTAGATGATGATGGTCAACCTGTATTAGACGCCCAAGGTAATCAAGTGACTTATCATCCACCGAGAGCTGGTATAAGACCTGAAAGTGTTACAATTACTGTTGGAGGTGGTCAGCCTGTTCTTGATAGTTCTAGTAGTTCATCAACTTCTGAAACTCCGGAAGGTACAGCTGCCGATGCAAGACAACCAGTAAATTGGGATACGGCGTTTCAAAGAATGCGTAGTCCTTCACTTATACCACGGAATGAGGCTATAACACTACAAGCTGGTGGTGGTGTTGCTACACCTCCTCCAATTAGACCAATTCCGATGGCTCGTGACGCACCTGCGTCCGATAGGCGTGCTGATGCTGGACTAGCACCAACTAGAGATCTTACCACTCCTCTTGCTGGAAGAACTACTACAGATTTAGCAAATTCTCCTACACTAATGGATAATACTAACGCATTAAGAGCTGCCGTTGGATTAGATCCTTTACCAGCAGGAGCATGGAATAGACATTTACCACCACAACAACCTGCTGCTGTCACTCCAGCAGGTGGTAGTGAAGCACCACCTGTTGTTCCAGGAACTGATCCACCGGTGATTACTCCTGGTGATGATGGGGACGGAACCGAAGGAGATAGTGAGGAAGGAACAACAACTCCCGGAGGACGTCCTGCTGCTACTGGTGGTGATGATGCTGATGGGACTGAAGCAGATACTGAGACTGGAGCAAGTGGAACTGATTATGTTCATAGTCGGCAAGTGGCGAGGGAGATGCGTAGAAGAGATGGAGAATTAAGAAGAAGATTAACTACCATAAATTATTATAATACTGCTTCACAATGTAGTATGTGTACTTCATCTAATCCTAGTAAAAGTAATCAGTGGATTCCAGATTTCCGTAATGATTTATATTCTATTACAGGTACCGGAGATTCGGGTTTTTCGTGTAATCCTGCTGTAGCCAGTGAAGACCAAACTGGACCCCCTATAGTTTGTTATGATATTTATGCGGGTGAATCTAGCGGTTTGGGAACTTTTGGTGTTAGATTACCGAATGTATATACTTTTAATGAATGTCGTATAAGAGGTGGTTTTGCTAGTATGGAAGAGTTAGGTTCTGGTGGTTATGCTCCACCAGTAGAATCTTATTCTATAACATATCAAATTCCACCTTGTGGAAATTTTGACATTGATTCTGATCCTGATAGACTTAGATGTTCTGATGTTCCAGACAAGGATACTTGTGAACAATCTTACTACAGTTATACACCAAATGGAGGAGAAATTGGTACATACGAATGTGTATGGGATAATCAAGGTAATCCTAGTTCTAGTCTGTCAGACCCCGGAGCCGCTGGTTCAGGTTCTTGTTCAAGATACATTGGCGAAAGCACTTTATTTTCTCTGGATGGTGATCAAGTACCAAATAAAGATACTATGGATTTATTAGTTAATAAATGTCAATGGAGATTGGGTGATAATATCAACGATGATACAATGAAAGACGGTTCTGCAAGTCCCCAAAAGTCATGTCATGATTATCTCATTTCTTTGTGTGATAATGTGGAAGATAAACAGTCATGTATTAACGATTCTATTTGTCAGGGTCGGGACCCATCAACAGGTGAATTGACACCTGTTGGTGGTCAATTGGCGCCTGGTGGGCCTCTAGTGGGAACCAATGGTAATTGGGAAGTTTCACCTGAAATGGCTGAGGCGTGCGGTGGCACTCCCGGTAGATTTGGTTCTAGACCATATCCAGATCCAGGGGCTGGCTTGCTGATGGGCGGATATCCAGGATACGCCTCTGTAGGGTATAGATATATAGTTAATGAATTATGTGAGAAAAATAATGTAGATTCTACTAATATTTGGGATGATTCGTACCTAGCCCCTTGTGGAACAAGTGCCGGACAAGCCTCTTGTCAGGGCAAACCGGAAGGAAGTTTGACATTTAATCCTAATTTTTTCGACAATCCTAGACAAGGTTCTCCAGGATATTATTGTAATTACTCTTATGTAAATACTCAACTACCAGACAATAATTGCGATGCTGATATGGGTGCGTGGCGTGATGAAAGCGAAAAGCAACGAGAATGTGAAACTCGGTTTACTCAGGATCATCACCAATGTGTATATGAAAAAGGTTTTCTCTATGGTGATTGTAACAAAGGTCCTGCATGTGCTGGTGGTGCTAATTCTAATGTTTATGATTGTCCTTCATATGGCGGAGAATTGTGTCAATTGTATAGTGACCATTGTGATTGGACTCCCCCTGTTACCACAAGGACACCAGGACCACCTGTTAGAGATGCCAATGATGGTGGGAGTGTGCGTCCAAGCGGATTAGTAGATATTACAACTCCTGGTGTTTGTGCTAATAAAGGTAGTTAGAATAGAATTTTTATTACACCATTGTGTAATAAAATTAATCTCATGTTATTTATTTTTTACCTTCTTTCTTTTGAACAATCAAAATCAATTTTCACAGGTGGTCCACCAAAAACGTCACAAGTACATGCTCCATCTTTACATTCACCATCAGCTGCATAGAATTCATCATGATGTAAGAAAACACAAGCCTCATAACAAGTTTGTGGATCCACATCCCAGCAATCATACCCCTTCCATCCAGTATTACATACACACTCGTTATCAATACATTTAGCACCATGAGACAGATTACAGTAGTTTTTACATGCTATTCTTTCTTCACAGGTTGTGCCATACCAAGTGCGTGAGCAGACACATTGTCCATCAACACAATTTCCATTGACACAGTATTCCTCACATGGTATTTCTATATCACAAAATTCTCCTTTATGAGTAGGATAACATTCACACTTTCCGTCTTTACACTTTCCATATTTACAGACATCGCTTTGGTCTATACAAGGTATTTTTACATCACAATTTGCGCCCCACCAACCTCTATCACACTCACAATATTTATAGTTTTCATCGTATTTTTTACATTTTCCATGTTTACAATCATTATCGTTTGAACATGTTATGTATTCATCGCACCATTCTCCTTCATGATCATCATCACAAATACAATCCCCTTTATCACATTGACCATATACACAGTTATCTTGACAAGTTCTTTGTTTACAGCTGGTTTTATCACAACAGAATAAACAATTTGGATTATTATACCAGGTCAAAGGGTCTGACGAACATCCTAAAAATTCTTTTGCTTTTGGTGGGAAAGTACATACATAAGGGGATGATAAATCATCCGAACATTTTTCAATTTTACACTCTAACTCATTACATGGTCTTTCACAAGAATCTTCTAACATTTATTATTTACAGTATAAAATGATTTTTAAAAAGTCTTAAACAACACCTTCATAACTCATGATTGCTTTTCTCATGTATAAGTCAAATGATGTATCATCCAAATGGTCCTTAAACTCTTGATACATTTCTTCTCTTATTCCTGCGACATTACTACGAAAGAATAGACCAAAGTGTTGTCTAGCACACCATTCCGAAGAAGCAACCATCATTTCATTCAGAACTGCTTCAGCGAAATCATCAATACAGATTCTAATTTTATCTTCTCTATCAGTTTCCAAAAATTTATCTACAAGTTCAGATATCTTGTTCCACCTCTCTTCAGCTCTGAGCTTCTTGTAGAGTTCTGATTGTTCTGGTTGATTCAACCATAAACTAACTACATCGTGAAGTTTATCATGGAAGAATATGTTTTCTGGTGTTTCTTCAGTAATTCTCCGAGCAATAGCATTCAATCTACCTGAAAAGTTAGCAATAATTTGGTCTTCCCAAGATATTCTAATGTTAAATTCTCCAAATCCTGAAATAACGTTGATGAGTCTTGACGCAAAACCGGTAGAGCAAGTTGCTGACATTTCTTCAAGTTCCTCAAGCATTCGTTTTCTCATTTCTTCTTCGTTCTCATGACCCATCATGTAGCTCCAAACCTTGAGTAGGATGTTTGATAGTGTGTTGTTAAACTTAGAGTATCTGGCTCTATCAAGGTGAATGCGTTTGAGGGCGAGTTCAATTTTTTCTTGTCTTTCGGCGAGTTTCATACATATTTGTGAGCAGTAGTGTGTTGGTCCGTTTGTGGTTGCGATAACGAGTGTTTCTGTTCTGTTTGAGTCGCAGTATATACATGTGTTTGTTTTTCCGTCTTCGTTGACTCTGATTAATTCTTTTTCTTTCTTAATCATGTCAAGTATTTGTTCTTTGACTTGTTCGAATTCAATTGGTGTTTTGTCAACCATGTGTAGGGGTAGCATTGCGAAGAATTCAAGGACTTCAGCGACTGATTCTTCTACTTGTTCGTTGTGGACGTTTTGTGCGTTATCAAAGACTGTGTAAACGTTTCCGTCAGCCCTACCTAAGGCTGTAATGACATCTCTGGCTTTTAGTTTGATTGAGCTATCGCCAAGTTGTAGGAGTATATCGGCGGCGTCTGCTCGTCGGTCGTAGTCTAATTCTTCATCTTGGGCAAACGATAGAAGTTGTTCGGCTATTTCGTGTTGGTAGGAGTCTGAGTGTTGTAGGATGTATTGTCCGGCGAGGATTTTGTAGTATGTCCAGTTGGGTTTGTGGTAAATGAAATTTTTCTGGGCATTGAATAGGAAGAAGTTATATGGGCATTCAAGTTCTGGTAAATGTGTTTTTACGATTGTTAGGCAGTCCTTGTAGGATATTCGTTCTACAAGTAGCTCAAAGAAGTCTTCATTGTCGGGGTCTGGGTTGTATTTTGGGAATTCTTTGGAGATGTCGTGTTTGAATTTTTCAAGGATGAACTTGACAAAGTCTTTGTCTGGGAAAAGGTCCATGAGTTTGTTTTGTATGAATTCTGTGGCTAATGTTTCTATGTTTAGGATTGTGTTATATCTGAATGGGCATTCAATGTTTTGGTCGTTGATAAGTTCTATGAAATACTGATTACAATCTGTGTCAAATTGTGGGTAAGCCATTAGTTTTGTTATTGCTTCTATTCTACAAGGTGTAGGTACATCTGAAAGGTCTTCACAAACAGTATATAAGGCAGTTGGTCCTAATCCTCCACACTGGCACATGTTATCATCTTTGTATTCAATGAGTGATTTTGCTGCTTCTAGTTTTAGGAAGTTAGATAATTTTGACTCAGTTGCTAAGTTATATAGAAATTCTTGTAAAATTTTGATACCACTCATTTGATACATTCCATTGAGTCTGTTAACTAGTTCTATTGTTTCATCCTGGTATAGTTTGTGATATTCCTCAATCGCTCTGATACGAAGTTCGTTCGTATTTGATAAGTCTAATATAGTTTCTGGTAGGTTTTCAAGGTCTAAATTTTCATTATTCATGGAATCAACTTCTAACAGTGAGTCAATAGAAGTTGTCATTTTAATAATAATGAAAATGTTTTAGATTGGGTTATTTTTAAAATATTTTATGAAGAATATGATGGCGACTATGGCGAAGATGATTGCTAGGCATAATGATACTATCCAATCAACTTCTTTTTTAATGAATGGGTAGTATTCTTTGATTCCTCTTCTGATTACTCTATCATAACTAATTTCACCGGGAAGTTGAACGAAGCATGTATCTAAGTTAGTAAAATTTGAAGTTAATCGTTCTAAATTATGGGGTGCTAAGTTGTTAAAAACTGTTTGTTTTGTGTCAAGTTTAATCATATTTTGAAAAGTTTTACAAGCTTGATTGAAATTTCTTTGGTCGTCTGTTGAATAATTTTTATTGTTGATGAAGTTCAAGAATCTTTTGAGTGTTCTAACATATCCCATGTAAAGACCACTGTTAATTATATATTTACCATCACAGCTTCCAAAAACTTGTCTTCTCATATATGAATCATGAGAACCTTGGTCTAATGATAATAAGATTTCTGTATCATAATCTAAAAATCGTTGTATAGCAACATCAAGAGGTTTAAGTATCGTAGAATCAAACCCATCAACAAAAATAACTATACTATCTGGCTCACAGGTGTCTAAATAGTTTCTAACTCCTTTAATTTTGTCTGTAAAACCTTTCCATTTTGTTCCAAAACCTAATGTTTTGATAGGAATATTAAATTTATTATTAATTAAGTCTTGGTACATTCCCTGTTCGTGTGTAGCGTAAGTTATGACTTGAACGTTCGGTAATTTTGTATATTTTTCAGTGTTTTTGAGTATTATACAAATTGTTATAATTATAAGTAATAAACCTAAACAAAACTGTGCATACATTTATTGTTGTAAATATTATTATTTTTCTCTTGTTACGCCACAGCCACATGTGAATTGTTTAGAGCTGTGTGATTCTGAGCTTGGAATTTTTGACTTGTTCTTACAACAACTGGGTATATTAGGATTAGTATTAGGATTAGTATTAGGGTTAGGTAGTTTATTTTTATCTACATAAGCTTCGTGTGATTCTGGTCCAGGCCAGTATGTTTTGTTTGGGGGTGGTGTCTTATACATTTTTATTAACTTTTGGATATTTTAAATCTTAAATAATTACTAAATTTAAAAATGAAATTATGTGATGAATATAGAATGAAATATCAGGAAAATGGAACATCAGGATACTCGGGAAATATCGTCTATATCGTTTGGGATATATTCATCCCAAGAATTGTTAGATATGTCTGTCTGTAAGATAGATAATCCAAAGAAGTCTGGATATGGAACAGTATATGATGAGCGGATGGGCACAACTGACTCTACAAAGTTATGTGAAACATGTGGTCAGAATGCTGAGCTTTGTCCGGGTCATTTTGGTCATATAGAACTACATGAAAGTATAATTCATCCATTATTTTATAAGAGGACTATTGCTTTCTTGAATTGTTTTTGTCATAAGTGTTATAGATTGTTGATAACAAAGGACCAAGTTCATTTGGATAATTTACATAGATATAAGGGTGAGTCTAGGTTTAATAAGATTCAGGAGAAGATTAAGAAAATAGATATGTGTTGTCATGAATGTTGTAATTCAGAACAACCCAAGTATAAGTTTTCCAGTACGGATAGCTCTGTCTTCAAGATATATGAGGGTAAAGACAAGAATAAAACAAGTATAGTCATGACTACGGATGAGATATTCAAAATATTTGATAATGTTCCTGACGAGGATGTAGAATTGATGGGTTTTGATACTAAGTTAGTGCATCCACGTAATTTTATTTTACAGATTATACCTGTTCTACCTACATGTGATAGGCCGTTTGTTAAAGCCGACGGTAATATGTGTGATGATGACTTAACGAATCAGTATATAGAAATAATCAAGGCTAATAATCATTTGGAGCCGTTGAAAGAGAATGATCCTAACAAACACAAGGAGATATCAGAAACAAAACGACAAAAATGTTTAGCAAGTCTTCGTTTCAGGGTATTAACTACGTTTAATAACGGTCAGGGTAAGGCTAAACACACTACAAATGGTCGTGCTATCAAGGGTATTAAGGAAAGGTTAGCTGGTAAAGACGGGCAGCTGCGCTTAAACGTTATGGGGAAAAGGTGTAATCAGACTGGTAGAACAGTGATTGGACCAGACCCAACTTTGAAGTTGGGTGAGTTGGGTGTTCCTTATGAACAAGCTGATATTTTAAGTGTTCCGGTAAAAGCAACTTTGTTTAATTTAGGAAAACTACAGGAACTTGTGAATGATGGCATGGTTGATTCTGTGCTAAAGCCTGATGGAACAACTTGTATTAACATCAAGCGTTATCGTCATGGGACTCGTTTGATTTCTGGGGATGTGATTATTCGTGCTGAAAGCGAGATACCTGTGAAGACGGGTAGGGAACAGATTATAGATGGTGATAAAGTTCGTAGGAATGGTGAGTTGTTGGATAAGTTGTTATATTCTAACCGTCCCTACAAGATAGATGTTGGTTGGACTGTTAAACGTAAGCTACAAGATGGTGATTACGTCTTGTTAAATCGTCAACCAACACTCCACAAGGCGAGTATGATGAGTATGAAGGTTGTTCGTAAGCCTTACAAGACATTGCGAATGAACCTTGCGGTTACAAAGCCGTTTAATGCTGACTTTGATGGTGATGAGATGAATATACACGTCCCGCAGACCTTGGAGTCTCAAGCGGAGTTGAAGGATATTTCTGCGGCTCAGTGGAACATTATTTCTGCTCAGAGTAGCAAACCGAATATTGCTATTGTTCAGGATTCGTTGCTTGGTGCTTATAGAATGACTTTGGGTATCCAGAAGATAACTAAGGCTGAATTCTTTAATGTGACTGAAAAATTACAGTTGGATGAACCAGTGTTAGAAAGAATTGACCATATTCGTAATGTATATAGACAAAAGGCTAAGAAGATGCCGTGTTTTTCTGGTAAGGGTTTGATGTCGTTATTTTTGCCTCGGGATTTTAATTACGAGAAGAAAAATGGTTCTGACCCTAACGAGCCAGTGGTTAGAATCTACCAAGGTGTGTTATACGAGGGTGTTTATAGTAAGGATATTCTTGGTTCCGCACATAATTCACTTATACATGTTATACACAAGGAGTATGGAGCTGCGGCATGTTCTCATTTTGTAGATTGTATTCAGTTTATTACAAATGCTTGGAATTTGTTGAAGTTATTTACGGTTGGTTTGGGTGATTGTTTGGTTGCCAGTGAGGATAAGGAGGAGGAGATTCAGGATGTGATAAAGAAGTGTTATATTGAGGCGGAGGGTATCAAAACTACTACGACACATTCTGGTATTCGTGAGATGCGAGTAAATGCGGCGTTGAGTAAGGCTAAAGATATTGGTTTGAGGATTGCGAAGGATTCATTGGGTGCTGAAAATAACTTTTTATCTACAGTAATTTCTGGTAGTAAGGGTGATTTCTTCAATATTGCTCAGATTACTGGTTTGTTGGGACAGCAGAACTTGAAAGGGCAGCGTGTTCCACTGTTGTTAAATCATGGTAAGAGAACCCTTCCTCATTATCCTTTCGGTGAGATGTCTCCAGAAATGGAATATGAGAGTCGGGGCTTTATTGCCTCCTCGTTTATCAAGGGTTTGAATCCTCGTGAGTTTTATTTCCATGCGATGTCAGGTCGTGAGGGTATCTCTGATACGGCGATGGGAACTGCTACATCTGGTTATATGCAACGACGTATTATCAAACTCACAGAAGATATTAAGGTTCAATATGATGGAACTGTTAGGGATATTACTGGGACTATTTATCAAGTAGCTTATGGTAATAATGGTATTGACCCGACTTGTACTGTGAAGGTTAAGGGAGAACAAGAGGTTTGTGATATATCTAGGATGATTGAGAAGTTGAATATGGAGCATGAACAGAGTAAGAAATAGGAATATACCTATCAAACTATATATTTTTAGAAATATATAGTCAATTACTGTAAGAATATATACAAAAGGAAGCCGAATCCTCCTAAGGTTGAGACGTTTGACATGAAAGGTATCATCTTTTTCTCTCCTGGTGGGTGATAGATTACTGTTGCTACGACAATAAATGCCATAAATAATATTATTGTTAATATAACAAGTTTCTTAAACATTGGAGTATTGATTAAATTTGGGTCTTTTCTGATGAGGTACACACCATATATTAATATGAAGGAACCCACAATTTCTAACAATATAACACCAACCATTCCTGCTTTTGCCAGTAAAGTTCCAAAATTACCTTGGAGTAGGTTTCCTGTTTTCTTCTGGAGAGTTTCTACTTTTGTATTAAACTTTGGTATTTTTGTGAATCCAGAGTAAATGAATTGTAATAAGTTTAGAATAACAGCTACAAAAAGTATAGCAAAAAGTTTATTAGATATCATGTATTTCCTTTAAGAATATATGATATAATATTTTTATTTTAACTTTCCACAAAGTTGGTATTATCTAATATTTACTTATATTCTCTATAAGTATCAAAATTAGGACTCATTGATAATCTTATAAAACCACCGTCTAAATTATTTATTAGCTGGTCAATTTCAAACTTACTCTCATGAACATAACTTAGAGGAACACGGATAGTACCAAATCCAAACTTAGTAGGACTGGGACTGGTAAATGTCCCATTTTTATTTTCAACAAAATCTCTAATAGCACTATGCTTGACATTATCAAGATAATTTCCTTGTATATATACGCTTGTTTGTGCTGCACCCATAACTTTGGAAAATTTTTATATAATTTTCCAAAA
>Ga0181422_1000650_pt1 | contig 11261 bp, 15 predicted proteins | sample 45SPOviralmetaG_FD_130147 | JGI IMG/M metagenome (GOLD analysis project Ga0181422, IMG submission 130147) | Marine viral communities from the oligotrophic San Pedro Time Series (SPOT) site, San Pedro Channel, CA, USA - 45 SPOT_SRF_2013-07-18 | ecosystem: Environmental > Aquatic > Marine > Strait...
TCTAAATTCTGTTTTTCTAATTCTGTTGTACTCATATATCTCTTTAAATCTTTTTTGAGGATTCGTACCTCCGTTAATAGAGCCTGTAGTTGAGCCTGAAACATTGCCTAGTTGTGCCTTAGTTTGTTTGTGTCTTGTTGCCTAATGTATGCTGTTATTTATCTGTGGGTCCAGCGTACGAAAAGTACGTGTTTATAGTCTGCAAATTCAGTGTGTCAAACGTGCTGTTTGGAAACGTCACTGTCTCCTTGCAGAAACTCACTACAGGAACCTGATGGAAATCCTGCCCCAACAACGATGTTGGCTCCCTCACATCACCGTACACCCCGGACTGCTCAACAAAGAACTGGAAGTTCCATATGTTCTGTTTGCCCTCATAGAAATCTCCAAAGCAGTGATTTGCCAGATTTGGCATTTCCATCTTCGTGGGAGGAGTCTCCCAGGTTATGTTACCCCTCAACTGGAGCAGTTGTATCACTGTGTCGAAGTTTGAATTCTGCTGACGTGCCATGGCCAGGCTGTCTCTGTCATGTATCAGATCCCCCGACAGCGTCTTGAATGGAAACTGTTTTTTGAGATTACCATTGTTGGTAATATCTACCAGTGTGTGGATGTGATACTCGTGCATAGGAATATTTAAGTCGTAAAAAAAGGGTGAGCAAATTAATACCCACCCTTTTAATATTAGTTAAAACTAACTTACCTTATTACGGATGTGCAATAAAGTCTGCTAGGATTGACATAGTTACACCAGTTGAACCTGTACCAAAGTTTGATGCCGCCGTAGCCGCGCCTGTTCCTTGGATTGCAACTTGAACGTTGTCAGTAGTTCCACTTGTGAAAATACCTGACTCTGTTAATGGAGCCACGCCTGCGATTGTGTGTGCATCGTTTGTTCCAGCAACGTCACCTGCCGCCAAATATTCTAAAGCCGCTGATAGTTCAGTTTCTGTCATGTTTGATTTCGCTAGGTTTAAAACTCTAGTTCTAATACCTAAACCATTTGAAGTTCCGGCTAAACCACCGTTACCTTGTGCTATTCCTGCCATTTTTAATCCTCCTTTTTATCTGATTTAAATGACTTTGATTCCGCTCAGGAATCAAGTTGTAAGTATTTATAAATTAATTTGGTAAATTATGCTGTAATATTACTATTTTGACTGCAAAATGTAATCTGTGTGTATATTATTGCTTCTATGCTTGAATATCTCCGTGTATCCATGCTGTTTAAGGTAAGCCACGCCCTCGTGATTTATGCGTCCGGTGTTCATGATCAGTTCTTCTATGATTATGATTGGCTTGTATTCTTTAATAGTATTAATGGCACCCTCTAGTACTTCAAGTTCCATTCCATCGACATCAATCTTAATCAACCCAACATTTTTTAGATTAAAACTATCTAATGGCATTATTGTATCAAACGTAGAGTCGTTTTTCATTCTCTGCCAATATGGGATATGAAAGACAGGGTTCCGGAAGTTGTTACGACCACTGCCTATTTCTTGTGCGTACTCCCTGCCCAATGCAACTTTATAATGAGTGACTTTTTGAACATCAACATTCCTTGCAAAAAAAGAGGATTCTCGATAATCAAAACAGTACACATGATCGAAGGTCCAGGTCAAGTACCTTGAAAACTCTCCGTCCCTGGAGCCTACGTCTACTGCATTAATATTTGAAGAGATAGATTCTATTGCTTTGTTATAGAGTATGAAATTAGAGTTATGCTCTGTGTGATCCAACCATTTGAATTCTTTACTCTGCTTTTCGAATACAAAGAACTCATGCTTCCTATGGTTTTGAAATTCTGCTACCTCTGAGGCAACAAACTGTGTTTGGCTTACTGTGTCAGGCAGTCCGGAACTATCTCCCGGCATCACAGTCTTTGCAGATACAGTCAGGGCAGTCTCGGCATTCTGCACACGATTGTTTGCAGTGCTGTTCACAGCCACATTTTTCACATATGTATTTGATCATTATAACAACTCCTTAAATTTTCTTTGTATATCCGTGTTGGGCAACTTTGATTGTAACATTTGGTTGAGTTTCTTGTTCGTATCATTCCGTTGTTTTGAATTCAGTTTTACATAGTTGGCAACGGCTCTCCTCACGTTACGATAGTTGGAATCATTCACATTCAATGCCCTCTCCAGTTGCGTGAGATTCCTGTAATGGTCTTCCCAAGTTCTCATGTATCTCCTTAGGGCCATCACTGGGACAGGCTGTCTCTGCCTCATGGCCTGTGCTTGATTCTTGTTCTTTAGTTTCTTCGTGATGTCTGGATCTCCTGACACTATTGCCAACATGTTGGCCAGGTCGTTGTTGATCATCCTCACTTGGTCGAACGTGCCTTTCGCCATGGTCTGGTCTGCGTATTTTTTGGTAAAGTCCTTTGTGTCTTTGAGTTGGCTCATCAAGGCCAGTGCTAGGAAACTGAGATATATCCTCTCCGTAACCTCCGGAAATGAATATCTGCCCAAGTCACTATGCCTTCTTATAACCTTGCCCTCAGATACATACTTTAAAAATGGTGTTAACATATAGGTATTTATAGAGCACATGCAACGAAATTTTATTCTAACAGACGTGATGAAGACCGGCTACCACGTTGAGCTGGAACAGTTTATTAATATGAACACCCTGACGGAACAACAGTTTGATATGACCGGGGAGTATTACAGTCTACACAACTATGATCTCGACTCTTATGATCGGAGGTTTGCGATAATTGATGTAAGGTATGCAAACGAAAGATTAAAAGACAACACCGAGTTCCATGCAGAATTGAAAAGACGTTGCGAACTACTTCACAGCCAGGGATTTGTTTTCATAAAATCGAACCCATGGGAATCACTGGAGAACATAGAAAACACACCACAGCATCCGGAGATAGAAATAGAACACATCAAGTGGACAGGAGGGATCAGTTGGTTTTGGTGTTACATGTACAACAAACACAAGGATAAAACTTTCAACTTTGACCACTCTAATAAAAAATACGATTTCTTATATCTCAACAAGATGCCCAGGGCACACAGAATAAAACTCTACAATAAATTGTTAGATAAGGGCATACTTGAAAATAGTTTGCACACCAAATGGCCAGACAGGAAACTGCCCACGGAATACGAACTGCCATGGGCACAGGACTATCCGCAGTATGGCATGGACCAAGACATATTTGAGAAGCCATACAACGACACTGCCTGTAGCATTGTGTCAGAGACCAATGACAACGACTTCGAAGTTTTCATGACGGAGAAAATATGGAAACCTATCATAGCACAACAGATATTTGTCGTGCATGGCAACTACCTGTACCTGCAGAAGTTGAGAGAGATGGGGTTCAGGACATACAACAACTACTTCGAGGAAGTCTATGACCTAGACAGAGATCCAAATATGAGGATAGATACCATTGTTGATGTGTGTGATAGGTTGCGTGATGCTCCATGGCAAGACATATACCTACAGAGTCAAGCACTTCGTCAATATAATTTTGATAACTTTTTTAACAGAGAAAAATTAGGTGAGCAGGTTAATAAAACTTTGAATCTATTTCTTGAATTTGCTGACAGCAGTCAAGTTTCTTCTTGAGAATCCTAGTCTATCTACCAACTTAACAGCACCGCCAGACTTGTCAACAGCAACGAATCCTTCTGGTTCTGTCACCTCTAGTCCGCCATCAGTCTGTTGGAAAGATCCTATGGCCATTGCTTGGTTCATCTTCTTAAGCACAAAGCCTTTCATCTGTTGGACCGCTTTGTAGAAAGTCAACATGGCCTGTAATGGTTTCTTTGCCCTGTTCAAGAACACAGGCATCTGTTTCATCTTGTCCTGTCTCAACTGTAAAGCCTTCTGTGCCTTGAGTCCTGATATCTGCTGTTGCATTCTGTCTGTGTAGAACTTTCTAAATCCCTGTAGGAACTGATTCACGTTGCTCGGAAGTTCACCCTGTTTGACCATTGCGTTGATATACATCTGGAACATGGGAACAAAATCTGTGTTCTGTCCCAACACACTTGATAGGTTCCTTGGCACGTTGTTCAATAGTGCTTCTAGTTTCTCAATGCTGTTGTAGAATTGTTTTGTTTCATCGTCTGTGAACTTGGCACTGCCCGACACATCTTTGTATGTTGCGTTGTCAAAGAACACGTCGTTGCTTTTGGCAAACGAACTCACATCTGCTCCACCGGATGCTGTCATGTCTGCGAGTGTTTCTCCGTTGTATGTTGTGTGGAATATGATTCCTACCTTTGCCCTGTCTATCTGTTTTGCTAGGTCACCTTCCTCAGGCACTGCGTATGTTATTGTGTTGGGAGTGAATGTTAAGTGAGGCTTGCCACCAATGTTCTTTCTTGTGATATCCTCGTCCGTGTATAGTAAGTCTCCTTGTACGACACCCTGTATGTTCAGTTTTTTCAAATGCACTAGACACTTCAACAACTTCTGTCCAAGTTCGTCTGTGCCGTGATTAGTTGCTATATCTTTCTTTGTGTAATTGATCTTGGCCGACTGTGCGAACACTGACTTTGTGCCAACAAAGAACTTGCCGTTGTCTGGATTCGTACCACACACCACAGCAGGTGCACCATCCCACTTGACCGACACACTCATGGCTTCTGAACTTGATCCTTTGAGTGTTAGCAGTAGTCCTCTGAAGTATTCCACAACTGCCTTACCTCCCTCGTAGCCGTCAGTTATGACTATGTCTTCGATGTGTTCAAGGTGTGTCCGTTTAAACTCTGTTAGGACATCTTCTATCAACATGATTAGTCCTCTTTGTATTCGCCGTCTTTGATTTTAAGTACGTTGTCTTTTACGTCTCTGTTCTCTCTGATACGTGCAACACCTTTGCTGAACTTGGATGCGTCCATGTTCTTCAGTGCTGAATTGAATTTTTTCTCTAGTTTGAATGCTGTGTCCTGATCGAAGTTCTCTCTTATGTAGGTCATTAGCCTTATTGCTGATTCCAATATGTGAGATGCCCTGCTCTCCACGACCTCTTCCTTGTCCCTTTTCAGAGGCATCGAGCTCAATTCTTCTAATAAACTTCTAGTATGTTTTTGCATTACTGGTATTTACTCATTATTGTAACACAATTAAAGCAAAAGTCTACTGATTTATGTTCGGTATTGCTTATTTTAGTTTTCTATATATGAAATACTTACGTTGATTGGTGTCGTCACGTATATCTAGCACTTTTAAATTGAAAATCTCAGACAGTTCTATTATGAACGGTACATTCCAAGCATAGAACTCTATCCAGTCTGCTTCTGGCTTGTCGTGTTGCACACCCGGGTTGACCCTGAAGAACATGGTACCACCTTCTGCCAGCAAATCCACACATCTACCAACCTCTGCTATGATCTTGTTCCTGCTACCAAAGTTCACTGAGCCCAGACAAAGTATCACATCAAACTTCGTATCGGTTCTGTATTCCAGTGTGCCTACTTCTATGTCTGCCAGATCGTTGTAGGGATCTATTCCGATGAGATTATCTATCTTGCCTTTGAATTCATTGTAACCACATCCAACATCAAGCACTGCCCTAGGCTTCAAATCATTGACCTCATCAATCAGTGCAAGGCCAGAATACTTCCATTTCTTCATATCGTTCTGCCAGTACTTTGAGAAGTATTTGTGTAGGCAGGCATCATCTATGTTTTCTGCGTATTGTTCTAGTGTGTCACACCTTTTCACTTCCACACCAAACGTTTCTTTGATATACGGCTGTGTGATTTTTGTAAGATCGTTTTGACTGTGACCTAATAGTTTGGCAAATATTTTTTTGTTCATGTACTAATACTATATTATACAGGAACAGAGGTCTATATTCTTTTTTTGATTTTATTTGAAAGTATCTTATTGGTTTCTTCTGTTTTGACTCCTGTTATAACCAACATTGGACGAGGCTTGTTACTGGCGTTTGCTGTTGCGTGTGGAGTGTTCTGCCAGTCGAATGTGTGTATGTCTCCTGTTCTCCACCTGTCAAAATGCTCATTACCATACATCAGAAACTGTCCCGGCTCCCAATCTTGCAACATGACCATTATTCTGATTACGTTATTTGGATCAGCATCTAGGTCATACAGTTTGTCTATGTGCATGTTTAACACTTCTCCTGTAAACTGTATGTGTAGTTTAGATTTTGTTGTAGTCAATTCAAAGAAGTCGGTCATTCTTTGTAGTGTCGGACATCTTGTAAAGTCTTTGAGTCCTCGGTATATGGTCATCTTGGGATCAGCACCTGCCATCTTAAGATCATTCTCTTCTGCTTCTACATTTACATTAGTATTTTCTCTGCCCGTGCCTTCCCTACGGTTGCCCCAATTGAGAGGTTTGGCATCGTTGATTACTTCCTGTAATTCAGATTGCCACCCGCCTGTGAATTTTCCTAAATGTTCAACACAATCAGTATCCGTGTGCCACTTGTTGAAGTGGTAGTTGCTTCTTGCCTTTGCGTCTTCCCAATTACTTGTAGACATAAACCTGTATTCCTTTGTCTGCGTAATTGTGTATCTTACCTTTAGTATCAGGAAAACTTATTTCCAACAATCTACAAAGGTCCACGTTGTCCTTGGGTTTGTGAATTCTTTCTTTATTGTCCTTTATGAACTGCATGGTATCTTTGTTCTCCGCTTGTATATGATTCCACATACTGTTCAAGTTTTCAAAGTGTTGATAGTTGGGGTAGGTGATGTTGAACTCTCCACACAGTTTCCACCATTCCAAGCACTCGTGATCGTTCCTGTAAACCATGACTATGGGATATCCAAACGGTCTTAGGTGTTCCAATTGGTGTGCGAAAGTATGAGATTTGACAATACGTTTTCCTGTGCCAGAGAAAGGACCGTTCCAATCATCAACATCAAACTCCATACCTGGATCCCAATATGCACCGATGTGCATCAGATGTTTGCGTCCAGGGGTATCGGCATCGTGGAAGTAGGTCCTTACCTCGGAGTAGTCTGTGTGATCTATGTCATCACTCCAGTAGATGTTCTTGACAACACTACTCCACTTTGATCCCGGTGCCCCTGTAAACAAAATATACATCTACTTGGTCAACTCTTCCTTATAGATTGCATTGTATCCTAATTGATTCTTTCCAAAATCAGATAGTGTTTTCAATGCACCTGGTGTGATGAATGACTTCAGTGTCCTCACTGCGGCGTCACCCTCTGCACCTGTTCTCCATTCGTACTTGCCCACTTTCTTTTCGATAGCGGCAACCGACTCTGGATCCTTGATCATCTTGTCCAGTGCGGCAACAAGTTTTTGTTTGTTTGGATTGCCTGCGTTCACCCAGAATGCTTTCTGTAGTGCATCTCTCCAACTCTTTACAAGTTTGTATGCATCATAGAAGTCACCACTCGGTGCAACGCCGTATGTGGATTCATACAGTGCTTCAAATGTTGGTTCTGTGAAGTTAGGATCCTTGTCATGCTCACCTGTCTTAACATTTAATAGTCCATGATGGAACCAAGTGTATGCGTCACCTTTGCCTATCACTGGCATCACGTGTTTCTTGTATGCGGCAGGGTTTTCCCTTGTGGCATTCAAGTCACCTCTGATGAATGCAAGTCTTCTCTCAGACCCTTTCATTCCTTTTACCCATACTATCTTGTCCTCAAATGTCTTGACTGGATCACTGTCTGGTCCTGTAAGCAACATAACGATCGCCATGATCTCTGGAGTCATTCCAGATCCCGATGGAAACTGTATAGGTCCGTTCTTTGTGTCTGCCTTGTTCCTTGCACCCACAATGATGTTTAGGTTCATGTGTCCAACCGATTCCCAATCAAAGTAATTGTACTCAACAGGTTCCACGAGATATGATATACCGTTACCACCATGTGATACAAGTATAGTCTTGTCATCGAACCTTAGTTCATTTTGGAACTCGTTTGGTCCCAGTTGGTCTCTAGCACCTGGCTTGTAGATCAAGTTGATCTTTTCTCCAAGGTGTTTCTCCCATTCCGCTACAACTATCTGTGCCCACACAGAAGTTCCACCAGAAGGTTTTTGAGGCACGATTAAATTGTAATCTGCCAAGGCTGTTGTTGTCATTAACACCAAAGCCATTATTGTTTTCTTAAGCATAGTCTAGTCTACTCCGTTTTGTTATTCCCCAATACAGTAATAGTATAACACAGATCATTATACAAATAAAGATCGGTCTTGTTATCATATCGTTTACTGTGTGTAGGGAGGTTAGTTGATAAGTGAGATTGTATATCCTGTCACTCAACAGGTACCCTATCAGCAGTGCTGGCCTGCTGACTTGGAATTTTTTACATAGCAGTCCCATGATAGAGAATGCTACAAGTACCGCAAGGTCTTCCCAACCTCCTGTGTACTGCAAGGTTGCCCAAACAATCACAGCAAGTATGAAGGGAAAGTAATACACATATGGAATACGTGTGACCCACCCTGCGAAATATGCCAGTCCATAACAAATGACAGCAGTGATGATTGTTCCTAACAAGAAAGCAAATGTCATGCTGTCAAATAATCTGTCGTCGTAAAATGTATCAGGTGATCCTAGGTCAATGCCCAGGTACAAGAATAGTCCCATCAGTATCGCGGCGAAACTTGCACCAGGTATACCGAACAAGACTGTTGGAATGAATGAAGAGGCCTTCTGTGCGTTGTTGGCTCCCTCAGCACCTATCACGCCCTTGACGTTTCCGTTTCCAAACTTCTCTTTGGGATTGGCCGCCACCGTGGCACCGTATGCCAACCAGTCCGCCATCGCACCACCCAGTCCAGGTAGCAGTCCTATGAAAGAACCTATGGCTCCTCCTCTGATGCTGTCCTTCCAACATCTGACAGTATCTTTTACACCTTGTTTTAAATCTTGCCAACTGCCGTGTTCTGCTCGGATTGTTGTTGTGGTTTTTCTATTGAACCATCCATTCCACAGTTCTGGTATGGCAAACAATCCTGCTACGAACGGCAGTATCTGCACACCGTCCTCGAGGTATCTCCAACCCATTGTGAAACGTGGTACATTGTTTACATCAACACCGACCAGTCCTATTGTTACTCCTAAAATAATAGCAAGTGTACTTCTTACATATTTCCTAGTGGATACGAAACCCACCGTGACAAATGCCAGTAGCACCAATGCCCACAGTTCAGGTATGCCCATGTACATAACAACCTGTGTGTACCATGGTAGGAATAAAAATGTTAATGATCCAAAGAACAATCCGTTTGCTGTGCTTGATGTTATAGCGGCCGATAATGCTCTTGTGGCCTCCCCGTTCTTGGCCATGGGAAATCCGTCCACCATTGTTGCCGCCGCAGAGTTGGCTCCAGGTATGCCCAACAGCACACCACTGAATGAATCACCGGTTGTTGAGGATGCCACAACTGCCACACAAAAGATTACACCCAAGTAAGGGTCTCCCACAAAGTAGGGCATGAATCCAAATAATGTGATTAATCCTGTTGTTGCTCCCGCGGCAGGTATAAGGCCAATGATCAAGCCGTAAACGATACCCGCCATTAATATAGCAAGTTCCATAATATTCAATCTGGGGGGTTATTGTTGTGAACTTCCTTGGGAGCGTTACAACAAAATATGTGTTATTAATTATTCTTGTGTTAAGTAATATTATATGAAACTGAGTCCTAAGAGTCAACAGAAATTTATCATGTACAGGACCTACAGTCACCACGACCACGACATAGACGACCTAGACGGCGAGTTTTGGCCGGTAATGGGTATACTGTCTACCATATGGGGAGCATGGACAGGAGCAATACATCTAATAGATTGGTTGACCTTTGATGCTATTGCATGGTATATAGAACCATTTACTATCGCTCCTGTGATATTCCTTATAATAATGAAGGAGAAGTTTGATTCCCTCAATCCCTTACACTGGTGGCCCATGTTCTGGGGTTACAATGCAAAGTTGCCAGATGAGGATAGAATAACAATCAGGCCAACCGACACTGATCGCATAATGAAAGAGCATGGTGGTAGGCTAAATGTTCACATCATGGACTATCAAACAATCAAGTTCCGTAGAAGGAAAGATGCTGTTATTTTTGGTTTGAGGTATTTCTAGAAGGACGGAACACAGTTCCGTGTTTGTTTTCGTAGAGTCTTAACTTTTCCGATAATTCTTTGACTATCTGTTGATAGTCTGCGTTCTGTACTGTTAGATTGCCTACCTGTGCTTCAAGTTGTCTTATGACTGCTTTACTTTCCTTGTCCATTGTAAGCCTTGAAGGATCTCTTTTTAGACTTGTTCATAGAGCTCATCTTGATACGGCTCTTGTTCTTGCCCTGAGAAGTTTTCTTGGGTCTGCCCTTTTCATATCCACTGTTTGATCGTAACATCTTAATATAATATAGTAGACAACTTTATAAGTCAACTGTATAATGTAAATAATATTATGATCAAATACCAACTTAGATGTAATAAATGTGAACACGAATTCGAGGGTTGGTTCCCAGCCAGCAAGGAATACACCAGACAGAAGAACAAAGGAATGATCCAGTGTCCCATGTGTGACAGCAGTGCTGTGGACAAGGCCATCATGGCTCCCGCTGTGAAGAGATCCAAACCCAAGAAAATGCCAAATGATTACATGGTAATGGGAGATAGTGCCGAAAGTATATTGCGTAAACTCAACAAGAAGATCAAGAAAGACTTCCAGGATGTTGGTAAAAACTTCGCCAAGGAGGCCAGGAAGGCACACAAAGGCAAACGTAATCAGAAGTTCTATGGCAAACCCACAAAGGAAGAAACAAACAAGTTGCTGGATGAAGGCATAGATCTGTTTGCTGTGCCAGACTACAAGGACAATTAATCGCACAAACACTGGATTTTTTGGCCTGGTTGACCTTTCACACGTTTTAGTATATAATTGCTATTATGAAACGTAGGATAACAGAGATTGAAACTCCGGCGCTTCTTACTTTAACAATCAAGGAAAAGGAAACAATATGCTAACAGGTATGTTCAATACACTTTTTCCTTCTACTAAAAAGGAAAATAAAACCATGGCAAACTCAACACAATACGTTGTATACACAAGAAACTTCAAATCAAGAGCGAAGCAGATTGGTGTATTTGCGGAACCGGCTTCTTCATACAAAGTGAATGGTGAAGTACACGGTGGTAAAATCAAGTTCAAAAATCTAGCAGTTAAATCAACTGCAAGAAAGACAGCAACTAACAAGTTGTTATCAAAAGGTTTGGACTTTACAGTAGAAGTATTAGGTGTTGCACCTAAGA
>Ga0181422_1000651_pt1 | contig 11252 bp, 10 predicted proteins | sample 45SPOviralmetaG_FD_130147 | JGI IMG/M metagenome (GOLD analysis project Ga0181422, IMG submission 130147) | Marine viral communities from the oligotrophic San Pedro Time Series (SPOT) site, San Pedro Channel, CA, USA - 45 SPOT_SRF_2013-07-18 | ecosystem: Environmental > Aquatic > Marine > Strait...
AGGAGCATCTAGTGTTCCCGATATTGTGGTATTACCAGTTACGCTTAACGTGCTTAATGTAGTTGCTCCAGTTACATCTAATGTAGTGCCTATCGTTGCACTTGTGCCTATTTCTAAGTATGTGTCTGCTTTTAGATATGTTCCTGCGTGAATATGTTGGTCTGCATTGATACCGTTATCAACGTCTAAACTTGTGCTTATATAAACCGGATTGTTAAACTTCTCTGATGGTGTTGCATCCCACACCTGAGTTGATGTATTCCATACTATACTTGTAGTATCAATTTCATCGGTAATAATTACACCGGTAGCAGTTATATCATCAAACTGTACATCGCTCGTAGTTGTCAGATTTTGATCTAGAGCGCCGAGATATCCCCATTGAGTGTTAGATATGGTTACGCTATCGATGTTCTGTATTTGCGTGTATTCCGCCTCTGTAATCGCTACTATATCATCTGCCTGGCCGGCGCTAAGTCCGGAAAGCGTATCGAGTTGAGCATCCCAAGCCTGAACATCAACTCCAATCTCTAAGCCTAAGTTAGTGCGCGCCGTACTCGCATCATCTACGTCGGACAAATCATTGCTAATTTGTAAATACCTAGAATCGGCGAAATCAACGCTTATTCCCTCAACACTTGCATTTGTTCCGCCTCCCGAGCCTCCAGTACCGGCGGAGTTTTGTGCGTTTATAATCGTGGTAAATGTGTCGCTTCCAGTTTCAATATCTATCTCAAAAAAGTCCGCATCCCACCGGTTGCCTCTACCTCTTTGTGTACCTCCTAAGAAAAAGAAGTATTTGCTATCGTGAGATAAAACTTGGTACGCCTCAAACTCTCCATATAATTCGGCTCGTAAATTACGGCGCGCCGTTCGTTGAACATTGAGAACCTCTTTGAGCCATATTTCAAAAAAGTTACTATTGCTCGAACCTCCTACAAAATCCCATTGAGATGTCGGAGTATCGGCCGTACTTACATCGGTAACTAATAACGCCGAACGTGAGTAATCTAATGGGCCATCTCCAAAGTAAACTTCGGAATAAGATAAAAGAGTTGAGAACTTTACATTATCCTGCTCTAACTCATAAAGGTAAGAATCGCCATTAGCCGTTGTCGGATCTTTAAGTAAAACGAGCGTATCTTGCCAAAAATTAGTTGGAGAGGCATACTCTGCATATTCCTCAAAATCAAATAATGTGCGCGCCGGCATGATCGCACCCATTGCATAAAACTCAATATCGCCATCAGCATCGGCCGGAACTTCCGTTGTTATAATGTTGAAGTCATACCACCAAACGGTTGAATCAAAAGCCAATGGAGTTGTCGTTACCATTTGCTCTCTATTACTAACCCTATAAATGTTATGAGAACTCGCAGTTTTTGAGCCTACAGATACCGGAGTTCCGTCGGGTTCTTCCGATAATTGATAGTATAAAGTATTTGATCCGGTTTCTACCGTACCCGATACATCAATTAAATAGTATTCGGTATCGGCATCCGTTCCGGTTGTTAAATCCTCATCAACTCGAATGACATCCCCATGAGCAAAGTCATTACTAACAATACGAATCTTATTATTGGCCGTATCAATTTCGGAAGGAGTAATTGCTGATTGGCTTGTCGTTATATCTGAATACTCTTGCCAATCTCCTTCGTCATTATTCCAATAGTATTGTCCGGCTTTTAAGAGATACGATGCTTGAGGCAAATTTGCCATTCCTTCATAATAAGAACGACCTAATACCGCGTAATTCCTTCCAGATAATTCTACAATCTCATCTCCGGCCGATTGAAACGGAGCGCTATATTTGGCAACCGGTAATCCCGGATCGGTTGTATTGGTTATCCTTGAGGCATTGACTAGGGTTTGTGTTGTACCGCTTCTATGCTCAAATACAATACTCGCTTTTTTAATAGCCGGATTGATTTTGTTACCACTAAACGGAAGTACATACAAATCCGTTGAATCCACCGAAATGGTCAAATCCTCCGTTGAAGAAGCCGGAGAGTTCGGAGCGCCGGCAGAATCATAGGAATATCTCTTTACGCTTGTAGGATTGTCTAATGCCGATATATGGAATAAATGCCAAGCATTGTTTGACTGCCTTAAAATCAAATTGTAGTTACGACATATCCTATCAATTACCTCATACTGCGAGATAGTTGTATCGCCCTGCTCTGTACTTGAGCCGTAATTACGGAAGGCATAAGTATCATTATATACATTATTGAGAAAATCATCGCTTGTATCAGATTGATTGTTCTCCACCCAATTCGTGTAAGTGTATATATCTAATCCAAAGCCCAACTCATTTAATGCGCCGGCTAGAGTAAGAATTATCTTTTCATCGTTCTCCTCTAATGCATATTCAACGCCTTTGAGGTAGGATAAATCCTTAGCTATAATCCTGCCGGGAAAGGGATAATCTCCTTCGTTATATTCTAGTAAATCATTGAGTACTTTCCCCTGCCATACAACCGAGCCGTCTATTTTCTTTTGCAGGATATACTCATCCTCATCGCCGGCAAATATCTCCTCTAACAAGTCTAATTCATCCTGCCCTTGTACATGGAACGACATTGTTAATTGAGAGCTTTGTACCGGATTCTCGAAAGGATTACGAGGATTTATCTTGTTATAGGTATGCTCAAAATAATTCTCCGCTCCTTCGAGTTGCTCACTAGAGCCGGAATAGCCACTTTTTAATAATTCAATCCGATAGGTTACATCCGAACTCCCGGAGAGTTCCTTCGCTACAATGTATTTGTATAATCCGTAACTCATCGCCCTATCACTTGATTAGCCCTTTCTAGGCTTAAAACTAAATCCGTTCCTCTGACTTTAAATTCTCCGCTTAAATTAACGTTGTTACCTCTAACCGAACTAGCTACTGATGAGGCGCTTGCTAATGCTCCTCCGCCTATTGATGGCGTTTTCAATTTAGGAAATAATCCTCCTAGTAATCCACCTTGAACCTTGCCTCCTATCCCCCCAGTCAATAATAGAGAAACGCCTAATTGTATTGCTGAACTTAATAATAGCTTCCCGATATTCTTGAGAACATCTTGTAGTTTCTCGCCTTGCATTACTATGTTCGTCATCCCTTGCCCGAAGTTATTAACGAAGGTTTTAGCTAAAGCATCAACAAACTGAAGCCCATTACTTAGCTCTCCGGTTTGACCGGTTAAAGAAGCCATTTGACCTTTTAAAACCATTATTTGCTCGCCGAAAAGAGCATATTGTTCCGGATCGCTAGTCAATGACTGAAGAAACTTCAACTGTGTCATTTTTTCATTTAAATCCGCAACAGAGCCAACCATTGGAGCAAATGGATTCTCTAACGCCTCAACTGATGCAAAGAAGGCCTCTAACTCTTGTGATACGCTTGCTAATTCTGCATCTAACTCAGAAAAATCTATTCCTAATCCTGGCTCTTCTTTTGCGGTTGCTATAAGTTGAGCTATTCCTTTATCTGCATCAAGAACATTACCAGTTACATCTTTATACTCTTTGCTTAATGTGTCAAGTTGTTTCTGCAAAGCTATAACTACCGGAACAAAATCCTCATTCTCGTTAGCTAATGATCTATATTGCTTTATTAACGTGCTAAGAGTGATAGCTTGAAATCCTGCCTCTGCCTCTGCATTCTCTAGCCCTGCCGTTAACTTATTTGTAGCTTGCGCCGTTTTAACTTGTTGATCTTGTATTACCTTCCCTAGTTGCACCTCTGTTCTTGTGCTATTATTAAGACCATTCTTAGCATTAGTTAAATCGGTAATTTTCTTCTCTAATTCCTCAACCGTTAAAGCATCCTCTCCGTATAATTTAATAAGTTCCTTTAACGCCGGAATACTCTTTAAAGCCTCCTCTTTTTCTTGTCTTTGAGCATCAGTTAGTTTTATAATAATAGGTAAAGAACCAGAAACAGAAGTATTATATTTGTCTCTTATTCTTTCGGCTTCATTTAACGCTTTAACATTATCAAGAATTTCTTGAGTAAACGCTATTTCATTATCAATGGCTTGCTCGGTTGTTTGCTGATTGAGAGACTCATACGCTTGAGCAACATCTCTCAATGCTTCAGCTTTCTTGCTAATTCCTTCGCTTGCTTCCTCTCCTGCTTTACCAGTATCTCTACTCCTTCTAGAGAATACAATAGCCAAACTAGAAACGACAGAGAAAACCGTAATCAAAGCACCTGGCCCAGTAAAAGCTCCTTTAATAAGTTGCTTCAATGCCATTCCGGTTGATCCGGCTTCTTTCTTTAATGATTGGAATGACAATAACAGAGGCTCAATGTTGTTGGCAACCCCTAAGATACCAAACGGCGCATCTTGAACAACTCGGTTAAAGTTGACAACGGCCATTCCGGTAGAACTAAATCCTCCACCCATTGATTGAACCGCACTTTCCGCACCCATCATATCGGCCTTTAATGTGCGGAGTTGAGTCATTTTTGCACCAATGGCGAATCTTGCTTGAGCCGTTCTCGCATTGATATAGGCTTGCTCAAGCCCTTCAATAGCAGAATCAACCTCTAAGATTGTATTGTTCGTGCGCTTGAGAACTGCGTTTGCCGTTTGAACAGAACCAGTAAAAGATGATATACTTCCCTTTGCTTGATTCAATCCTCTAGCTAATGGGGAGACATCCGCTCCTAATCGTACATTTAAATCAGCTAAGGAAGCCATCTCTATTCATCCTCCGCATCAATCTATGAAGTTTCCACTTCTCATCGTGCGATATGGTTGTTCGTTTTTTGTCTATGTCAAGAGGGAACATTGTCTCAGGTTTTAGTTTCCTTCTAGCCTTACCCTCTAAATCTGAATATACTGAAATCAAATAAGCATTATGTCTCATTAAATTCCATTCGTGCATCCTTTGCTCATTTAGAGACTTGAGTATTGCTGAAACTTCCTTCCAAGATAATTCCCAAAATTCCTGCCGAGAAACTCCTGCTTGTTTGCAGAGGGAAAAGAGTTCTTGCCACTCTAAAGGTTTCCCGGCTCGCTCTCCCCCTCGTTAGGAGAGAGTACATTGAACACGCTATCTAAATCAGACTGAGATAGATCATCTATCCAATCGCCTACTTTTAATTCATCAAAATCTACTTCCTGACCTTTGTACTGAGCGCCGGCCACTAATGCACTCCATATCAAATCTCTAAGGTTTCCAGGTTTTACTTTATCATTGGATAATGACTCGGTATAACCTACCAAAGACAAGTCATATTTGTCGCAGTAAATAGCCGTTTGATTAGTTCCGAATTTAAGTAAGCGTCTTTTTCCGCCGATTTTGAGCGTTAATTCTTGCTTCATCTTAGCTTATTTCTACCTTTTTCAATTCGCCATCTCCAGTAAATGTACCACTTATAGTAGCAACATCTTCATTAGGAGCGCCGATTGAAACAGAAGTCATATAAGCATCACCATAAAAAGCGACTCCTGAGTTAGGTAAGAAACGTACTGCAACCGATGTTCTGCCAGTTAAATATCCTGCTAATTCTTGAACGTTACCGCTAGAATAGTCGAATGTAGCTAAACCATCAACATCAATACTCCAAGACTTCTGACCTGCTATGCTTTCCGCCCATCCGGCAGAGCCTTTAGTAGAAGCATCAGGAGCATTCATTTCAATGTTTAGTGTAGCATCAGTAGTAGAAGCAATAGCACTACCTTGAGCGTTTACTAATACAAGTGTTCCGTTAATTGCCATTTTTCTATTTGTTTAGTTGTTAGTTGTGTTAAAAGATACGAAATTCGTGCGACTATTTTTCCTCTATCTTATGTCGGAATCGTAACTCACGAATCCAATAAGTATAAGTGCCGGTGTACTCTTGGCGGAAAATATCATTATCGACTACCGTGTAAACTACATCGAAGCTAGTCAAACCGAACACATCGGCTCTAGTTCTTACCGTTTCCTTGATAGTATTTACAATCGCATTGATATAAGTCCTAGTTCCTGAGTCGAGCGCATATCTGTCCACTACGGAGAGAGAAAACGTTGCCTCATCCATAAACTCGCTTTTTGTGCTAGAGTCCGTTAGAGTCGTATCTCCGAAATGTACGTGAGGATAAGTTGCATCTGATGGAGCTTCATCATAGACATTGACTGCTAATGCTCCAGTAAGTAGCGTGTAATACGCTTGTTGTAGTTCTGTTGTTGGATCTTTAGCCATTTTGTACGAGGTATAAGGTGAAATCTACTGTTCCAGGCCCTGAGCCTGCTTTTAATTTACCAAAAAATATGATATCAGTCTCCTCATCAAATGATAACGGCGCAGGATAATGAACATTTGATGCTCCTTTGGCTGAGCTTATCTCTGTTACTAATCTTATAGGATCAAATGGAGCAGTAGTATTTAAAACGCCATTTCTTTGAAATAAAAGTATCTCAGCTTCTTTGTCATTTTCTACGCTATAAACTACATCGGAAATAAAAGCGGTATATCCGCTAGGAACTGTATAAGCTCCTATCTGAGACTGCCCTCTTCCAAATGTATTTATTGCTATCTCTGACCAAGTATCACCACCTCCGCTTTCTTGTATAGTCAAAGTTCCTTGATGACTCGGCGCAGTTTGATGAGCGTACGTTCCGGTAGTTGCTACTTGCCATCTGTACAGCCTTATAAGCGAATCAGGTAAAGCTACTGGAGTTGTACCATTTAAAGATACTGTATTAGTTACTACTACTAAGTTTCCTCCGGACTCTTGTAAGCCTTCATAAGTGATTGATCTTGCTCCTGCACCGGTTGCATTATCATCAGCATCATCAGATACTACTTCGAGCGCCGTATTTGATGTAGGAGTTCGATAAAAGGTAGATTCAGTTATAGGATCGAATGTGTTAGTTATCGCTGAATTACGGCCAAATTTATGTATAACCGTATGACTAGGAACATTCCCTTTAGAAGCCTCAATAGGAAAATCAAGAACTTTCTTATAGTAATCTCTGTGTGAGTTATAGATATAATCCGCCCGATTGACGTAAGTGTTATCCTCACGAAGCATCCGACCGGTTTCTTTGTGCATCTTATTTAATGCCACGTAATACTCCTTTGAGACGTTTTAAGAGTTGAGGTTGTTCGGCGAAGAAAGCCGGAAATAAAAACGGTTGCGCTTTTGTTCCTTTATGGAGTATCGATTTTATAATAGGATATACTGCCTCTTCCGGTATGCCTTTTCTCTTTGCCCATACTTTAATACTCTTTTCCATATCCTCATAAGAGCCTCCTTTCTTTCCTTTGAATTGCATCGCATAACCTTCGAGTCCAGGAGGTATGTCAACCTTTGATTTAGTACCAAACTCGACATAAGGAGCATATTTTACATCTGTGAATACTTCCCTCGACAAGCCCGATCCTCTTACATCAATAGAAGTCTTTAATCTATTATTCGCACCGGTTGGAGCGTTTCTCTTAGCCTTGCCCTCTATATTACGAGCAGAGCGTTCTATTTCTCTCTCTGCTGACTTGCGTACTTTGTCTCCTAAACTATCTAGTACCTTGAGAGTCTTGTTTATAGATTTGATATCAGCCTTAACGCTTATCATTCTGCAAATGCTATAAGTTCAGTAACGGCATTATCTTCGTTTGAGTTGATAGCGTATTCTACATTTAATTCTTTTCCATCGTACTGCAATTTTAATAGATGGTCATAGGTATCTCTCGAATATCCGGCGCTTACGAAATCGTCTCTATAACGAGTCCGAATCTTATACTTAGTCTTACCCTTCAATCCACCCACTTCGAGCGCCTCAGAGCCTGACAGAGGCTTTACATCAGCCCATACAGTACCGAGAGTGTTCCAGGTTCTAGTATTACCACCCATCCCATCAGAGCTTAGAGAGTAATACTGTATCGTAACTCTCTGCTTCATCATCCCGATGTTTATTTGTCGAGACTTGGTTTTCATAGCTTTGCGTATCTCTTAAAGTGCGCCTTGCTACTATTTGGCATCATTGATACGCTTCCTTCTACTACATCTTGGCGATCTTCGTAGTTGGATGCTACTAGCTTTTTTATTCCTAGAGTTATTCCGGAAGGTATAGAGCTATACCCTGCAACATATACAACCTTTAGCCTTATTCTATCGTCAGGAACTTCCCATCCGTACACCGTATCTATGACTAGAGTATCTCCGGTGAGATAATAATCTTGGTTGTTTGTTAGAGTTGTCTCAGTTCCTACCGTATCGACTGTCTTTACTGAAGTGATACTTTGTACCGGGTAGAGAGGTAATCGGACTTCCTTGCCATAATACTCGTACTCGATTGTAACTGTTTTCTCTATTAGTTGGAATCCGTATTGCTCTTCTGCAAAATCTATACTCTCTGCGACTAGACTTGCAATCAGCGAATCATCTGCGGAGGTATCTACTCGCATCCAGGCCTTAGCATCTGCCGTACTTAGTACATCGGTAGAGGCATTTGTTCCGGTGTCAACAGTTGAGTAAGTGAATGGGCCAGTTTTACCCTTGTAAGGAGATTTAAGCATTGAGTTCCTCGACTAATTTTTCGGCTTTGGATTTGGTTAGTCTATCGATAATCTGATTGTTACGTTTTACGTAGTACATCGTTTTAGTGCTTTCGTCTTTTTCGATGAAGGCCTTAGCATCTATCGTATAGGCTTGCTTGTCCTCTTTTGTCTCGTATGCTAGTCCTTTGCTAAGTAAGTCAGCTATCGAACCCTTATCTAATTTGAGAGGATCGTTTTTCTTAATTCGTTGATTTCTATGGATGAAGCTACGTCTCGCTCTGTAAGGCATAATACTAGGGTTTAATTGAGAAGGATGGGGAGGAATCGAACCTCCCCAAGTTCCAAACATCCTTAGGGTAATATTAGCTATTACCTGCGTTTATGATTGCAGTTGTGAAGTTACCGAAAGCACCTGCATTAGGTAGATAAGTCGGTAGAGCTAAACGGCCTGCAACTTGTACAGTAACTAAATCTTTGATAGCATTGTCTTGATCTTGCTCGTAGAAACGAACAGAAACAGACTCACGATCAAATAAAGTTGTCAACTGTGCGAAGTCAGCTACTAAGAAGTCATCAGCATCTCCATCGGTGTCGTTGATTGCGTTAGTAGCAATTACTGGCACACCTAAGATAGAAGGCACACGGCTTCCGAAGATAACATCTTGTGGGAAGATGTAACGGCCATCAGCATCCTTGTTACGGATCATGTCGAAGTATCTAGATACGGACATCATTACCGCAGATGGCTGATAGTTACGGTTACGGATTTGTTTGATAGCTTCTAGAAGTACATCGTACTCTTGAGCATCAGCATCGCCGGTATACTGATCTAAAGCATAGTCAGTAGATGTTACAGTAAGACCATAAGTAGAGTCATATAAGTTGTAAGCATCTTCGGCTTTCATATACTTCTCCATACCTCTTAGGGAGATGTGAGAAGCTAGACCGGCAGTATCATTAAGAGCCTCTTTAGAAACTCGGAAATGAGCAGAGATTTTCTCTACTACTGCATCAGTTGCAACTAAATCAAAGTCATTTTGTCCGGAAGCATCGCCTTCGGCAGTAACACCGGTGTTATCGGTGAAGTTAGTTTCTTTGATATAGCGGATTTTGTCAGAGTTAGTAGTGCCTACTGGTAGGAACTGACGTACGTGAACTCTTCGCTCAGGATCGAATTTAAATCCAGGAACATAATCAGCAGGAACAACATCACCAGTATAAGCACCTGATTCGGTGATAACTGCTTTGGTGTCCATTGTAAATCCTGAGATTTGACCTGCTTTGAATGCTTCGATTTGCTCTTTGTTTGAATCTAAACCATCCTTTAGGATGTTTTTTAGAGACATAGGCTGAGAGCCACCGCCTAAACGGTTGCTATTCTTTTCGATTGATTCGATTCTTTCCTTTTGAGAAGCGATTACTTCTTCAAGGTTTTTGATTTCAGACTTGGTAGCTGAATCAGCTTCGCCTGAAAGTTGTACTTGCTCTTCGAGTTTGCTATAACGCTCCTCAAGGGCTTTAGTTTGTTCGGCTAGACCATTCTTTACAGAAGCCAAGCCTTCTTTTAAGGTGTTTTCTAAGTCCATAATTTGAACTCCTTTTCGATTTGTAGTTGATTGTTGAATTGTTTGAAAATTGCATCAAAATCGGCGTCATTACTTACAGAGGTGATTGGCTCGGCTTCTGTGTTTTGAAGTGATTTTCTTAATGCTTCTTCCAAATTCTTGATATGCATTTCAATTAGCATAAAAGTCTCGTCAGTATAGTCTCCTGAGTCAAATGCTCTGACTAATGTTTTGTATTGATCAACCTGATCTTTCTGCGAACCTTTGGCCATTCCTCCAAGCGCCATTTCATTCGCTCCCCAAGTAACAGTCGATCCCTCCCACATCTTGACTTCGTTGACTATGTAGGCTTCATCTTCGTTAGAGAAGTCTCTACGTACAAAATTGATACCGACTGAATGCTCTTTAAGAACTCCATCTCTGTATAACTTGAGAACATCCGTTCCTAACTGTGTGTCGATTATAGCAGTACGGAAGTATAGCCCTTTCTCATCTTCTACTAACATTGATGGCTTACCCAGTACAGTAAGCGGATCGTGCTGATAGAGGTGCATAATTCTGTTCTTTCCGTTTGGTCCGTTCTCTTTGATGGTTTTGGTATAGCACCCTTTCATCATTATATCGCCATCGGAATCCTTGTAATCGAAAACCGAATAATATCCTTCAATCATACGGCGCTCGACATCGACATCTTTAAGGATGCCGGCTTTTTTGGTAATAAATTGCTTCATAATGTTTTTATCTTGTCGGTTTTCTTCAAGTTCTACGTTACGCTCGTGAGATGAGCAAGCCATAAAAAAAGTCTCTCCATCCATTGAATGAGTATGAGTTCCGGTACAACCTAAGAACTCAGCGTATTCCTCTGCTTCTTCTTCGGTGCGAAAGTATGATAATTGAGGTGCTTTTTCTTCCATTTCGTAATGATGATTTTTTGAACTCATAGGATGCCCTGATGGTAATAAGTCTGTATCGTGTTTACCTGATCTGAACTTGCCGTTTCTCAATACGTACAAAAATGAATTCACTCGTGCAAATGCCCATTGAGATGCGCTTGTTACGCTCGGCCTAACAGATTGAGGATTCGTTCTATAAGCGCCGATTCCTCTATCATATACTTTCTTTAACGTTGAGGCAGTTGTGCGTTTAGAAGCAACATCTCCAACATCCTCGTTATGTTCTTTCGCTTTCTCTTTTAGAGTGTCCAT
>Ga0181422_1000652_pt1 | contig 11217 bp, 23 predicted proteins | sample 45SPOviralmetaG_FD_130147 | JGI IMG/M metagenome (GOLD analysis project Ga0181422, IMG submission 130147) | Marine viral communities from the oligotrophic San Pedro Time Series (SPOT) site, San Pedro Channel, CA, USA - 45 SPOT_SRF_2013-07-18 | ecosystem: Environmental > Aquatic > Marine > Strait...
AAGAGAAGGGAGATAGGGAGGCCTAAGCAAAAAGTTTTAAGAGTAGGTGGGTGGGCCCCTGTTGATAACTTGTTAATAACTTGTGAGTAACTATGTGGAAAACTTGTTGATAACTTGTTAGTAAGTATGTTAATAACCAGATCCGAAATTTTATTAAGAATAAATAATATTTACTGGCAGGAAAACCATAAAACTATAAAAATAATATTAAATATTAGAATTTAAAAATAAAAATGTAGGGTAATAAATATTTTTAATGTATTTGAATCAATAACAGATCTAAAACCAATATAAAACTAATCTAGTTTTAAAGGCTTATATTTTAGTTTTAAAGGGTATTAAATTTATTAGATAACTATTAGTATTAAGATAATAAAAAAGCCCAATTAAAAGGGCTTTTGTTTATCGCTGTTAGGTTGTAATAGTATTACCGATTGTATATTAATTTTAATTCCGTATCAATAGAATTATACAAATAAAAAAAGGGCTTAATTAAAAGCCCTTTATTTTAGATCTATTGTTATTTAACAATTACCTTTACATATTCCAGAACCATCGATTGCACATTCACAATCGTTTGATCTTTTAAGGTTATCATCAATCCAATGTATAACCGTACAAATTTCATCCCAGTTTTGATTATTGTCTGGATTATTCTTTATATAGTCATGACCTAACCACCATAAAACCTCTAACCATGAATCTACATCATTAAAACGGCATTCATCCCAATTAGAATTTTTATTACTTTTAATGTCATGTAATGACTTTAATTTTTCAGTATCTATAATCATAATATTATTATCCTTTAATGGTTTAAATAACTAATGTTTTTGATCGAACTATCCCAACACTTACGACAATCTTTACATTGTCCGTTATTCTCAAAACTTCTACATGTTGCTTTGTCTTTATTAGTTGTAACGGTTGAAGTATTTTTGAATATAGGTGCTTTACCATCTATAAAAGAACCACTTAAACGGATAATTAAATTTTTAGGTATATCACCTTTATAATTATTAATAAACTTGCTTTCCTTTGTCGGCAACCAATGTTTAATATTAGGCGTTTGTTTTGCTATTTGGACAATTTTATCCAAATGTTTAAAACTTTGTAAATCACCACTATCATGCCAACGGAACAAACCACTATTAACAACCTGTTTTTGATGTTTCATTATATAAACCATAGCATTAACCCAGTCTTTAGAAGTTATCGCTTTTAATCGCTTATTTTGGGCTTTCTCAATGTTTTTTGCATATCGGACATAATTACCTTTTAAAGCATAACAATCCGAACAAACTGAATTTTTAATCTTTCTTAATTTACTCCCAGTTATACAATCTTTAGCTGATATTGAATAACTAATTGTCGGCATTTTAGAAGTGACAGTAAAACCCCCAATTATTTCAGTAGCTTGTTTTAATGTTTTGATTGGTATTGTTAGATTGTTTTGTATATTCATTTTTTAACCTCTTTATTCAAAAAAACTTTTAAATATTCTGGAATTGGTAATTTAATTGTATATTTTCCAGTTTTAGCAAAACTTATAAAATCACTAGTTGACATATCAATTTTATGATATTCAATTTCATTTTCTAAATCTTGTAAAGTTGGGTTAGTTTCAAGATACCAATCAATTAATTTTAATGTTTTATCTGTATTCATTTTTTAACCTCTATTAGTTTAATTTGTTTATTAATATAATCACCAACCCTTGACCACATGAACGGATCAATACATCGCTTTTGATTAAGTTTATTATTAACAAAACTTTGTAAAAATTTTAGTGTTATTAAATCCATTATTTAACCCCCCTTTTTTTAAATCCTAAAGTCTTCATATACATTGGAAAAAAAACCAATGAAAAAATAAAGAAAGAAAAAAGTATTCCAAAAAAGAATACTAACAAATGAATTACTACACTATTAAAAATTAATTCCATTTTTTATACCTCTTTTAAGATTTTATTTAATTTTGTAATTATTGGTTTTAAAGTGTAATTACTTTTAATAAATTTTCCGTTGTAATCAAGAAAAAATTTTTTTCTTTTATTAAAAGTGTAATCCCCGTAATGAATATATATTTCATTTTCATTCGTTGAAACATCGACATAATCGCCGTTATTTTTTAACTGGTTTTTTATCTCTAAAAATTTAATCATTTTTTACCTCTTTTGGTTATTAAAAAAAATTGTCAAAATTGACATTAATAATAATACAGTAAAAAAATCCCTATAAAGCCTTTTATATACTTTTGAATCACCGAAGTATTTATGATTAGATCTATTATTTATTTAATATTTTGATTTAATTTTTTAATAAATATTTTTTATAAATTTATTTTTTAAAAATTTTTTTCGGATCATAAAATTATTTAAATACATACCTTATAAACATACAACTGGCTGATCCTAAAAGACTTAAACAACCTAAACAGTCTAAATAACCTAAATAACCTAAATAACCTAAATAATTTAAACCATAAAAAGTTTCTACAGGCCTTGCCAGGATTGGGCGGCAGTCATATAACCTATGGTTAAAAACCTTATAACCTATGGTTATTAATTTAACAACCTATGGTTATTAATTTATCGTTCTACACTTTAGGTTTGCTTTTTTAATCAACATAATTTATACTTAACACATCCCAATAAACTGTTGGGTGTTAACTAAGAGGAAAAAATTATGAAAACTAAATATAACATTACAGAAATAAACCCAAAAACTATTAAGCAAGTTCGCCAGATGATTAAAGATTCATTGTCAGTCATTATGGAAGATAACAACCTAAGATTTGAATTAGGTAATGCGACTTATGATGAAGACTCATTTAAGTTTAATGGTTTTAGAATTTCATTGGCTGATGCTTTGACTCCAGAGCAAAAAGATCTAAAACAAATCATAGCTATGAGAAAAAAAGATGATTGGTATAAAACACTTGACGATACTAAGATCGGTTGGGATAGAAGTGTTGCTTACAAGTTAGTTGGTTACAAAACTCGTGCTAGAAAAAAGCCTTGGGTTATTCAAGGTGTTGAAAATGGTCAACAATATGTCGCATCAGATTCTATAGTTGAAAGAATGTTTGGGGAGGAAGAATAATGAACATAATGGACAAAATAGAAATTATTGGGCCTAATAAGGAATTTGAGGATGCTATGAGAAATAAAATTAAACAACATTTTGAACCAGTTGGCATTAATGTTTTAAGTTTGTTTGATGGTATTTCTGGAACACAAGTTGCTTTAGATCGAATGGGTGTAAAAGTTGACAATTACCATGCCTCAGAGATTGATAGACACGCTATGTCGATTACTCACAAAAACTTTCCAAAGACCGAAATGCTTTATGATGTTAACAATTGGGAATCTTGGGATATCGATTGGTCTTCTATTGATCTTGTTGTTGGTGGGTTTCCATGTCAAGCATGGTCAAATGCTGGACTCAAGCAAGGTGATAAAGACCCAAGAGGAATGTTATTCTGGACAATGCTAGATGTGATGAAGAAAGTATTAGCCAACAACCCTCAAGCAAAATTCTTAATGGAAAATGTCAGGATGAAAAAATCGTTTGAAGATTACATAACTTTTCATACTGAAGAGGCACTTGGTAAAGTCAATAAACATCTGATTAATTCAGCTTTAGTATCTGCCCAAAATCGTAAGAGATTTTATTGGACTAACATTGATGGCATTGATCAGCCAGAAGATCAAGGATTGGTACTTGCTGACATTCTTATGGATGGTTGTGTCGATAGAGATAAGAGTTATTGTATCGATGCTAATTATCATAAAGGTGGTAACCCAAAATCATATTTTGAAAAAGGTCGTAGACAATTAATATTTGATCGTCCATGTGAACTCCGAGATTTCGATTCTAAGGCAAAATGTCATCATGTTGCTAATGCTACAGACATCAAAGGCAATGAATCAATTAAGAGGGTATATGCTGATTCTGGGAAGAGTCCAACATTAACTACTATGGGTGGTGGACATCGGGAGCCAAAAGTCTTAATCATTCCACAAAAAGTTAAGGTTAGGAAGTATGAGGTTGACATTCCTAAATTACAACAGACATTAAGAGATCATAAGGATATGACTATATTGACTCATAAAAATTTAGCTGATCTTTTAAAAGTTCCAGTTACAAAAGTTGAGCATTGGTTTAGGACTGATTCTAGTTTTGCCATTCCTAGTGAAGACATTTGGTTTAGATTAAAAGATTTGTTAGTGATCAAGACTGATGAATTTGACAAGTCAATAGTTTGTTTTGAAGTTAGAGATGGTAAGTTTGATATGGCTGATCGAGTTTATAGTCAAAATGGGAAGTCACCAACTGTAGTTGCAAGTAATGTTGCTAAAGTTATGGATCAACCAACTTACAGAAAATTAAGACCATGTGAATGTGAGGCTTTACAGACATTTCCAATAGGCTATACAGAGGGTATATCAAATACTCAAAGGTACAAGGCTTTAGGAAATTCTTTCACAGTTTCCGTTATACAACACATACTTAGCAATGCTTTTAGTTCATAGATCTGATACCAAAAGCGTATAATATTAACCAATAGAGGAACCATTATGGATTATAACCAATCACTTTTAAATGCTCGTTACAATCAAGATGATAAAAATGAGCATGTCTATACAATCTTTGAGCATGAACTTGCTAGAGATTTACACACTTACAAACCACATGAGAGGCAAAGTATAAATGCCCTCGAGAAGTTTATTTTATATGCTAAAGAAATTTACGCAGAATTTGAGATGTCTGGCGATGTCTGGGATTTTTCAAATGAAGTAGTAGAGGCTACTGAAAATGCAATTATAACTTGCAATGAGTGGGATAAACAAAAACACACTAATGTTAAACATTTTAATGGAGGAAATTATTATGGGTAGGATGAGCGATTTACATTTACAAATGACTGAAGATGGGTTTTTCGATGAGCAGAATGACCCATCACCAGATGAAATGGAAACAACAGGTCTAATTGACGATTGTAAGAAGATTGTTGATTTGGGCGAACAAATGAATACTGAGAAAATTAACTACTCATTTAGGAGTATTTTTGGGAGTCCAGATGGATAATGAAATTGAACTAATAGATCTAGAATCTATGACTTTTTATTTTAAGCTAGGTGAATATCCAGATTTAGATAGTGCATCTGTAAGAAGTGCAAAGTATAAAGATGGAACAATTTTGACCAAGGAAGATAAGATTAGATTTAAGGAAGATTACCCCGAATCCTTTTATCAACTTTTATGGGATTTTATCGGTCAATATGGAAGATAGGGGTTTAACTAACAGAGGTAATTTATATGTCTACTAATCGAGAGAGGTTGAACACACTCTATAAAAAGTTCGGTTTAGAAACGGAAGATACTTTTAAACATCAACACTACACTATCTTAACTCGTAGTGGTATTGAGAAAGTCCAGAGAGGTGCTAATATTAAAGTTCACTATGAGGTGATCAAATGTGAGCCAGATTTTTCTTGTGTTAAGGCTTTTGCTACAATGAATGATTCAGAGATTGAAACTTTCGGATCATGTAAGCGAGGTAAAGGTGGTGATGGAAACACCATATCTTGGTATGTAATGGAAATTGCAGAAAAGAGGGCTATGTCTAGAGCAGTCTTAAAACTGGCTGGTCTATACGAACTTGGACATATGGGTGAAGATGAATCAGAGTCCTTTAAAGCACCAACAAGGAGCCAACAAACAGGTATTGAGGTCAATAGGTTAATAACGGAATTAAAGAGTCCTAATTGCAGCCTTGATCGAGCAAAACAAATAATGGCTGACATGCAAGAGCGTGAATCAGAAAGTCCTAACTCACCTTGGGGAGCCGTTATCGATGTTGCCATGAATCAGTTTGGTGATGAGTTTTATTCCAGAGGTGATGATTTACTAGAAGACGATCTAGAACCATCTAGGTTTAAACCTCTTTAATGAAATTAGCAGGGGTTGACTTTCCAATGCTATTCGGCCATATACCTCGGTCGTTAGGTTTCAGAATAAGTCTGGTGCTTGGGTCTACCATTAAGTGACCCTTTAATTAACTAAGGAAATAAAATGAGCGAATATGACAATACTAACAAGGGTGCTATTTGGAAAAACGACAATAGCAATCCTAATGCTCCTCAATACAAAGGTACACTTAATGTAGATGGGGAAGACTATCAGATCTCTGCTTGGAGGAATACAACTGAAAACACCAAAGCACCAGTTCTGAGATTTCAAGTACAAAAGCCATCAAGTATGCCTAACATACCTAAACCAAATAATGATAGACCTTTGGGTGATGTAGGCGATGATGATGTGCCGTTCTAAATGTTAACACTTGATCCAGACACCCCCATCATTAATGTTGATGGGGTAGAGTTCATGAGAAATAATCTTATTGGTTGGGAGCATAGACTAGTTCGTGTTTATACTCTGGACGATAAAACCAAAGTGACTGTTAAGATGGTTGCAGATTTTTTAGGATGTACTAATACTTGTGCCAGATCTAGACTAACAAAATATTCTGATCCGAAAATTATTTATCGAGTTATTCTAAATAGAAAAACTAGAGAGCCTCGATTTAAAGTTCCGAAAGAAATGATTGATAGCCATGAATGGTACAAAGACCCTTTAACTAAATTAATGCTTAAATAGGAGTTATTATGAAAATGACATGCCCACATTGTAAGAAACCGTATGAGGTGAGCGTAACAATAAAACCACCAACTAAAGAGGAGTTGATTGAGTTTGAAATATTTAGAGATAATTACAAAGGTAAAAAGCGTGGCTTGATCACCGAAATGAACAACTTTGTAAAAAAACATACTGACTGGCGAGAAGTTCTTATGACACTCAATAGACTGTATATAGACTTTGGTACGGAATCAAAATACATTCCACATTTTCAGACCTTTATTAATCAAAGGCAATGGGAAATGTTTGATATTAAATCACAAAGAAAAACTAAGCCATATGTAAAAGAATTTAACTGGAGGAAAGACAATGAATAGATTTGCAATTAAAAAATTAAACAGACATACAAGAGCAGGTTTAAACGGTAAGCGTATTGTTTGTAAATGTAATGCACCAATACGGGTTTTTCATTTTTCTTGGACTGCTATTAGATGTGTTGATTGTGGTCAAGATATACAAAAAGAAGATTGGACAATAGGTCTAACAGAAAAACAAAAGTATATTAATGTTTGGGAGGGCCGTACTGGATTTAAAAAAAGGGTTAAAAGAATTAACACAAGCCTTGTTGATGTAATGGACATTGACATTAATACAAGTGACTACCCAGATTTCTGCGATAGTTTTATAACTGAGGCAGTTTGGCATGATGGCACATTATTAATTGATGAAGAACTAGAAGAACTTAATGATGATGGTGAGTATTTATATGGCCAAATTGAAAATCATTTATATTAGGAGATATTATGAACAATTCATTTCAATATTTTGGAACCAAGATGCAAATGCATCAACAAAGGGTTGAACATACGAAAGAAGTATTAATTAAACCAAGAGGAGTTAGTATGAGATATATAAAAAGATTTTTAATTTATGCATCATTTTTATCAACAATAATATCAGCCAGTTGTTTGATCTACATAGTGCAATGGCTAGAGGCACTCAGAAAAGGATGGTTGGTATGATGTTTAATTCTTTAGATTCAGAAAAGGCAGTCATCGGTGGACTATTAATTGAGCCATGTTTTGACAGGGTGGTGTCAACTCGATTAACAAATGAAGATTTTAGTAACAATAGACTAGGGTACATTTTTACATCGATGTTAGAAATGTTTAGGAAAAAAAAACCAATAGATATTGTTACAGTTCGAGATTATATTGATAAAGATAAATTAAATAAAAATTTATCATTTCCTGTTACCTTTGAAGACTTAGCTCTAATAGCTGAAAATTCTTCTGGTGTAGAAAACATTGAAACATACTCTAAACATATTAGAGAATGCCGCATTAAGAACGCAATAGAAGATCTAAAAAAAGATATTGAATACGACAACTATCAAAATACTGTATCGCAAATACAGAATTATGAATTAGAGTTGGAAGATAAAGATGAAAGCCATGTTAAGGCAATAGTCGGTAAGACAGTCGATTACATGCAAAGTTTAACAACAGGTGGTGTTGGATTACCTAGTGGTTTTAAATCTTTAGATGCGTTAATAACTGGGTTTCGTCCAGAAACATTAACAGTACTAGCTGGAAGACCTAGTATGGGCAAATCAACACTAGCACTTAACATAGCTGATGCAGTATCCAAGACCAACAATGTTTTGTTTTACTCACTTGAGATGAGCCAGATACAATTAATGCTTAAAATAGCATCATCACATTCTAATATTCATTTGTCTAAAATCACCAATAACAATATGTCCGACAATGAGTCTGAGGTTTTTTATAAAGCAATGGCCAAAGTAGGGAACCAGAATATGACTATTGTTGATAAGTTTGGAATGTCAATACATGACATTACATCTAAGTCTAGACAGATCAATAGTGAAAACAAGCTAGACATGATAGTCATTGACTACTTACAAATCATTAAATACGACAAAGGACGAGAGATCTCTGAGTTAGGTAATATAACTAGAGAACTTAAATATCTTTCTAAGGAACTAGGAATACCTGTAATACTGCTTTCACAATTAAACAGAGCAGTTGAGCAGCGAGAGAACAAAAGGCCTTTTATGAGTGATTTAAGATCGTCTGGGGAGATTGAGCAAGATGCAGATTGTATTATTATGGTTTACAGGGATGAGTACTACTATCCAGAAGAGTCTGATGACAAAGGTTTAGCAGAACTAATAGTTACTAAAAACAGAATGGGTGAGTTGGGTTTTGTTAAGACTCAATTCTTAGGTCAATATTCTAAGTTTCAAGATGAGGAGGTAAATATATATGATAAGTAAATTGCAAAAAATATGTGAAGAACATGACATTCAATATGATGGAGGAGTTGGTTTAGATGGTGAGCAATTAGGAGATATGTGCGTTAGACAAGTTGATGATATTGTTTATAATAGATTTACATTTTATTATAAAGGCAAACCAGTCAAGCATGAAGACCTAGAAATTATTGTGCATTCTGAGTTTGATCATCATGAATAAAAATTCACTATATTATATTAATGAGCCTACCTGTATTAGTTTTTCTGGAGGACGAACTTCTGCTTATATGCTACATAAGATATTAGAGGCACATGATGGTGATTTACCAGAGTTTGCTAAGATTACTTTTGCTAATACAGGTAAAGAAATGCCCCAGACTTTAGACTTTGTTAGAGATGTAGGTGTTAACTGGGGTGTCGATATTGTCTGGCTTGAAAGATATGCTAGAAAATCCAGGGATGATGAAAAAAACAAGTATGCCTATGACACTAAAGTTGTTACTTATAAAACTGCTAGTCGTAATGGGGAGCCTTTTGCAAGATTAATTAAAGTTAAGGGATATGCACCAAATCCTGTTGCTAGATTTTGTACTGCTGATTTAAAAATTAGGGCCATTAAAGAATATTTAGTTGATCAATGTGGTTTTGAAACACCTTATACTTCTTTTATTGGTATAAGGGGTGATGAAGTAAGAAGAGCAGTTAAATTAAATGGCACAATAGAAAGTGGTCAAGAAAGATATTTGCCCTTGTATTTGGAAGGTGTTACTGCTAAAGATGTGGGAAAATTTTGGGATCAGAATGATTTTGATTTAGATTTACCAAACAATAATGGAGTTACAGATTGGGGCAATTGTGATTTGTGTTTTCTGAAAGGACACAAAAAGAAACAAAGTTTAATACGAGCCAGACCAGATCTTGCTAATTGGTGGATTAAACAAGAACAATCATTAAGTAAAAAAGTTGGTTCTGCTGCATTCTTTAGATCTGATCAACCAAGCTATAAAGTAATGCAAACTATAGCTTTAGAGCAAACTAGTATCTTTGATGATATTTTTGATGACGAAACCATACCTTGTTTTTGTGGAGATTAATGATGAAATTTAGCTTAAAATTTATATTTATATTGTTTATAATTGGGTTATTGACTGCATGTAATACGACACAAGAACAACTACAATGTCATCCTATAGAAGTCAATGAGTGTATTGGTTGGTTGGGCGATAAGCCTATCATGTTAGAATAACAGTTATAAGAAATTAGGGTACTCCAATGTTTATATGCCCGAGGGCATGGCATTACATTAAGTGCTTACAACTTAGGTTTTTCCTCCATAATTTTTACCTAAGTCTTAATCAGTACCCTAATCTGTTATAACAAGGGGAGAGAAGTATGGAAAAGGTAATGGAAGTAGTAAACACAATCCTAAAAAATAGATCCTTAACAATTTTCTTAGGTGTGTGTGTTGTAGCGTTATTCTTTGGATGGGTTGGTGGATAACATAAACGACAATATTAAAAACCCCTCACACTATACTCAAGGCAAGATAGAGGCTAAGACATTTATTGTTGACCAAGATATGACTTGGGCAGTTGGTAACGCAGTCAAGTATCTTGTTAGATATAGATGGAAACATAAAGGTGAGGGGCAAATTCATGATTTACGGAAGAGCATAGAAAACATTCAAATAGAAATTGATAAACTATTGGCTCTAGATAGAGATGGCAAGGTATAGTACAAAAGCGAAACGATATCAAATATTAGATGAAATAACTGATAATACAAAAGATGCTTTAGAATTAGCAAGAGAAGAAGACACTCCCAGAGATGTCGAAATTAGACTCTTACTGGCTTTAGTTGTAAGAGATCTAGATGTCCTAAGAGGCGAAGAGTATGGGGAAAAAATATAAGAGGATAGCGTTAAAGTTTAACATTAATCCAGTTCCTGCAGCCAGACCAAGAGTTTCAAGATGGTCTACATACTACCCAAAGAAGTACACTCAATTTAAGAAAGACATGTTAGCACTAACAAGTGAGTTGGATGTTACTCCTATTGAAAACTTGGTTGCTATGGGTATGGTGTTTAATGTGAAAATGCCTACTGCCTGGACCAAGAAGAAAAAACTAGAACAAAACGGTCAGTATTGCGATAATAATGTAGACCTAGACAACTATCAGAAAGCTATATTAGACTCTCTGAATGGTGTCTTATACTTAGATGATCGCCAAGTTGTTAAGATAATGACTGTCAAGAGATGGAGTGATACTCCAAATATTAAAATAGAAATGATACCT
>Ga0181422_1000655_pt1 | contig 11203 bp, 11 predicted proteins | sample 45SPOviralmetaG_FD_130147 | JGI IMG/M metagenome (GOLD analysis project Ga0181422, IMG submission 130147) | Marine viral communities from the oligotrophic San Pedro Time Series (SPOT) site, San Pedro Channel, CA, USA - 45 SPOT_SRF_2013-07-18 | ecosystem: Environmental > Aquatic > Marine > Strait...
GGCCCTTTGATGCCTAGCCGCGAGGCTTGTGAGTTTGATTTGCGCCAATACGGCGTTGCTTACATAGCCCAGCGCTATCCTGACGCACATATCGCAGAAATGCGCTGTATTGAGTGGGGATCGTCAACGTAATGGCAACTGGCAAGAAGTATAGCAAGACAGTTAAAAACCCTAAAACTGGCCGCAAAACGACAGTTAGATATGGTGCGAAGGGTTACACCATAGCGCCCTCAACGAAGCGCGGTGATAGCTATTGCGCGCGCTCTCAGGGTCAAATGAAGAAGCACCCTAAAGCTGCGAAGAACCCTAACAGTCCTTTGCGTTTATCGCGCGCCAAGTGGAAGTGCGCGGGCGCTAAATCTAGGAGAAAATGATGCACATGGTTTACATGAAGCCCCGCAAGAAGCCCGAAGCTGAGAAGCCTAAAGCTAAAAAGGTTGTGAAGAAAAAGCCAGCCAAGAAGAAATCTAGCTATCAAGGGAAGTACGCGTAATGGGTAAGGGTTTGTATGCGAACATCCACGCTAAGCGCAAAGCTGGTAAGCCCATGCGCAAAAAAGGTGCGAAGGGCGCGCCGACTGACGCTGCTTTTAAGCGCGCGGCTAAGACAGCTAAAAAGCGGAAAAAGTAATGGCAGATATGGATGAGCTACAGTTTCGCCGCATTTTGCAGGGCGAGATTGAGTCAGCGGTAAATTACTCAGACAGTGAGTTTAGTTCTGAGCGCATGGATGCCATGCGTTACTACTTGTCTGAGCCTTTTGGCAATGAGGTAGAGAACCGCTCGCAAGTCGTATGCTCTGAGGTAAGCGACACCATTAATTACATGTTGCCTACGCTGATGAAAATTTTTGCGTCGAGCAAAGAGTTCTGCAAATTTGAGCCGCGCGGGCCAGAGGATGTAAAAGCCGCTGAGCAAGCGACAGACTTGGTGAACTTTTCGCTGCATCAGGACAACAACTTGTTTCCGATTATGAACGCTTGGTTCAAGGATGCGTTGCTGTTTAAGGTTGGCGCTGTCAAAGCGTATTATCAAGAAGACGAAACGGTTACGACTGACGAGTATGAGAACTTAACGGCTGAAGAGCTAACCCTGTTGTTGGCTGATCCTAACGTTGAGTTGGTTTCGCAAGAGGTTTCTGCGCAAGGCGAGATAGAGACATTTAGCGTTGAGATTAAACGCAAGATGAAATCGGGTTGCGTTAAAGTTGACAATATTCCACCCGAAGAGCTGATCTTTTCGCGCCGGTCTACATCTTTAGAAACTTGTGATTTCATTGCGCACCGCACGCAAATGACCGTTAGCGAGCTGGTAGCTCTTGGCTATGACGAAGAGCTTGTTTCTGGGTTTGCTGGCGCGACTGATTTAGACGCAGATCAAGAAACGCAAGCCCGCTTTAACGAGCTTGAGAGTGGCGAGGACACTGACAGCGCTGATCCATCTATGCGCGAAGTTCTTGTGACGGAAAGTTACATTCGTTGTGATTATGATAACGATGGGATTGCTGAGCTTCGGCGCGTAGTTTCGCTTGGTGATGGCCGTGAGGTGCTAGAGAACGAGCCGTTTGATAAAGTACCGTTTGCGCTTTTGTCGCCTATCCTGATGCCTCACCGCATGGTTGGGCGCAGTGTGGCTGAATTGGTGATGTCACTTCAACTCACCAAAAGTTCAATTCTTCGTCAAATGTTGGATAATTTATATTTGACAAACAACGCCAGAGTAGGAGCTGTCGATGGTCAAGTTAATATGTCAGACTTGCTTTCAAGCCGCCCAGGCGGTGTTGTCAGAATGCGCGCGCCTGGAATGGTACAGCCGCTTGCAGTTCCGCAAATTGGGCAGACTGGTTTTAACATGTTGGAGTATGTTGATCAGATGCGTGATCAGCGTACTGGCTTTAGCAAAGCGAGCGCTGGGCTTGATCCTGACCGCCTTCAGTCAACCACTGCAAGCGCTGTCAACGCGACTATTCAAGGGGCGCAGCTCAAAGTCGAAATGATTGCGCGCGTCTTTGCTGAAACTGGTTGTCGCCAGTTGGCAGAGGTTGTGCTGCACTTGTTGCAGAAGCATCAGGATCGTGAGCGCGTCATTCGCATTCGTGGCGAATTTGTGGCGATTGATCCGCGCGCTTGGTCAAACGGCTTTGACCTGACTGTTCAGGCTGGCTTGGGCAATGGCCGCGACGAAGAGAAAGCCTCGATGCTAATGCAAGTTGCCTCTAAGCAAGAGCAGCTCTTGCAACAGCTTGGCCCTAGCAATCCTGTCGTAAAGCCTTCGCAGTATGTGAACACTTTGCGCAAGATTGTAGAGATGGCTGGGTTTAAGGATACTGAGCAGTTCTTTAGCTCTGGTGAGCAAATTGATCAGGCTATGGCGCAATCTGCTCAACAGCAAAAGCCAGATCCAGCGATGGAGAAAGCCAAAGCTGAGCTGGCGTTAAAGCGCGAGATTGAGATGGAGAAGCTCAAGATGGAGCGCGAGAAGATGCAAGCTGAGTTGGAGCTGCGCCGCTTTGAGATGCAAGCAGAGCTAGAGCTTCGCCAGCAAAAGTTGGCGTTTGGCGGGCAAGTTTCGGATAACTTACCGCGCGCATGAGTGATTTATTAGTAGAGCGTAATCGCGGCGAAAGAGCGGCAGCGATTATGCGTGACCCTCTGGTAGCAGAGGCGCTTGAGGAAATTCGCACATCATACATCGAAGGCTGGTCAAATAGTGGCCCCCAAGATGCTGATGTTCGGGAGCGAGCCTATCATATGTTGCAAGCGCATGATGCGTTTGTTCGTCATTTTCAGTCAGTCCTAGAGACAGGCGAAATGGCGGCGCAACAGTTGGACGGCGCGCAATAACAACCCTTAAAATTTGGAGATTTGAATGTCTGGTACTCCCACGGAATCCAGCCCTTTGTCACAGCACGATGCTGTGGAAATGCTATTAAATGTCAATACGGCCCCCGAAGAGGCAAGCCCAGATGTTGAAGAGCAAACTGCCGAAGCGACTGAAGAAGTAGAGGCGACTGAAGTTGAATATGAAGAAGTCGAAGCCGTCGAGAGTGACCAAGCGGAGATGGAAGCAGATGAGACTGAGGATGATGGCGAGGTTATCGAAACTGAAGAGTTCGAGGAACTTTATGCTGTCAAGGTTGACGGTGAAGAAAGCGAAGTAAGTCAGCAAGAGCTGATCACTTCTTACCAGAAAACCAAAACTGCTGACAAACGGCTACAGAAAGCCGCTGAAGAGCGTAAAGCTTTTGATGCGGAGAAAGCGTCGTTTGAGCAAACGCGTGTTGAGTATCAAAACACGCTTGCGGCAATGAAAGACTTTTTAGGCCAGAACAACGGGCAAAAAGATCAAGCTTATTGGGATAACTTGTACGAGAGTGACCCTCTGGATTATGTGCGCCAGCGCGAAACTGAGCGCGACAATCAGACCAAACTTCAAGCTGTTGAGCAAGAGCAAGCGCGCTTAGAGCAACAGAAACGCCAAGAAGAGGCGAGGAAAGTTTTGGATCTTATTCCAGAGTGGAAGGATGCAGAGGTTGCGACCCGCGAGGGTAAGCAGCTTGCAGAATATTCGCAGACAAACGGGTTTACCCCACAAGAAGTTGGTTACTTAGGATTGGACAGCCGTTTAGTGCAGCTAATCCGAAAGGCGATGATGTACGACAACATTAAGGGGCAAGCCCCTGCCGCTGTCAAAAAAGTTCGCAAAGCCCCGAAGATGGTCAAATCAAGTCAGCCAAAGCCCGCAAAAAGCCCTTCCGAAAGTCGGAAGCAGAAAGCTTTTGACAACTTGAAACGCTCTGGAAGCCGCGATGCGGCTGTTGAGTATTTGCTATCTAAATAGGAGGCCAAAATGGCTACTTTTAAAACTACTACTGCGGTAGGTCAGCGTGAATCGCTCTCCGACGTAATTGCTAGAATTGATCCTAGCGAGGTTCCGCTATACGCGAACATGAAGAAAGAAACCACCAAAGCTATTAACCATGAGTTTTTGGTTCAAGAGCTGGCAGCGGCGGTTGATACTAACGCTCAGAACGAAGGCGCGGATTACAGCTATGCTGATCCAGAAGCACTTGTTCGTCTTGGCAACATCCACCAGATTGCTACCAAAGCCGGTAGTGTATCAGGAACTTTGGACGCTATCGACAAAGCCGGTAGGGATCGCGAAACTGCATTCGTCAAGGTTTCAAAAGGCTTGGAACTTCGCAAGGACATAAACAAATCGTTCTACAAGAATGAGGCGAAGTCTTCTTCAGATCCGCGCAAATGTGCGAAACTGCCAACATGGATCACAAACGGTTCGTTCCCAAGTGACATGGCGGCGGCAACTGGTGACGGTTCTGACTTAGCTGACTTTACTGGCACAGCGCGCGCGATGACTTTGGCGCAAATTGATGCGGCGATGCTTGCAGCGTACAACGATGGCGGCAACCCTTCGATGTTGCTTATGTCACCTGTGAACAAGCAGAACTTTTCAGCTCTGTCTTCTGGTTCAGTTGCGACTAACCAAATTACGATGACTGCTCCAAAAGAAGCAACCATTATTGGCTCAGCCAGCGTATATCTTTCAGACTTCAATACGCTATCTGTGACTGTGGATCGGGCTTGCCCAAATTCAGAAGTATATCTGATTGATCCAGAGTTTGTTTGTATGGGTACATTGTCTGGCCGTGACATGGCTGTTGGTGATGTCGCGCCAACTGGCGATGCGACGAAGTTCTTTGTTCAGTCAGAGTACACTTTGATCGTGAAGGCTCCGAAGGCCCACGCGATTATCGCGGGTCTTAACGGTTCGTAGGAACTGCCTAAAAATCAAGTTAGAGGGGTGGCTTTTGCCGCCCCTTTTTCTTTGGGGGATATATGAAGAGATTACTTTCGACAGACGCCGCCGCCAATAAGCGCACTTACTTCCACAGTGATGCTGACGGTGATCGCGTTGTTACGGAAATGGATGTTACCAGCATTCAGGACACTTCGCGCGCAGAAGCTAACGACTGGCGCAGAGGTGACATGGTTGGAAACACTCAAAAGCACATTCAGAAGGCAGCAAACATTCCGCTGCCGATTTATTTTCAGCTTTTAGCAAAATTCGGACACCCAGCGCAGAACCGCAAGGAGTGGATGAAGTGGCTAGAAGAAAACCCTGACTTCAAAGCGACTGGCGGGCGGCTAATCTAATGGCGATTGCAAATTATACTCAGCTCAAAGACGCGATTGCTAAGTTCTTGGCGCGCGATGATCTCACGGATCAGCTTGGCAACTTCATAAGCTTGGCAGAGGCGCGCATGGGCAGGATGCTAGATACGCGCTCGCAGATTAACCGTGTAAATGCGTCTACGGTTGCTGGGTCTGAGTTCATAAGCCTTCCTACGGATTTGCGCCAAATCGAAAGCGTAAAGTTGAACACAACGCCAAGCCGCGTTTTAGAGTATTTACCGCCCGCTGACTATTACCGGCTAAACAGCACTGACGCTGGCGGCACTCCGCGTCATTACACAATTATTGGCACAACGCTTGGCATGAGGCCAATTCCTGACGCAGTTGTTGGCGTGCAGATGATTTATCGCGAAGATTTGGACGAGCTATCTGATACACAGATAACCAACACAATTCTAACTAGGCATAGCGATGCTTATTTATATGGCTCATTAGCCGCTGCTTCCGTTTTCCTCATGGATGATCAACGCGCAGCAACTTTCGATCAGGTGTTCAGTCGAACAATCGAAGAAATCAAGCAAGACACTGCCAATAGCAAGTTTGGTGGGCCTCTTACTATGCAATCTGAATACTCAGGAGTTTAAAATGGCAGCACTTTCAGACTACGCCGAAAACTTACTTTTAAATTTTCTAATGACAGGAACAGGCTCAGCCCCCAGCTCGCTTCATTTAGCTTTATTTTCATCAGCTCCAAATGACGCTGGCGGTGGAACAGAAATTTCTGGGAATGGATACTCGCGTCAAACAATTACGTTTAACACAGCGAGCGGAACAGGTGGCACAACGGACAATTCCAACGCGCCAACGTTTACGGCTTCTGGCGGCAGCTTTGGCACAATTCAAGCGATTGGGATCTTTGACGCCGCATCTAGTGGAAATCTTCTTTGGCATGGGGCCATAGCCGCAGACAAAACTGTAAATTCTGGCGATTCAATTCAATTTGCTGCTGGCAGCATTGATCTAACAATAGCTTAATAGGAGCAAACGCATGGCTATTTTATCTGACTATTTTGAGCCGAAGTTGCTCGATCACATTTTTCAAAAAGCTGAGTACACAAGAACGAATTTATATCTTGGTATAAGCACATCTGCGTTTTCTGAAAGCGATAATGGCACTACCGCAGCCGCAAAAGAGCCGGGCTATGATTCATCTGGCCCAACTTATTTTGGCGATAATTATAGTCGCGTTGGGATTAATGGTATTGCGGGAAATGACAACAGCAGCGATAAAATTAAAAACAGTTCTGGAATTGATTTTGCAGAAGCTGGCGGCAGTGGCTGGGGCGATATAGCTTATTGGGCTATATTTGATGGTAATTCGTCATCAGCCAATATGCTGATGCACGGATCGTTTTCTGCGTCTGTAACAGTTGCTTCGGGTAGCCAGTTTAGAATTAGTACGGGTGATTTAGAAATTATTTTCCCAACAATTTTAAACAATGCAAATGTAAACGCTGATGCCCGCTTCTGGCGTCACCAATTGGCATACAGAATGGGATTTGATAAGCAAAAAAGCAGCAGCGGCGATTTTTCCCACACAAACGAATACAAATTTGATTTTTATGCCAGTAACGCTTCTGGGTTTACGGATATTAATTTGTACTTAGGCGTTTCTGCGTCAGCATTTCCAACTGGAGCAGGGCTGACCGCTTCAGAAAATACCGGCACAAATTATTCAAGGGTACTTATTAATGGGGCTACATGGAACGCCGCCTCAACAAGCGGCAGCGGCGTTACAACGATAAGCAATACATCTGCAATTTCATTTCCAGAAGCAGGAAGCAATTGGGGCGATATGGCTTATTGGGCTATATTTAGAGGTTCAAGTGATACTAGCTCAGGCTCTACTAATACTTCCGCTGCACAGTATCTTAGTAATAGCACTTTTTCTAAGCAGCCTTTGCTTATGGGATCGCTTTCAACATCAAAAACGGTAAACACAGGCGATGTGCTAAGATTTGGACAGGGCGATTTTGTGGTGACTGCTAGCTAGGGATAGTTAAATGGCTAAGTTTGCTGATCGCGTAAAAGTAACTGTAGACAGCTCTACGTCTGGAGCTGGTGAAGTTACTTTAAGCACTGCCGTATCTGGTTATCAGGCTGTACCTTCTGCGCTAGATGGCGCTTCGATCAGATATGTGATCGAACTGGGTTCGGCATGGGAAATCGGGCTTGGAGTCTACACGCATTCAAGTTTAAAACTTACGCGTAGCTTAACCAGTTCCAGCACTGGAAGTTTGCTGAACTTAAACAACACGGCTGTCGTGTTTATCTCCCCAGCGGCAGAAGATTTACAATACGTTGAGGTCTACAGTTCCACCAGCGACTTACCTTCAGCTTCAAGCAATCATGGCCGCTTGGCTCATGTGCATGGCGATGGCGCTATGTATTTTGCTCATGGCGGTAATTGGGTTCGCTTGGGCAATCACAGCGACATTACCAGCTACACTTTGCCTACAGCTTCTGCGTCTGCTCTAGGCGGCATTAAGATTGGTACTGGCCTAAGCATCGATGGATCTGGGGTGGTCACAGCTAGTGCTGGAAGCGCAGCCGATGCTACGAACTACAGCGTTACCAGTTACACCGCTTCGGCTGGCTCTAACACGTTTAACGCCTCAAGCAGCCCTGCCTTACCAGCTTATCAGGCCGGTAAATTAGCAGTTTATGTGAACGGTGTTTTACAGCCAGCTTCGGGCTACACAGCTACGAATGGCACTTCTGTTGTAATGACTTTGGCGGCTAATGATGAAGTTAGCATTGTTAATCACGGTAAGCTTACTGGCAGCGTTTTAGACTTATCTGACACGCCTTCAAGTTTCGGCACAGCGGGTCAAGTTCTGCAAGTCAACAGCGGCACTAATGGCCTTGAGTTTGCAACTGCTTCTGGCGGTGTAAGCACGATTGGAAGCTTAGACTTTTCGCCTAGCGGTGTTAATGAAACCTCTACGATCACAACTTCTAGTAATATGTCTAATGCACCGTTTGTTAGTGCGTTTAAAGAAGTGCCGCAAATTGGTGTGTCAAGCAAAGGCGATTGGGATGTAAATTCTACTGCTTCAAACTATGACATATTAGACGAAGCGGCTTTATCTTATTCTGGAATAACTGTTACGCCCAGCAGTGCTACTGCGGATGGTACTTTTACACTATCGTCAGGAAGTTTTGCGTCTAGTGATCTAGGCAAACAAGTTTCTGGCAATGGTGGAGTAGCGACAATTAAATCTACGGCTGGCGCTTATTCTTTAACAACTGCTTTTACTAATACCAATACAATAGCGGCTGGTTCTTGGTCTCTTAAAGGGCTAATTGCAGATAGCTCTTTGGGGTTAAAAATAAATGGTGCAATTAACAATTATAGTCTTTCTAGCGCCTCTTATGACAACGTAAATAAAGGTATTGGCGGTCAAGATGGCAATCCTAATTCGATAGCGTTTAATGGCGACGGAACTAAACTATTTATGCTTGGTGCAGTTAATAGTCGTGTTTATCGATACAGTTTAGACCCAGCTTACGATTTAAGCACTTTGTCGTATGACAGTTTAAATTATAATATCAGTGCAGAATCTGGTACGCCGCAAGGTATTACTTTTGGTGACAGCGGTAATAAAATGTATATTTGTGATAGTAGCACAGATAAAGCTTTTCAGTACAGTTTAAGCTCACCTTATGATTTAACCAATTTTTCTTATGATAATAAAGAGCTTGATTTAAGCAATGAAGATACTATTCCGCTAAAAGTGCTTTTAAGTAATGACGGCAGCAAGTTGTTTATGGTTGGCGCTTTGAATGACACAGTTCATCAATATTCTCTTACTACTAATTTTGACATATCTACGGCTTCATACGACAGCGTAAGTTTAAGTGTGGCTTCTCAAGACATCGTTCCTACGGGAATGTCGTTTAATTCTGATGGAACTAAACTATTTGTAATAGGATCACAAAATGACGCTGTTTATCAGTATAATTTACCTTCAGCTTACACTCTAACCAATGCATCTTACGATAGTCTAAGTTTTAGCATGTCTTCTCAAATGACTAATCCAAGAGATGTCATATTTAATAATACTGGTACTAAAATGTATGCCGTTGGTTCAACCAATGACAAAATTTATCAGTATAGCTGTGGTGATCTTATCATACCAACTTCGCAGTATTTAACGGCTACAACAAACTCAAGTGGGCAAATAGATACAACAGCTTGGAATGATTTAAATAGCTTAACTGCTGATGAAACATTAAACGATGGCGCAACATATTACGCATTTTCCACTGATGGGCGCACTACTTGGAAGGTTCAAGATTCAAGCGGAAATCTTAGAAGCATTGCTAAGTTAAATTCTGGCACTTGGCAGTATAATAATAACGCTACTTTCGGTTCTGAAACTTGGGTCAATGCTACAAACAACAATCAGCAATCTGCATTGCAACAAGCTCTAGGCGCTCAAGCAGTAAATAGGCTGACTGGTACAAGCTTGGCAACTTATTCTGACGCTAATCTATTAGCTACTGGCAATACGTTTGATCTAATGATTGGTCTTTATATGGGTTCGGCAGGAACAAGCCCAACTTCTGATGCGATTACTATTAATTACGATGCCAGCACTCAAAACAAAGGTGCAATTCTTGGCACTGATTACGATGTCGAAAAGCTGTCGGATACTCAGCTAAAGTTTACTGCTCTCACGCAGAAAAATATGCACTTTAAGGTGATATAATATGAGTAACGCATCAAATCTCAGCAACCTTGCAAACGTCCTCGACGATGGCTCTGACGGTCAGTTCTTAAAGTCTACTGGCTCTGGCGGCGTTGCTTTTGATACGGTGGCGGCAGGGGCTGTAGTTTACGCCACGGCTGAACTGCAAACTTTACACCTCCAACAGCCCCACTAGAAAACTAACAAATGTTAGGCTTTAGCCCTCTCGCATCCGCACCGCTATCGGCTTTAGCCGTTGGGGAAACACACGCTGCAAGTGCATCTTTAAGTGCAAGCAGTTCTGTTTTGGCTGTTGGCGGGTTAATACAATACGCAAGCGCATCTTTAAGCGCTGTTGGCTCTAAAGTTTCCGCGAGCAGTTTAACGCAGGTTGGAACAGCGTCATTTAATGCAAGCAGTTCTGTTGTTGCTTCTGCAAAATTAAGTAACCTCGGGCTTGCATCACTTACTTCAAGCAGTTCTATCACTGCTGTAGGCGCGTTGTTTGATTTAGCCGAGGTGAGCGCAACTTTTGCGTTTACTGAAAACGTTGATGGTCAGCTAACAAAGGATGCAGCGCCTAGCGCAACTTTTGCGCTTACCGACAACATCACTGGTCAATTAACGCAAGATGCAAGTGTAAGCGCTGCGTTTAATATCACCGCTGCTAATCAAGCCACTGGTGATGTTTCGGTTGAGGCGAGCGCAAGTAGCGCGTTTACAGCTTCCGTTTCTGCTCAACTTGCTACAGACGCTGATGTAAATGCAAGTTTTGCGTTTACCGCTGCTAATCAAGCGGATGGATCTGTAGACGGAGAAGTAAGCGCAAGCAGCGCGTTTACGTCAAACGCTACAGGATCTTTAACTGTTGATGCAGAGGTTAGTGCAAGCTTTGCGTTTACTGGCGCAAATGAAGCTAGCTCTGTTGAAAACGCAGACGTAAGTGCTAACTTTGAATTTACAGATTCTATTGCTGGTAGCCTTGGAATTAATGCCAGTGTTAATTCTGCTTTTGCGTTTACCGCTGCTAATCAAGCCACTGGTGATGTTTCGGTTGAGGCGAGCGCAAGTAGCGCGTTTACAGCTTCCGTTTCTGCTCAGCTTGCTACAGATGCCGATGTAAGCGCTGACTTTGCAATCACACAAAGCACAGAAGGATCTCTGCCCCTTCATGCTGAAGTTAATGCAAGCTTCGCTTATACCGCTAATGTGGTTGGGAACGCTGGGCCAGAAGTCGATGCGTCATTTGCTTACACTGCCAACGCAGTTGGCGATCTTACAACTGACGCAGAAGCCA
>Ga0181422_1000657_pt1 | contig 11188 bp, 6 predicted proteins | sample 45SPOviralmetaG_FD_130147 | JGI IMG/M metagenome (GOLD analysis project Ga0181422, IMG submission 130147) | Marine viral communities from the oligotrophic San Pedro Time Series (SPOT) site, San Pedro Channel, CA, USA - 45 SPOT_SRF_2013-07-18 | ecosystem: Environmental > Aquatic > Marine > Strait...
GTTTTGAGGGGTGGATTGGGATTTGAGGGGTGGATTCGGATTTGAGGGGTGGATCGGATTGAGGGGTGTAGTGATGACGTGTTTTGAGGGGTATAATGGGGGTGTTCTATTTTTAGATTACGTATAGGGTGTGCACGTCATCGTCGGTGATACTGCCGAGGTTGAACTGTTCGCGTGCTTTGCCGACGTTGTTGATGCGTGTCGTCATCAAGGCGAACACTTTTCGCAACGCGACCATGTCGTAGCAATGAATGCGTGCGGAAAGTTTGCACTGCTGAACCAATGTGTCAAACAATTTGACGACCCCGCCACGGGTCATAACGGTGAACTCATTTTCCAGACACTTTTTTACATAGGTGTCGAAACAGTTTTTGAAACGTTTTTCTTTGTCGCCCACGCGGTTCGGGTTTTTCGGTGCACGTGGTTTTTTGGATGCCTTGGGCTGAGGGGTCGGCTGTGGTTGAGGGGTCGGCTGTGGTTGAGGGGTCGCCTGTATTCGGATGAACGTTGCGAATTGTTCAACGAGTTCGGGCATTGCGTCCAAGATGTTTTTCAAGCTGTTGAGGTTTTTGGCGTCTTTGGTGAACTCTTCGCGTTGTTCATCGGTTTTCGCCTTGTCTGGGTGGCATTTCAACATGGTCTTCAAAAACCATCGGCGTGTGTTCATCTCAAACATTTCAATGTCGTTGAGGTATCGTCGGTTGATGCCGTCCGCTACCGTTAGTGCATCACGCACGTTTGCATCGGCGAGCAAATGCGTGCCGTCGGTGAAGTATGAGTTAGTGGGCGTGTAAGAGCACATTTTTGTAGGTGATTGTCTGGCTGTGTGTGATGTGAAATAATGACGACAGACTGGCACTGCAAAACATTATTTTATATAATATTATTTTGATCCGAGCAACAACAGCAACAGCAACAACAAATATTTTTTTGACGACAGCAACAGCAACAACAAATATTTTTTTGACGACAGCAACAGCAACAACAAATATTTTTTTTGACAACAGCAACAGCAACAACAAATATTTTTTTGACAACAGCAACAACAACTACAAATATTTTTTTTGACAACAGCAACAACAACTACAAATATTTTTTACAACAGCAACAGCAACAACAAATATTTTTTTGACGACAGCAATATTTAATAAAAAATAATGTTTTTTCAGCTCTTTATTATTATTAAAAAAATGTTTGTGTCCAGCTCTGCCACATAAAAACAAATCTCATTCACTGCACATATTACAGCAACAAACCGAGTTATGAACACTTACACGATTACTCAGATTACTGATTCAGTCATCAATGGAAAAAGCTACTTGCCGACAGACAAAAAGCGTGTCATCAGGATTCTCAACAGCGGGTTTGACATTGAATACACGGCGGACTGGGTTTATCCTTCCCTATCAAAAAATCTCGAAAGACTTGCTACTCAAATCAAGAAAAACCAACTCGTGATTGAATACCATCGCAAACACAAAACCAACAAACAGATGAACGACATGACACGTGCCAAAGCTGATGCTTGCATCAGTGCAGGCGATACTTCCCGTGATGTGCGTGCTGGTCTCTGGGGCGACACTTGCTTCGATTTTGATATGTGTTGTGCTCATCATGCTTTGATTCTTTCGGCACTCAAACAAGACGACGAGATTGACATTGACTGCCAGTTCCCCACACTCAATGAGTATGTCAACAACAAAAAAGCATTTCGCCAAGATGTCGCAAAAGTTTTTGACGACGACTTGCGCAAAGCAAAAGACGCTATCTGTGCAATCACATTCGGTAGCTCTTTGAAGAATGCATTCAAGGATTCAACTCAAACCGCCTATCCGAAGTCATGCATTCTACTTCGTGATGAACTCGCCAAGTTCACAGACTTGGTTGTTAATGCCAATCCTGACTACGCAAAGGTGGTTGAAAAAGAAGTGGCGAAACGAAACAAAAAAGCAATCACTTCTTTCGTCAAGACATCGGGCAAGACGGCGGACGATGCAAAAGAGTTGGGCATTGGTGTGAAGAATTGGAAGCACACGATGATGAGTGAATGGTGTTGCAACAAAGAATCCATTTGTATGGAAGCTGTCATCAAGTTTTCTATTGACAAAGGCATCATTCAAGAACGCCGTTTTGACAACTCCAAAGATGGGGTGATGATACCGATGGACGATGTGCACGCCTATGTTGAACGTGAAGGTCTTGAAGTCGCTGACATCCCCGCTATGTTTCGCGATGTCGTTTTTGAGCTCGGATTTGCCATTGACTTTGAAGAAAAACCAATGAACGATGACCACACCTCTTTTTGGCAGATTATTGAAAAACTTGAATCCACCGAAACATTTGACGACGAACACTGCAAGACGTTTGACGTAGCATACTTCGGTCAACTTGACACCTATGGCGAGAAAAAAAAGTATTGGGAACTGTTCTTTGCACTGATTGACGAGTTGTCGTGTTTTGTCTACACCATGTCCACGCCCGAAAAAGACAAACACGGGCACGTTCGGTTCAATCGCAAGATGGTTTACTACACCAAAAGAAACTTGTCCGATACGTTCGGCAATCTGAAAAGCAACCGCTACACTATGAACAAAGCAACAGGTGAAAAAGTCAACCTGCCTTTCCTCGGCGAATGGTTCAACGAAGAAAACCTTAGACGCTATCACAAGATTGACAACTTGCCATACGCTGGTGTCTATGACCCCCACCGATGCACCAAAGAAGTAATGAATGCATTCGTCGGATATCCTGAACACATCTGGGGTGGTGCCGTGAACTATTCTGAGGACAAGATGTGGAAAACATTGCAACCATTCTTTCTCGTTCTCGCGAACTTGGTCGGCGAAAAAGACGTTGGATACAAAGGCATTGACATCAAGAGTTGGGATGACTTGGCGAAGTTCAAACACATGCAACACCTACTTGCTGTTATGGGTCATCGCATTGCACGACCGGACGAACCACGCTACCCATACACCCCAGTCATTCACGGTGTCCAAGGCACGGCAAAAAATGTATGTATGAATGTGTTCGGGTCAATGGTTGGCGATGAGCACTACATCTGCACTTCCAATCCGGAAGACTTCTTCTCTACACACGCCGAAGGTTTCGTAGGCAAACTCATCACCGTGATGAACGAGCTTGACCTGTCCGGTTCGGCAAAGCAGAAGAACAAGATGAAAGGCATCATCAGTGAAGACACCGCCGTTTGCAATCGGAAGTTCGTGGCACCATTCAAATACGCTGTGGTTGCAATCGCTGTCATCCTGTCCAACGAACGCTGTCCGATTGTCTTGGAGATGAACAGCAACAGACGCTACATGATTCTCAAATGCAACGACACGCTGGCGAAGAAGTTTTCACAGAAGCATTGGAAACAGTTTGTTGAACACTTCCAAAGCACCGAGTTTCTGCGATGCCTTCGTCAATTTTTGACACAGTTTGATTACGACTCATATGACTACACCGAAGCACTGCGACACAATCACAACTCGTCGGCATACAAACAAATGCTTAGCCACTTCTTCCCCGCGGACTTGCGGTTTTTCAAGGCACTCATTGAAGAACAGTGGTTTCATTCGTTCACCCCCGACGCATCCAAGGCATTCTATGAACACCCCAACTGGAACAAAGACGTCAGTATGCTTTCCAGTGAATTGCAGGGCAACATGTTGAAGTTCTTTGAAGAAGAAAACCAGTCTAAGTCCATTGAGAAATACAAACAGAAACAGCGATTCAACAACCACATCGCGGACTTGCAGTTGCCTATCACGAAGGTCGCCGAAACTCGCAAACCTGTCAAGTGGTCATTCAAACCCAAAGAAGTGTATCAGGCAATGATTGAAAAAGGTCTTGTTGATGTAGAGACATTGGACACGGCGACACTTGAAGCTGTCGGGGAGGTCGTCAAAGAATCTGAGGAAATTGACTTCGGTGATATGTTCGCATAGTGTGTGTGCTTGTTGTGCTTGTGTGTGCTTTTCACTTTTTCAAAACTCGTAAACGTTAATCAAAACTTTTTTCTCTTCTCAAACGAACACCTCAAAAGTAGTACATAGTAGTACAAAGCACACGGGTTTATCGGGGAATGCCTATGAGGGTATAGGGGTTTGTCGTATGAGTGCTTTTTCATAGATTTTCTATACCACACATCACAGCTCTTTTGAAGCATCCGGAGCTGACGGAAGGTAGGCAGTAGGTACATCGTATGTGAGCATAGGTAGTGGTTGGTAGTTGTAGAGCTTGAACCATAACCACACCAAGAAGGCAGAGTGTATGATGGACTGGAAAGAGAACGTGATCAACACACAGTATGCCATTTACAATACATCACCATAAAATCCGATGAGACCAATACTTGGCACTGTTCTTGTCCGTCGTTTGACCATGTCGTGCATAGTATGATGCTTTCCTCTTTGGATCGCGGTGGTCTTTGCTGGAATAGTGTCCTAACCGATCACGGAATTGTGGGTATCTGCTGTCGCCAAAATGTATGAGGCGTTTGCTCCCATTCTTCATTACATATACACTGTATTTCTTGTTTTTTGCTTTCGACTTGAAAGGTTTGTAGAGAGGTTTGTTGTCGTCTTTTTCAGGCATTTAATCAAAGCTGACAATAATTTTGCCAGACGTAATGTTGAAATTGCTGTTCTTTTTGGATGTCAAACACACGTGCTCTTTTTCATCCGCTTCTGGTTTCGCTTTGCGTTTGTAGTACTTGGCGAGTATACGCTCGCGGTTCTTGATGTAGTAGTCGCGGTTGTAAGGCATATGTGTGTATATACTATGTGTCATAAAAAATTATGACGAGATGGAAAGCTGGACACGACCAGTCGCAGAAGAGGTAGACAGGAAGGTACAGGTGTCGTAGATCACGTGGACGTTGTGAGCGGCAGCTTCGGCGGTAAAGCCAGTTGCCTGTCCCTGCGACGCCTGTTTGAAAGTGATAGACAGCTTCGGGTTAGAAATCTCACGAAGAGCGACGCAGTTGGAAAAGGCACCCTTAGCGTAGTCAAGAGAAAAGTCAATTTTGTAAACATGTCTCATCAGAGAGGAAGACTGCTGAGTATCAGCACCATCGCCACACTGTCCGTGCATACCCCACCTTCCGAAGTAGCGGACGAACTCACCAGGGACGTTCATAACCGTGGTGTTGTTGAACCGAAGCTCAAAGTTGGATACTTCAAGAGGTGCACCAGTTTTGATAGCATTATTGTAGGTAGAACTGATTGCACTATCACTGGTCTGCTTTCTCGTTGGTACGGTAGGCTGTTCAACGATAACATACAGAGCCTGAATGGCTTCGTTCTCTTTGAGTTCAATGTCAGCAGAAAGCGTGCCAGCGGCGACAGACTGCACAGCTTCGGTCTTACTGATGTGAACAATCTGGGAAAGGAGTCCGTCGCTGTAATTTTTATTGACGACATCGTTCAGTGCCTTCTCGTCGAGCTGGCGGTAGTGAACAAGGAGTTCGCAATCGGTGGGGGCGTGGGCAGTGAGGGTAGTGGCGTTTGCACCAGAAGCGGTGAGGTTGTAGCCGATTTCGCAGTTGGTAAGACTCACTTCAACACGGAACGGCTCCTGAAAGTTGGAGTTGATGTGGTAGCGGGAAGGGTCTTGGGCAAAGAAGAAAGGAAGCCAAAGGCAAGCTTGGTAAGTCGTATTCCTTTCAGGGTCGCCACCCATACGGTACGCCTGCTGGACACACTGACGCTGACCGTAGGGGAGGTCGGCAATGCGTGCGAGAATCTGGTACTTGTCAAGAGATTCTACGATACGACCAGAAGTAGTAAGTCTTACTTCTTGGATCATACCAAGGAGACCGAGAGCAGTGAAGCCACCAGCATTGGAAGCCGATAGAGTGAGGTTAAGAGAACCGTCAGCAGCTTCACTCGCACCCGTTGGCTCCGTCTCAGTAGCAGGGGTAGCAACAGTAGGCATGGTCATATTGAGCCAGAGACCCTGAACAAGCCCGTTCTTCGCAATATCATACGAAAAGGTCTTACTCGCGGCGACAGTGCCACTGGATTTGGAAATGGAGAGCACCTGCATGGCGTGGGGAACGACAAGACGGTTGGTCTCGTTGTACACCCAAGGAGACATGGTCTCGCTCTCGTTAATAGTTGCGACGACGGCGGACGACTGGTTCGATTGAAGGATAGGGTTCGACATATTGGAAGACTGAAAGTAGGTTTGTTATTACTTGTAATAGATTAATTTGTATTCGAACGCTTGTCTTTCAGTTTCAGTATATTGCACAAATCCGAGAACAGGTGTATCAAGAGGCAGATTAAACTGTCGTAAAGTATTTTGACGAAACGATTGAAGCGTGCCACCAGTTTCATTTGACACCATTTCCAAAGACTCGCTCCAATTGCCTGTGTAGTTTTTCACACGCAACTCATCATTCCATGCTTGTACCTGTTGTTCCCAGTTCGAGGGAAACGTCATTTGTTTGTGTAATTTGTGATACCATGGTTTTTCATTGATTCCCTTTTTAATGAATGCTACATAGTCTTCCAACTGTTCAACCTGTCGGCGGATGGACTTGATGCGGTGTGCTTCTGCTCCTCCTTTGAACTGCGAATGATATACCGCTTTGGCGACGGCATTCTGTTGCAACTCGTAAGACATGCTTTCGGCAAAAGCTCTCACTTGTTCACCACGCGGATTTCTGGCAAGTCTTTCATATTGGTTTTCCAATCTCGAGAGTTCGCTGGTTTCTCCTTCGGGTTGCATCAGAAACTCGGTTGGATCTTCTTTTTGTCCATCGGGCACACTGCTTACTCCCCAGTTGAACTGCTTCCTTCGCATAAAATCATATGTAATGTCTTCGTTCACAACGAGGTCGGGTGGATTCTCATCTGGTGAATACTTTTCATAAGTGTTCGTTTTGGAATCCACTATGACCTTGTATCCACCGCACGTGTAGATCATTGGGAAGAACAACGGAACAATATCATTCTTGTCATAGATGTTGATGTGTTCGAATGTCTCGTCAAAAAAGTTTCCGAAGAGTTCCAACCCTCGGGGAGATGCGAATGTATACAAACGTGATGCTTTTTCACCTGTTTCCAAGAAGTAGCGAAGAGTAAAGATTTGGGCGGCTACGGCTCCCAAAGAATGCCCATTCACATAGAACCTGTCCTGTGGTTTACGCTTTTGCAAGAATCGGTACACGTCGTCATAAACTTCTGCGACGTGGTGGGCAAAGTTCATATGCACAATACCTTGTAGATCGGCGGGGAGTTTCTCCATAATGGCTGGAATACCCAAACCCATTTGTAAATTGACAAACACTGCCCCTGCATCCGTCAAGACATCGTCAAACCCACCCATAATGTATTGAGTGCCAATCTTGAAGAACTTCTTGAGTCGTTTCGCATACTTGGCATATGGCTTTGTGTAGGCGTTCATCTTCATTGCTTCCGCTCCCCAGCCTGTAAGTTTCTCAACAACATTCGCTACTTGGGATTCGTCAATGTTCGTACCACGAAAGGTGATCCAACGTGTGCCATCTTTGAGTGTAGTAAACCTACATTTTCCGTTTGTTGAATATTCTACGGACTCAATCAGATTCTCATACACCTTGGACGCTTTGTCTGCTGGGTAGTAGGCGTCGTCTGCTTCTTGAAGTGCGAACATGACATCACTCTTTTTGAGATGCACATACTCGTAGTCGTCTACGTCGTCAAATTTTGTGGTGAAACCTGTTGGATCTTCACTCTCTATAATACGTCGTCTGTTGTCTTCACCTCCTGATGGTGCTGAGTGTGGTTCAGGTGCTGGTGCTGGTGCTGGGGCTGGTGCTTCACGTGCAAGTGCTCCTGCGACTGTTGATTCTTCTGACTGTTCAATAATCCGTCGTCTGCTACTCTCTTCACCCCATGATTCAAGCTCTTCATAAGATTGCGGATATCGTCCATTTTCTTGACGGTACTCATACATACTGTGCTGTTGGTCGCTCATACGATGGCGGATGTAATCATTCACAAACGATGTAAAGTCTGCTTCATTACTCCATTCACGACCTGTCATATAGATGATGTCGCCTTCTGGAAGTGGAACACGTGAGAGACCATGTATCTGCTCTTGTTCACGCATATGTTGCATGACACGTTCCCGAATAGCATTGCGTTCAGACTCGTTGCTGACACGCTTGGCTTCACGTGCTTCTGCATCAATATGATCTGCTTCTCGCTGGTGTCTGCCTCGGATGCTTTCGTATGTTTCCGCTGTTTCTTTGTTTGCCTGATACGTCTCCATGTCGCCATTGCGATACGCTTCATTGGCAATCTCCAAGTAATGCTCACGCTGAGCCTGCATCACACGTGCACTTGCTTGGTGCTGTTGCAGAGGTTCGAGGTTGTTGTAATTTTCTACGAGGTCATTGAGCATTGCATCTACATTGCCTCCACGTTGGATAGGTGTACCTTGTGCCTCGGCTTCGGCATACACGTCTTCGGGAACAATGCGGTTTGACACACCCAAACCCTGTCCGCTACTTCTTCTGCCCATTCTCGCACCTCCTTCACCAGCAACAATGAATGCAATGAATACCGTAGCCTGTAAGGCAATCATAGCAGGGTCTGCTTGTTGGGCGTTGGCGAGTAAAGACTTTGTATCTCCACGGACAGCTGAACGAATAGCGGTCTCATCACCTGTGAGTATTTGCACAACCGCCTTCGACCAATTGGAAGCATTGCTCTTGCCTTCGCGTAGTTTGGCTTCTTCGGCTTCTTGCTTTTTGCGTTGTTCTTCTTGTCTGCGTAGACCTTCTGTTGCTACCATCTGTCGTGAGATTTTATGACGAGTTGTTTATTGCCTGACATTTTATACGAAGGACTGGTTCGTTTCATACTCAAAGAACAGATCGACAGATTGAAGCTGGTTGTTGGTGCCTGATTGGAACTGGAAGGGGGTGCCGTCTGCATCTTTGTACAGCTCAATGTCAAACGCCATAGGTAGCTCTTCTGCTTTGATTCGGATGTGGTAATCACTTTCTGTTCGCGATTGACTCGGGTCAAACGACAAAGGAAGCCACGGTTGAGAGTTGTTGTTGGTTGCTTCATACATACTAATCCACGGCACATTCAGGTATGCGATGTGGTTGGTGTTGGCACCCGAGGCATTGTACTGCTGAACAATAATGCTTTTCTTGATCGTGAAGACCTGTGAAATAATCTTATGAGGGAGCTCAACACGAAACTTGTGTGATGCTGTCGCGGATGCTTTGGCAGAAATGTGAAGGAGAACCATGTTTGATATACGCTCGTGATAATAATTGTAGTCATATAATCGTGTGATGTGGTGGTCTTGTAATTCTGTCAAAAAGCACTCATCGGACAAACACCACTGACACTATCGATAATCCCCGATGAAGTGTTGTGGTATGTAGTGGTATGTAGTACTTTTGAGGTGTTCGTTTGAGAAAAGAAAAAGTTTTGAAAAGTTTCATCTCCAAAACAAAAAGCTCAAAAGTACTACATACCACACCAAGCACACGCATCTATCGGGGAATGTCGATGGCAGGATAGGTGTTTGCCGATGGTGTGCTTTTGGTTAGGTCGTCCAGTAGCTGATCGTGCTGAGATTTACGAAGGCAAGTGCATCACTACCATTAGTTATCAATGTAATATTACCGTTCGTAGCCACATCAATACGTGCTTGGGCAACTCCTGTATGACCTTGTGCGATGAAGTTATGTTCTTGTGATGCCCTATACCCACTGGGTGCATTGAAAAGAATAGTAGATGTTGAAAAGTTTCCACCAGAGTTTTGTATTCTACCACGAGCTTCGATTTTATATATTGCATTTCCTGATCCGTCTGTGCCATATCTGGTCCGAATGAGTGTCGGTTGTATACTAATCGCAAGACCTGCGGACATCTCAACAGTTGCACCTGACCCATTGATGCCTACATCGAGGAAGTCCGGACTCCATGAAGTAGGTGAACGTGTGAGCAGTTGATTGATAGCGACTTGAACATCTGCAATGGCATCACCATTCGTTACACCTCCTCTCGCCAAAAAGTTCTGAGCAGATCCACTCACGGTCAATCCGTTGTTGCACTCACACAAGCAATCTACATCAAAGGTATTGAGTGTACCAGCAGGGTGTGCTTGGTAGCCACCTGAACCGTCTGGGATATGCTTGGTCGCTTTGATCACAACTGGATTCAAATGGTTTATCGTCAAACTTGTTGACGACCCGTCGAACCCTGTCCCACCACCCGCTTCCAAAATATTCAATTTGACAGAGTTTGATGTACCAGCACTCGACAAGAAAGCAGACACATCAGCACGAGTCACAACTTCATTCACAGGAGTTGCATTGGCAGAACCAGCATACGAACTGGTCTTGTACCTCATGCTTGCTTCTGTATCAGTACTCGAACTGACTTCTACCGTGTCGTCAGTAATTCTCATAGGAATTGTCAACCCTGACCCAGTACCAAACGATACAGAGATGTCAGCAGTTGTGGTGTCTGTGTGCAAATCCAGAGATGAAGAAGTAGCTGTCGTTTTTCCTAACGAGAACTGTGTAGCTCCTGATTCACCAAACGTAGCCTGCGATGCATTGCTCCCTGACACACCAAAGATTGCCGATCCATTCAGAGTCTGTGCAGATGAGAATGTATTGCTCTGATTATTTTTTACGATGACATTGTTATCGCTCAATGCACTTGTTGTAATCTGTGTTCCGTTGATTTGATAAGTTGAACCACTTCCTATATTGAGGTGTCCAGAACACTTCACCCCTGTACCGTCTTCCAGCAGTGTAATTGGTCCAGTACCCAGATGCAATCCAGAATTGTTCGTGTTGTTGGACATCGTGATGATTCCATTTGTTCCAATTTGTGTGAAGGTTGTCAAGTTGGACTGAGCCGCCAAATTGGAGGTGAATGTTTTTTCGCCATCGATGGACTGGTTCACACCACCATCTGCTCGTACAACTTTTGCAGAATTGCGTACCAATCCACTTGTTTCTTCAATGACTTGCAAGAATCCACATCCGCCGTTCATGTCCGTAGCATCCACAGCAAACTGCTTGTATGTTGTATCTGTGAGTTTCATATCACTTGTATCTTCTTTTTGAATCAATGCACCATCGCTGAGATTTGACGAAGCAAGAGCTGTACCATTGATTTTGTATTTGTTGCCTGATGTTAGATTGAAGTTCGCATCA
>Ga0181422_1000659_pt1 | contig 11177 bp, 6 predicted proteins | sample 45SPOviralmetaG_FD_130147 | JGI IMG/M metagenome (GOLD analysis project Ga0181422, IMG submission 130147) | Marine viral communities from the oligotrophic San Pedro Time Series (SPOT) site, San Pedro Channel, CA, USA - 45 SPOT_SRF_2013-07-18 | ecosystem: Environmental > Aquatic > Marine > Strait...
AGCATGATAGTTAAGTGTTATGTTTTTATCTGTGACATTTAAATTTGTTGTATCTAATTCGGTAGTCGTTCCACTTACTGTGAGATTACCTGATACTGCAAGGTTACCAGTTACTGATGCACCAGTAGCTGATGTTTCAAATTTCTTTTGATTATTATGATATAAATCTACTGAACCGTCTGAAGTCGCAACAATCATTAAATCTTCATTAGTGTAATCTTGAAGTTTAAGATTATTTGCTCTAATTCTTAATTCACCAGTAGTATTATGAATAACACCATTTCCTCCTGTATGAAAAAGCGCTAAATCATTATCGGTACCTAAATTTACTCGTACACTATCTCCCAGGTCGACCCCTGATAGCATGTTTGCTGGTATTTTTGTTAGTGCCATTTATTTATCCTTCCAATGTAGCTATTCTAGCTTCTGCTGCTTCTAATTTTGTTTCTAATGTTTCTATTTTTGTCATTGCTTCTTGTAATGCTTTTACTGCTTTCATCCAAACTATAGAGTATTTTACATTTTTATACTCTGGGTCTATACCATCTTCTGGCATAGTTTCAGCACTTACAGCATCTGTTCCAACAAGACCTGGACTTACAGATTCTACTTCATCAGCAATAAGTCCTAAATAAGTATCAGTTCCCTTAGCTTCATCAATCCATTTAAAATTCTTAAATTGTAATGCCTTTATATCATCCCATTGTGAATTTGCATCTACAATATCTTTCTTTAATCTTCTATCTGAAATACTTTGTACAGTGGTATTTGTTAAGTGTATCGCTCCACTAAAGTCTAATCGGGACATCCAAGCTGTTTCAGCAGCATTAAGTACACCATAAGCATAACTTCCTGCACCTGCTGCCTTATACCCAAAATCTTTATTACTTCCACCAGCAGTAGCATTAAAACCCCATGTAGCTTGTGTAGTTGTACTTGAGCTTCCAGTTCTAGCTGTAGTTATCGCACCTGGATAGTTAGGAGCTGTTTCTAATCCTCCTGCCATAAGTATTCCATAAGCACTAAGGTTTACTATATTATTATTACCCCAATGACCAAAGGTTAAACAATTGCTATAACTAGCATCAGAGTACCATTTATAACCCATCCAAGCTGAATTCCTAGTACTTCCTGCTCTTCCTATTACAAAAAGATTATTTTCACCACTTGTAAGATTTGCATTAAAAGCATTAATAGCATGATTAAAAGTTGTTGATGTTGCAGTTGCAAGGTTTAATGTTGCTGAACTGGAACCACCTTCACCAGAAATAACTAACTTACCACCATCTACAGAAGTTGTTCCAACTCCAATCCTTTTATCGTCTCGTATATATAAAGCAGATGTCTGACTACTTGAAAAGACGTCAATGCTAGGCGAGTTAACCATGAAATGCATACCAGTTGAATTATCATATCCAATAGCACCATAAGCATCTGTGCTGTATTCACTTTGGAAAACCATTACTGGGAAAACATGGCGTAAAAGTAATGAACGTCCCCAACCTCCGCTCATACCCACACCACCACTTACTTCTAAAGGTGCGTTTGGACTAGTCGTTCCGATACCAATCTTGCCTGAAGAATCAATACGCATTCTTTCACTACCATCACCTGTTTCAAATTTAATATATCCACTTGAACCATCAACAATTTGTATTGTATTAACACTACTGTCATCATCAAGTCTTAATCCTGAAGTTCCACCTCTTAAATATAGATATCCATTTGTATGATTTGTAAAAGATGAAGCACCAGTAAAACTACTTGTTGTACTTTTAAACTCTAAATTACCATTATTACTAATTTGTATTCTTTCTGCACCATTAGTATAAAATCTCATTTCAGCGTTTTCTCTATTTTCTAAAATCATTATATTGCCACTCATATTGATTTCACCACCATCACCTGATGCTGAACCAGTAGTATTATTGTGTAATTTAATTCTAGGTGTTGCAGAGTTATATATTGATAATACCGTATCAGAACCAACTGGAGCTGGCGTCATTCCAATACCAACATTGCCTTCCATTAAAAGAATATTTGAAGTAGCACTTGTTCTAGGTATTAATACTAAATCACCATTGTTACCTGAGTATGCACTTGTTGACATACCAATATAACCTGCTGTCTGCGAACTAGGTGTAGATGCAATATCTCCAAACCTTAGACCAACACTGTTAGCATCTAATATTTCAAGTTTGGTTGTTGGGCTTGTAATTCCTATTCCAACTTTGCCATTATTAGATAAAGTCATCATGTCGCCATTCCACGCGCTTCCACTATAAGTACTAAACCTTATATCAGTAGCACCTATGCTTTGGTCATAGTTAACGCCTTCAATCCACGCTAACCCACTACCAACTGACGAATTACCTTGGAAAGCAATACCCATTCTACTACCGTCAGTAGTAGATGTATTTTGAAGTCTTAAAAGCTTATTGTCTGCAAAACTTGTTCCGTTAACAGTTCCTCCAGATATATCTAAAGAACCTGTTAATGAACCACCTGCAAGTGGTAATTTAGCTGCGATACTATTTGTTACAGTTGTACTAAAGTTAGCGTCATCACCTAATGCTGCAGCTAATTCATTTAGAGTGTTTAATGTACTTGGTGCGCTATCAGCCAAATTGGCTAACGCAGTCGTTACATACGCTGTAGTTGCTACCTTTGTAGTATTATCAGATGCAGACTGAGTAACAGCAACTGCACCGGTTGGTATACCTACTGTATCATGTAATAATCTTATTTTAGTTGTCATCTATTTATCCTATAAATGTTTGAGCTTTTGTGACTATATTGTTATCTTCTTCTTCGCTTAAATTCTTACAAGCCAACTTATAATTATCTAAAGTAAATTGACATTGCTCTTGTAAATCAACTTCAGCCTTTTTAGTGTCTGTTAATCCATCTAATAAAACTGCACCGTCATTATCTACAATATCATCTATATTTGTTATTGATTGTGCTTTTACGTCTTCCCAATTTATCATAATTTCTCCTAGTCGATACTTAACCAAATATAAGCTGGAAGATAGTTGGCAACTTCATTACCTCTACCCCATTCTGCAACACCTGAAGTCCAAGTTCTTGCAGTATTTCCACAACCTCCACCAAAGCCAAAGCCAGAATCAGCTCCACCTGCTGAAGAAGCTCCAAGTGGAATACCATTAGCTTCATCCAATGGACAACCTATCCATGCTCCTGCGCGCCCTAAAGAGTCATTGCCAGCAACATGCTTATGAGCATCTTCTACTGTTAATTGAAATCCTTTAGAAACATTACTATTTAAATCTGCTGAACCATTATTATTTGCAGAGGTACTATTAGTAGAAACATTAGCCCATTTATTTAATCCATAAGATTGCATCTTATCTTCCAAACCGCCTAAATCTGTAAATGCAGGTCCCATATAATTTGTCATACCATGATAGGTATCTCCAGTAGATAAAGCAGGGTCTGTGCTTGATGGTGAAACACCTCCACCATTAGCAGAATATCCACCACTAAATGCTCCGTATAGAGTTTGAGTTGAGCTAAATTGCATAATAGGGGCAATCCTATTTCCCATTTGCATTGCTAATCTATTAAATCCAAAGTATCTCCAAACGTTTCCATATTTAGAAAAATGTCCATTATTTAAATCAAAGTCACCACCATTCCATGATGCATCGTTTGTCCATAAAACTGAACCACTTGGCATGTCGTTAAATGCAAAGAATTTTGCAGCTAATACCCAGTTTCTTCCTTGTAGCCATTGTGGTCGTATAAAGGCTCTAAATTTTTTACTATTAAAGTTTAACCAATATACACCAGACCTGTTTTCATAGGTATTTGTTACTGTTGTATTAATATCTGAGGTTGCTGTATCAACAGTGTTTATTGCGTTAACACCAAACTCTTCTTTGTTTGTTTTGTGATTACCAATTTCATAGTTTTGTTTAGCAATTACTCTACCAGTATTTGAAACTCTAAATAATGGTTCACCTCCATCTTGTGTGTGTTGCCAAATTACAAAGTCGTCATAAGTATTTTCAGCAGCAGTAACTGAAGCATCACTATTAAGTGTAATATGTGTTCCACCCTTTGAAATTAAATGATGCCAATATCCTTGAGAAGAATTATAAGATTGTGAAGCGTATCCTGTTGATTCAGCTATTGTAGTCCAGTCGGACCCAGGAATTGTGTTATATGCTATAAAATTAGTAGTTGTTCCCATGTATAAATTGCCAGTACTTGAAAAATGAGTATTTGCAGTATTACCAAAATACGTACTACCATTTTGAGCCATTCTAATATGATAATAAGATTGAGTTCCTAATCTAAATGTTTCATCACTTGCTAGCATTAATGCAGAACCCATTATAGTCGTTGTTCCTGGTTTATCGAATACTATACCTCCACGATTTGAAGCACTTTTTATTTTCAATCCCCATTCGTTTCTATTTGCGTCAAGAGTAATTAATCCGTCTGGGTCAATAAATAATGCATTAGTAGCATTTCCACCTGAGTCTTTTGGTTGAAAATTAAATCCGGTATTACTGGTTATAGCTTGAAAATATAATTGAGCAGCGCCTGCTCCTCCATCAGTAACTGTAAAGTCATAAGAAGCTGAACCACTTCTTTCTAATCTCATCATCGTAGCGTTAGACCCAGAATTAACATGTAATGTTTGAGCAGGATTATTTTCATTAACTCCAAGTCTACTATTACCAACATCTATTGTTACTTGTTGAGAGCCAAGCTGCATTTTATGAGATGCAATTTGTTGTATACCAGTTATTTCATGAGAGCCATTATTAAACTTAATGCTTCTATTACCACCTTTAAACCTTGCATTACCTGTAGCCTCTAGTATATTTGTAGAAGCACCTACATCACTTGTGGTGCCTCCTATAAGCAATTGACCATCCGAAGCAAATCTTGCTTTAGCTGTACTCGAGGTTCCTAGTGCAAAATATAAATCATTTGCATCACTATATAAAACCGTGTCTCCAGCAGCTGCTGTAGTACCTGTTGCAGAAGATAATCTTAGGTCTCCGCCACCTGCTATTCTTACATTACCTGCAGTAGCTCCATCGTCTCCTACTTCTAAAAGATATGCTGGCGCAGTTTGTCCGATACCAACATGGCCATTTGCTTGCATTCTCATTCTTTCTAGAAATGAAGCCCCATCTGATGGTCGACCACCAAATACTAAATCACCTTTAGGGTCATTACCTGTTCCAGTTCTGATACTTGCAATAAAGTTTGTAAAGTCAAACCCACCATGGCCAAAAGTCATAGCTACAGCATTTCCTGCAGTTGTGTCATCATTTGTTAACCTTAATGGATATATTGTGGCATCAGTTAAAAAACTACCAGAAGCTACTGACTTATTCATAGTGACACTACCACTAGTATCTAAACTACCTGTTATTGTTCCACCAGCAAGTGGTAGTTTTGCATTAACTGAAGCTGTTATTGTACTAGCAAAATTTGCTTCGTCGTTAAGAGCAGCTGCTAATTCATTAAGTGTATTTAATGTTCCAGGTGCTGAATCGACTAATGCATTAACATGAGCATGAACAAATGCTGTTGAAGCTGCAGAGGTATCATTGTCTGAATTACTTTGTGTAGGTACTACAATACCTTCAACAGATAAATTACCTGAAGTATCTGATACAATTTCTGCTAATCTTCTATTTTTTGAATATGCCATATATCTATTTATATCCCTGAGTTTTCGTTTTCAGTTTTCCTTGCATTTTTTACACCTATCTACATATCAGATGATTTGTCTTTAGCCTTTACGTAGTCGCTTCTCGCGATTATTAAAGCTATAAAATCGGCTTTATTGCTAGGAATAGGGTCTGTAAATGATTCATCATTCATTAATTTATTTGTCCATTCTTCCTGCATTCTTAGCCAACATTTATTTTCTTTTCCGCTAACCATATCTTGAATCCACGTATCTATATTCTCAAGGTCGTTTTCAAGAATACCTTGTTGAGTATCTGTGAGAGTGATTGTTATTGTTTTTGTTGCCATTTTTTTTCTCCTATCCTAAAAAGTATCCACTGAATTTTGTCCAGTTATTACCAGTGTTTGCATAAACGGGTGCTGTCCCGTTACTGCCATTATAATAAAGTTGTGAAAAGTCCACATAAGCTGTGTCGCCTGCGTCCATATATGCAATTTGTGTATGTCCAAGTCCCATATAACCATCACCCCAACCTGTTGCACCTGTAGTCAGGTATCTAGTACGGCCAGGCATACCTCCAATGTAGCTCCGATTTGAGGTCTTTAAATAATGATCGACATCTATGTCATTAGTTAAACCTGCTCCTAATAAAATTGTATAAGAAAATATGTAAAATCCGCTTATTGGAGCAGTATAAACTCCATTTGAGGTATTATAGTCACCGCCGACATTCTCTGTAGTAGTATTAAATATAACAGCTTGATTGACACTTATAGTTTGTCCAGATGATTTTACTGCATAAAATCCTGATTGATAAGGTTTTACTACTTGACCTTCAGATGTAATATACTGTGTCGTTCGCATAGCTCCAGATGCGTTCCACGTTTTAAAATTTAATCGTGTATTAGCACTACTGGCTTGTTCAACTTCAGCCATTATTTCCGAAGTCGCTGACCAATTACCGTTATCTAAAACAAAGCTAAGTCCTACTTGGTCTCCATCCGCTGCATTATTTCCTCTCATTAAGGTTAATGCATGAGCCGCTGAATCATTGCCTGCAGTAGAATAATTACCAGTTCCGCTGGTTCTTAGAATTGCAGTTTTCGATACATCAGTTGTAGTATTTAAAGCAATTCCATTCCCACCAACATGCAATAATGCTCGTGATGGGTCTGTGTTTCCAATACCAACATTTCCGTTACTATGAACACGCATTTTTTCTGAGCTAGAAATCCCAAAAATCATTGGGTCAGCTTCTCTATTTGTAATTCTTGTTCCAGTGCCGTCATGTCCCATGACAAGTCCGGTATCTCCACTAGCAGCGCCAGGAACTGAAATTGCTATATAAGTTTGATTACCTCCTGAAGCTTGAATATGTAAAGGGTAACCTATATCATTATCATAAGTAGGAGTAATTGCTCGGCCAATAGTAGTTGTACCATCAGCAGCAATACGCATTCTTTCTGTTGGTACAGTATTTGCATCTCCTGATGTAGCACGAGTTCCAAATATTAAATCACCAATACCATTACTTCCAGTTCTTGCATAACCTACTGAAGCACCAGCAAAATCACTACTACCACCACTTTCGGAAAATACTATTTGTGGTCCTTGACCAGTTGTAGCACTATCTCCAGTAAGCATAATATGACCATTTTTAGTTCCAATAGTAGATGCTGCTCTGATACTTAATTTATTGTCAGGCGAAGTGTCTCCAATCCCAACGTTGCCTGCGCTATGCGTCATGGTATTAATACCATCTGTAAAGAATTTTAATGTACTTGTATTACTTCCTCCATACTGACCTCTTATATATGAATGATATTGATGACCAGGAGAGCCAAACATTAAATGTCCTGCACCTGCATTTGGTGTAAGTAATGAAATACCTACATCTCCACTGTTTTCAACAACTAAAGCATTATTTGCATAATTTGTAATGCTACCTGCACTCGCTTTAAATACATGAAGATTTGTATCTGGAGCCGTTGTTCCGATACCTACGTTGCCTGTATCTCTAGCTATAGTTAATCTAGTTGTATCTACGCTAGAACCAACACCAATTTTAAATAAGTTATTTGCACCATCATATCTAATAGATGCACCGTTAGCTGGACTTGCTGAAGTTCCTTCATGTAATAGTATTTTAGAATCAGCAGCGGCTGCATTACTATTAATATCTAAAGTAGCTCCTGAACTATTTACAATCTTTAAATCGCCAGTCAATGAACCACCAGCGAGTGGTAATTTTGTTGCAATACTATTTGTTAGTGTAGTATTTAAAGCAGCATCGTCATTTAATGCAGCAGCAATTTCATTCAAAGTATTTAATGTACTTGGCGCGCCGTCCACTAAATTGGAAACGGCCGTTGTTACATAAGCTGTAGTAGCTATTTTTGTACTATTATCTGATGCTGATTGAGTACTCGTTGTCGGATTACCGCCAAGTGCTAAATCATCAGCTATTATGTGTCCTTTTACTTTTGTTAATGCCATATTATCCTATATACCTAAATTTCTACAGTTACAACCAAATCAGTTGTACCTTTTTTTATTTTATGCGATTTCATAGCTGGTATAGTAATCACTAAATCTTTTGTTAAGTCAATTTCTGATTCTCCTTCGTATTGAAATTTCCAACCTTCTCCACTAATTACTGTAATTTTTCTTTCTTCCATATCCATGTGATATGTTGTAAACCCATGCAAATTCTGCAATTCATTGACATCACTTGAATTATATGGTATTGTTAATGTATTTATTTGCATTATTCTCCCTCTAATGTAGCTACTTTACTTTCTAATGTTTCTATTCTTGTCATAGCTTCTTGCAATGCTTTAATTGCTTTCATATAAAGAACTGAATACTTTACGGTTTTAACTTGGTTACCTACCAACTCTGGAGCATATTTTATTTGTGCATCATCTGGCTCTGATTCTGATACTAAACCACTCATTCCTGAAGCTTCTAACTCTTGCGCTATTACTCCTATCTGTAAAAAGTCATGTCCGGCTGGTGCAGTACCAAATTTATATTTTCTTACTCTTAAAGCCTTGACATCATCCCACTGTGAAGCAGCATCAGCTATGTCTGTTTTTAGTCTTGAATCAGACATTGAACCATAAGAGTTATTTGTATTTTTAACATTACCATTGGTTTCAATTCTAAGATGTAATGTTCCTGATGCGGTATCTCTCATTAAAATGCCATCAACGTATTGGGTATTACCTAAACCATTAACCGCGTCGTATTCTAAAGCCAACGCAGCTGAGTATAACCCTGAACCACTATCTCTGTATCCAAGTAATAATGCACCTGCTCCAGTAGCTTGCCACCTTGAAGGTCTAGCTAAAGAATTAAATAACCCATCAGATGTATAACCAATGTTAGTAGTTCTACTAAGTCTTAAAACTTCAGAGCCACCATTACAACCAAATGACATTCTTTCACTAAGATTATTACTAGTGTCTGCTCCATGGAAGTATTGTATTGAGCCCATATAAGCCTGAGACCCACTTGTACCATCAGCAAAAAATATGTTTCCAGCATCTGTAGTACTTGACCTAAATGTCATACCAGAATGTCCAGAACTATCACCAATAACTAAGTCATCTGCTTGAGCGTGATAATCTCCTGGCCCATCATTTCTTATACCAACACGTCCTGAAGAATCAATACGCATTCTTTCTGTAAATGATGTACCAGTATTAAATGATATATATCCACCATCTAATGAAAGTTCTGCAGCTGAGCTTGTAGCTCCATAACCTGTTCTGATTGTAAATTTAGTATTACCACTATTATCTGAGTGAATAAAATTATTGGCCATCTTTATTTCACAATCATCACTTGATAAGTGTAAGTTAGTACCAGTACCACCTAGTCCTCCACCATTATAAGAATATTTGTCAGCTGAGCCTGTACTAAATCTAGCTATTTCTGTACCATCTTGAGAGAATACATGAGCATTTGCTGTAGCTCCAAAACCTATGTTAGCAGTACTAGAATTATCTCTAACTGACATGATGCAGTTAGCATCCGTACTTTCTCCATAGAATACATTATCTGCAGCTGCAGATTTTACTGATAGTATTTGTGAAGAATATCCGGCATTGTTACTTCCAATAGCAACTCCACCATCACTTCTAACTTGCATAGCTGTAGCTCCACCAGAAGGTTGAACTCTAAACGTAGCACCTGATGTAGAAAGTTCTACATTACCTCCATTATCTGCTAACATTATTCCTGATATAGAATCGGTACTTTCAAATTTTGCTACAACATTTGCTGTTCCAGAATTAACATGAAACTTTTGATCTGGATTTGTTTCTCCTATTCCAACATTGCCAGTATTATCAATATACATTCGAATATTACCAGCGCCATCGGATATTACAACGCGATTACTAGCTGTTCTTATATCTAAACCGCCTTCATTACCGTCATAACCACCAAGGACAACATTAAAACCACCTGAAGTAATAAGCTCACCTGCTTGATAACCAAGTAAAGTATTTTTTTGTCCTGTTGATACTGCCTCTCCAGCTTCTGAGCCAATTAATGTGTTGGAATTACCAGATGTTACACCTTTACCTGTGTACCAACCAACAGCTGTATTTTGTTGGCCATAAGTTTCTACTATCTCTAAAGTGTAAGACCCAACTGCAACATTTCTATTAGCATTTAAGTTACCGCCGTTTACACCTCTGTGTGCACTAACACCAATAGCGATACTATCTCCAATACTAGAGGCCCTATATTGCATTGCCTGATAGCCGATGGCTATATCATGAGTTGAAGTACTTGTACTACTCATCATAGCTTCATAACCTATTGCAATATTTTTGCTGCCTTCATCAACATCACGACCCGCGCCAGCTCCAATAAATGTATTTCTTTGAGCTTCCCAGGACTCTGCACCATTGCCAAGAAGTTTTCCTGCTTGATATCCTATTAAAGTATTCTCATTATGTGTCAGTAAAGACATTCCAGCCTCAAAACCAAGTACAGTATTTTTATCTCCTGTAGTTAAATATTTAAAAATATCAATACCTAAACCTGTATTATAATCTGCAGCATTAATAGTTCCTGTAGTACTATCACCAACCATGATCGAAGATGTACCAAATGCTTTAAATGTTGGACCACTCGCTGGCGCATCTTCCCATGCCACTCCACTTCCTGTGGAGGTTAATAGTTGTCCGTCTGTTCCTTGACCACCGCTTACTTTTAAATTAGGTATGTTTATACCATGTGAGAAATCAAACTCATCGTCTGAAGCATCCCACAAAATGGTCGCATCTGTTGTACCATTTACAGCATCTTGAATTGTAATACCAGCTCCACCTGAAGCACTTGATGTATCATTAGATGCATGGTAATTTAAAACGATATTTTTATCTGCTACTTGTAAAGTGGAAGCATCTAATGTGACAGTAGTACCATTAACAGTTAGGTTTCCACTTAATGTAAGGTTTGTTAATGAACCGGCACCAGC
>Ga0181422_1000661_pt1 | contig 11156 bp, 5 predicted proteins | sample 45SPOviralmetaG_FD_130147 | JGI IMG/M metagenome (GOLD analysis project Ga0181422, IMG submission 130147) | Marine viral communities from the oligotrophic San Pedro Time Series (SPOT) site, San Pedro Channel, CA, USA - 45 SPOT_SRF_2013-07-18 | ecosystem: Environmental > Aquatic > Marine > Strait...
CGTTGGACAGAGGTTTCGATGAGGCGGTCAATGCGATGGTTAATCCCGCCACGATGAAACACCCTGCGAGCATCTGCCAGCCAATTCAATAGGTTGTCTTCCAATTCATCGTTGCCATAGGCTTCATTCACAGCGTACGCTGAAAGGGCACCTTCTATACCTGGGCGGCGACCTTCCCATATTTCCTTCAATGTATCCTTGGGCTGTACAAAGAGAGTTGAAACCCAGCGACCATCCTGATGACGTAGCACGAAAACGCTCTCTGCCTCGGTCCATCCGGTCAGGTAAATCAAATCACTCGAAGTTCGGTAGGGGTATTCCACGTCATTGGAATGGACGGCATGGGGGGGTGAGGCCAGAACAAGCACATCGTCATGTCGAAACTGGGATGTTAATCGCTCTTGTCGCTGCTCAAACTCTTCAATCGAGGTCGGCATGGGATGCGATGGAAGACGGGCCATTGCTTCAGCGAACATGATTCACCCTCGCGCTTCGTCTTCTTCAATCGTTGCATCTTCGTTGGTGTATTCATTCAATTTGATGCCGTTGTCTGAACCCCCAACATTCTTCCATTTTGGCAGCTCTAAGTTAGTGGATGCTTTGGAGCGAAAACCGATGACCAGGAGAGCGAGGAGGACCAAAAGTCCAGGGAAGAACCATGCGAGCACGGAAGAACTCTCCTCTTGTTCGGATGCAAGAATGTCTATTTCAATGGTCGTGGAGTGTGTCGCTCCATCGTCGTCGAATACGATTAGTTCGATTTTGTGAACACCCGTTTGGTCAAACTGCTCAGGTGTGAGGGATGACAGCCCCCGGTATGAACGGTCATCGTTGATGACCCAAAGGTAGTCCACAGGTTCATTGTCAAGACTCTTGTTTCCGAGGATTAACCAACTTTCACCATCAACAAGGTTGAGCCGTACGTCGTCTGTGAGGACCAAACCATCAACACTTATCAGGGCCGTAGGGCGTTGATTAATGACGGTAAGTGTTGATGAATCTTGGGTCACGTACCCGGCTCGGTCCCGAACGGATACTTCGATGGAATAAGCCCCTTGTTCAGAAAAGTTAAGCTGCAATTGGTCCATCGAAATCTGTTCGGATACCAACGGTGCTCTCCGCATGCCGTTTTCGTCAATGATGGTCCACGTAAACGAGGTGGATTGACCGAGGTAGCCATCCTCAACGGAAATGTAAACATTGACCGATTCACGCTCCATAACGGTCGGACTGATGAGAAGTTCAACCGTGGGTGCTTGATTATCGTACAGAATAGTTGTCTGAAGAATACCGCTTTTTCGCAATAAATCATCGGTCGCCGTGAACTCAATCAACCAAATCCCTTGAGACAGGTTGAGGTACATTGGATCGACGGTGACCTTCACCTCGCTTCCGATGTGAGCGAATGGTACTGAGAGCGTGCGGGAAGCCTCTCGGCAGACACCGTTAGGAGCCTCACAAACATCAGCAAGAACCTGTGTTAGCGAAGTGCTTGAGGGTGGGAGCATGACATCAAAAGACAAGTCAAGAGAGCCGTCGAGGAGGATTGGTTGAGAATTGTCTTGCTCAATTGACTGCTCCATAGTGGAGCCGGTGAGCGTTCGTTCATCGGAAAAAACGGGCCGGTGGTGGTGGTCACCAACGTAAACAAGGTGCCTCCATTGATGTTGAATACCATCCACTTCCACGAGGTCAATTTCAATGTAGCATGTGCAGTCAAGATGAGGGACGTCCACCAAAAGCTCCCATTGATATTCATTATCTGCTAGTGGATGCACGGCGGTGAGGTATGGTCCTGAAAGCACGGTCGTCGGTGTCAAACTGGAAATATTAACGATTGACCAACTGGCATTCCGTAGCGGGAATTCAGCGAAGCCGCTCAAATTAATCACATCAACCATGTGTGTGCCACTGGGTTGGTCAAATTCCAGCCCACTTAAACCGCCATCAAGAGAGGAGTGTGATCTGTTTGCTCCGACGGTCGTCAGCATCAACAGGGAGACCAACACAATGACGAGGAGGGTACCTGTCATGCGACATCCTTGTTTTGGATGCAGTCTCAATCACCTGTTCTCATCAATCGCTGAATGGGTCGCACAGTTCACCTTGACCTGGGTAGGAAACAGGATTGCGTGGGTTCGTGTCCCATTTGTATTCACAGAAATTGACGTGGCCATCTCCATCCGTATCGACCATACGGTCGGCACCATCAAATGGATCGAATTGGAAGTGGTATTCCCACCCAGTCGCCATACCGTCATCATCGTGATCTTGGTAGTAAACTTCTGGTCCATCGTTCCAGTCGTCTCCATCTGTGTCATTCGTGATTGGGTTCGTGCCGTTCTGCATTTCCTCGAAGTTGGTGTAATTCTCGAGATTTTCGTAGAAGCGTAGACCATCGGGTGTGTCAGGGTCAATGTTGCATTCCGAATTGGTGGTATCGTTGTACCCTGGACAGTATCGCTTAATCAAACCCGACCGGTTTAAACCATCGTTGTCAGGGTCTTCAGCTCCATCGTCAATGCCGTCCAAATCGCTGTCAGCCATGGCAGGGTCCATCACACCACGAGCACCGTATACTCCTACGGTTTCATTGTCTGCAAGTCCGTTTTCAAAGGCAAGTTGGGAATAGTATACCTCCCATCCGTCCGGCAACATATCACCATCGGTGTCATCGTCCACGGGGTTGGTGTCCCATCGGTCTGGGGCTTCCATGCCGTTGGCGAGTGTATCGTTGTCAATGTCAAAGGTGTCGTCTTTCAGTGAACTCAATGACGGGTCAAGCGCCCACCGTCCGTTGCAACCATCGCAAAGGCTACTGCTGGGCATCTGGAACCCTGTTAGATTCATTTCACTAACCTGGAATTTGGGTTCCAAGGCGAATCCACCAAGCCAGTTCAGCCAAACATACCCACCTGGCTGCATGGTACATGAATTGGATTGAGTGGATTCACAACCTGGGCGTTCCCACGTGGAAGTGGCGACCCAAAGGCTGTGCGAGTTGGTGTTGTCCTCGGCAGACTTCACTTGCATTTCCCACCCATCGAGCATGCCGTCTGCATCGGTGTCGTTGAGGAGAGGGTTGGTTGGGTTTTGGAACGGACGAGGGACAAAGAGAACTTCCTGTCCGTCCACGAGGCCATCATCGTCGGTGTCTGATTTGTTGGCGTGTGTCAAGAAGTTGTCTGCTCCTGCAACAACTTCCTCGCCGTCTTCCAATCCGTCGTTGTCTGTATCAAACATGCAAGGGCTCGTCGAATAGGCTTCACCTTCCCACATGAAATTATCACCGGCTTCTTCAAGATCGGTCAGACCGTCTGAATCGGTATCGGGGTTAGATGCATTTGAGCCACCGAGGTTGCAAGTTGAAGAAAATTCAGCATAATCCGAGAGTCCATCGGCATCGGTATCGTAGAGGCCTGGGTCGGAGGTGACCCACGTGGGCTGGACGCCACGGTTAACGACAAGAATTTCCCAGCCCATCACTTCGATTCCGTCGATGAGTCCATCGGCATCGGTATCTGCATTGAGCGGATCGGTGCTTCGACCGTCAAGAATTCCATCCTGGTCTCGGTCGTTGGCCTTGTACTCCATGACGTTGGTGAAGCGTTCTTCTTCCTCCACGATGTTCATCCAACTAAACAACCGAGAATCGATGCTCTGCCCAACGACAACGTTCAATTCGTAAACGTAGCCATCGACTGGAGCACGCATGGCGATAACCTGCTGATTTCCTCCAGCGAGTGTGATACGGGCAGATGCCACTTGTTGGTTTTCGATAACTTGGTCGCCAAGAGCAACATCAACGGTGTTGACAATGGCTGTGTTCTCAAGTTCGCTGTACATGATGTGGCCGTCAGCGTCAAGGTCGTATCCATCCATGTCAGGGTCCTCGTTTCGGTTGAGGGCTGAACGTGGGTGGAGGCCATTGGATGCTTCCCATTGGTCAGGCATTTCATCTTGGTCGGTGTCTTCTAACCAAGGTGAAGTGAAGTTGCCTTCACCGAAAATTTGGGCCACTTGATATTCCTCGAGGTTATTCATGCCGTCTTCATCCCAGTCGCCATAACCATCAGAGGCATTGGCTGGGTTCAACACATAGGCAGCGTTTGGCGCCATGTTGCTATCGGAATAGCAATACTCGAATCCGTCTGGCATTCCGTCGCCATCGGTGTCCCAATCAGATGGTCCGTTGAGCAATCCATCGCCGTCCATGTCCATCATGAACCAACTTCGTTCAACACCGAAAAATGGGCCCGTACGGACCTCGGATTGCAGGAGAGGTTCGTTGCAAGATTCACCCATACCGGTGAAGAGTCCAAAGGTACCGTTTGCGACTTCAACAATATCGTCAATCATGTCCATGTCGGAATCACGAGAGGTCGGGTTAGTACCAAACGTCTCTTCTTCGAAATTCGCAAGGCCGTCGTCGTCCGAGTCGAGAACCATGTCGCAGGAGTGTCGACCATTCGAAGCGAGGTCATCCCATTCAGGCATACCGTTCTCGCCATTGAACCGGCTCTCGAGAGCATCAACCATGGCCTGGTCAAGGAGCAAGCAATCCCAATTTCCGTCGAGAGGATTGAACAAAACCACCTCGCCACCAGGCGTTTGAACGCTGGTCGTGTACATGGATTCCCATCGATCGTTGAGTCCATCGTTGTCCGTATCAGCGCGTTGCGGGTCAGTACCCAATTCTTGCTCTGCTTGGTTTGTTAGGCCATCACGGTCGGGGTCGCCGCTTGGACCTTGATTGGGATCGGGCCAAGATTCGGTTTCGTTTTCCACTTGCGCATCGCTTGATTCGTCGTTTTGCGTGGGGTCGATCTCGATATCTTCTGATTCCCCGTTATCGAGTGGATTGAGGCCGTGTTGGACTTCCCAACCATCACTCATTCCGTCGTTGTCCGTATCTGGATCGTTCACGTCGGTACCGTACTGAGTCTCCTCAAGTTTGTCGGACAAACCATCGCCATCGCTGTCGAGACCTGCTTCAATGAGGATGGTTTCGCCCCGGATATCCTCTTCAACTGCGCTCTCATATCCACCAATTTCTTCGCTGGTTTGGAAAAACCCGGATATACCTACGAAAAGAGAGCCGAAAATGAGTGTGGAAACAATTGCTACATATGCCATCTGGTTGTGATTTAGACTCATGTGTGACACCCAGCACGGTTGTGCTAAATCTCCGAGGCATTGATTCGGTTATGAACCTTGACCAAAGATGGGCGTAAAACGCAAATGCAAGGTCATGATTTTGATACATTTTGAACTCAATAATCAACGACAGGTTCCGCTACTTCAACAATCAATCCCGATGACTCAAGTTCAAACGAGACCACGAATCGTTTCCCGTGTGCTCGCTGCCACATACCGAGTAGGGTTCCTGCAACCACAGCAGGAAGGGGTGAACGGACCAGAAACCTCGTGGATTCATCACCGCTCAGTGGACTCTTTTGCACCTCAACCGTCCCGAATCCACGCTTGGTTAACTTGCTCTGCAAATGCCCCTCCCAGTCTTCTTTGGCCTGAAGAAAGATGGGGTGCTCTGTTCGCTTGTACGCACCCATTGCAGCGTGGACGATGGCCCCAAACACCTCCGGTTCTTCAAATTCTTCTCCGATGCGAGCAATCTGCAAGGAAGTTTTTCGGCGAACTGGACGACCACGAAGTCCTGAAATCAAATGGTGAAGAACATCTACGGGTAAGAAGAATGAACGGGCTTCTCCACTGAAGAAGGCTGCATCACGAACATCGAGTTCAAGCTCAACAGAGGCAACCGGCGCACCTCCATTGGAGGTGTCTGACCAATTCAAGCGGTGGGCTAAAGGCGCAGGAACTATGCTGCCCTGTTTATCCTTCAAAATCGTCTGGATAAGTTCAGGTGATCGTTGGTTCCATTCCAGTTCATAGCGGGATTTGGAAAGGTGTTCGGCGTGCGCGAGTAAAAATCCAACCGTCAATCCATCGTGTGCCGGAGAGAGTATCTGGCGGCCCTCAAACCAGCCCCAACCCATGGATTTTGCCCGTGACCGGAGGGCCTGTTCAGCGCTTCGCCGCCCAAACCAACGACCAAATTGAAACAATTTTTGATCCAAGAGAGACCGTTCCTCTGCGTCCGTTGCAGCGTAGATGAGGCGGCGACCAAGCGGAGTCTCGAAGGACTCATCCAAAACATGGCAAAAATTCTGAAATTCTACCGTGCCCATGAGGACGCAAGGCTGTCCAATCGGGTCAAAAAAAAGCCCATCAACTCCAAAGGTAAACTCACTAAGGGAATGGCTTGAGTTCTTCCCCATCGGCTCACCCCTTACTCAGGATATCCCGAAAGTCCCTCTTCGTTGAAACAATAGCGAATGGTTTGATGTTGTTCTTTCAGTTCCCGAACGTCATCACGAACTCGCTTGGGGTCCTCTTCCTTGAGAAGAACCCTTGCGTAGAATTTGGCGACGTCCTGCATGTCCTCGTTGGTGAAACCCACACGTGTCAATTCTTGGACACCAAGGCGTAGGCCTGAGGGTGAGAGTGCTTTTGTATCACCAGGGAGCATGTTCATGTTGGTAATGATTCCTGCCTCTTCCAGAAGTTTTGCAGCACGAGCTCCAGCACCTGAATCCAAATCTCCGTGTCGGGTTAACACTTGATGAGAAGCGGTGTACCCACGGCTTTCAGCAAGGACATCAAATCCTTCACTTGCCAGTGCCCCGGCGAATGCCTGAGCATTGGAGATGATGTCTCGAGCGTAGGCTTCACCGTACTCCATGAATTCTGCGAGAGCCATCACCTTACCCGCCACATGGTGCAGGTGGTAGGATGAACAGACACCGGGGAACATGGCGTTGTTGAGCCGACGCTGAAAAGCCTCATCCTCTGAAGAAGAGAGCAAAAAGCCACCTTGAGGTCCCGGGAAGGTTTTGTGACTCGATCCAGTCATGAGGTCGGCACCCTCTCGAAGCGGGTCTTGAAATTGACCACCTGCAATGAGGCCCAAAACGTGTGCACCATCGTACATCACCGAGGCTCCTACCTCCTTTGCTGCAGCCGCCATCTCCTCAAGCGGCGTTGGGAACAAAAAGACAGATTGACCGAACAAAGCCACTTTGGGCTGAACTTCTCGGATGGTTTTGCAGGCGGCGTCAATGTCAGGTTCCATTCGCTCCTCGTTCCAAGGGTAGGTGGTTAAGTTAAGATCGCGTAATCCCACTGCCCCCATTCGTGCATGTGAGATATGGCCGCCGTCTGCAGTAGACACAGCCGTGATGGCATCACCGGGTTTCGCCAGTGCTTTGAGTGCCCCAATGTTCGAAACCGTCCCTGAGATGGATTGAATGTTGGCGAAATTTGCTCCAAAGACCTGCCGTGCGAGATCAATTCCCAAAGCCTCAATGGTATCAAAATCGTCGCACCCCTGGTAGTAGCGTTTTCCGGGGAGTCCCTCGGCATAGCGACCATGCAGATCGCTGGACACAATGTCTCGAACAGCCGGTGAAACGATGTTTTCGGAGGCGATCATGCCGAGCCCATGACGATAGAGCCTACCGCTTGCTCGGACAGCTTTGGATACAGTTTGACCGAAATCTTTGTGTTTTGCGGAGGCCTTCCAAGCGCCTTGCTCTGAGGTCATGCCTTACGGGTGGTTTTGGCAGTCTTTGAACCCTCGTTAGAGCATGCATGGTGGACTCAAGCGCGTTCACTTCGAATCGTGTTGCGGGGGATAAAGCGCTTTTGGAGCTGAGTTTCTTTTCCTTCTGCCGCATCATTGAGCGACTGTGGCTCCTTTTTGAGAATGTAATTGGTTCGGCCACGATACGCCACAGGACCAATCGTTCGCTCAAGCATAGGACCACTTTCACCATGCTCTTTTGGTCGCTTGAGCCACCACGCCTTTCCAAGTGTTGAAACTCTTGGGGTTTTTCCTTTCTCCAACGCTACGCTCCGCTTTCTTAGACGCTGACGAACTCTCTTCTCTTGCTCCTTTGGCAAACGCTCAAACATCCATGCAGGATACCCAATATCCAGCACGACACCGTTGACCGTGACCAAAATACCGCTGAGAAGAAGATGATTGCCGATAGGAATGTTACTCGCTTGTGGCACGGCTTTGAATCGCTTGAGCCGTCGAGCGTACTTGATCATCCCTCGCTGGTCCCGGTGGCGAATCTGATGTTCCTGCTGACGCACCACGCGCCGGTAGGAGTAGTGCACAAACAACAAGCCACAGAGGAGGGATAGACCCTCCACATCGCCGATTTCTTGGTACGCAAGAATGCCGAGGACAAAGTACACTGGAATTAAGACAAGGTATTGGAAAATGCTCGAGAGAATACCCGGAGAATACCTCGGGGATACCGTTCGTCTCGTAGCCTCATGGGCCGCAATCAGAACGTTGGCGTTCATCGCTTCATCGAGACCGCCTTTTTGCAATAAAGCAGCATAGGCATTGACCGGCGCAGCGTCCATCCATTTCTTGGTCTCTTTTTGGTCATCAAGAAGGAGTGAGACTTCCATGTGTTCACGCCCTTTTGTGCCGTAGCCAAAGATTACGGCCAGCGCCTGGACCCTCGGATCTTTGCTATCACTCTTGATCAGTTCATCGAGTACGGTCTTTGCATCGTGCCATTGCCCTGTATCAAGAAGGCACAGCGCCGCAGCAAGACGTGGCCGAACACCGATAGGATCCGAGCGTACCAGTGACAGAGAAATGTCCAACGCCTCGTCATACCGTCGTTGACCGCGAAGGAGAGCAATCATCGAAAGTTGGGCCGTTTGGGAGAGTTTATCGTTGTGCATCATCATCTCTGCAGGCCGAGGTTTCCATGTTTTCATCATGCTCTGCAGCATCTGAAGGTAATCAATTGTAGAATTGTTTTCCCAGTCCCAAATATCGTCCTCGGTGACCGCTCCGTTCCACGGGTCCAACCATTCACAGATGAACGAGAGGATTTCTGGTTCATCGTAGCCCTCAGGTTGCTGAAGACCGTGAAGCGCTTCACGAGCCGCATCCAGGCGACGCAGGGCCATGTAACCCGTGGCGATGAGCATCCTAGCCTCGTCGTTGTCTCCGCCGGACTGTGCGAGAAGTTTCCGACTTTGCTCAATGGCTTCTGGCCACAATCCACGCAGCGCTTTTTCCCACATTGAGGCCCGGGATTGCTCCTGTCGAATCAAAGCCTGGTCTCCGGGGAAATCATGGGTTTGAATGCGGATCAGCATGTCAAGATCTTCATTGAAGGCGGCATTCTCGACCAGATTTTGGAGTCGGTCTCCGCCTTCAAGAAGGACGGCACCTTCACGCCTTTCATCAGGGTTCAAATCAAACCGAAGCCCAAGGAGGTGGCCAAACTTACTGATGGAAAGAAGCCATGTCATAAGGAAGATAAGTTGGCCAACGGCGATGAAAAGCCATACGGTCAACAAACGCATCTCCTCATCAAAATCATTGGCTTCCAAGGTTGCTGTGAGGGGCATCAATGAGCCAAATTCTTTGTAACACACCAAAATGAGCAACAATACAGTATAACCAGAAAATCCTGCAAAGGCAAACGTTAGTTGCCTTGCTTGAGCCGATTTTTCAGCACGTATTTCCCGGGGTGTGTCGAGGGTTACGCCAAACATTCCACCAAACGACTGTCCTCCCAGGATGAGGTTTCGAGTCAATTCAAAGATGAAGGCCAAGCCGACGATGGCGATGTTCATGGTGAGGTAAAGCGAAAGGAATTGCGGAAGGGACTTGATGAATTCCCAATGGAATAAAAATTCAGAAATCGCATCAATTCGAACAAAGAGGGAATAACCAATGATGCCGCCGTAATTGAGAATTTCTTCCGAATTTGGTGGTTCGTTGATCATGACATAGAAGACAGTCAATATCCCGTTCAGCGCCGTAATTGGCATGGTCAAAAGGAACAGAACAAGCAAAAATGAAAACAGACGCCCAACCAAGCCATTTTTGTCAGGATCAATCGGGTTCTTACGGCCTCGTGTCGTTCGCCATTTGTTGATGAGCAGCATGTTCCACGATGCACCCATAATACGGCCATAGGCAAAAATGGTAGGCGCCATGAAGGCCAACATTCCAAAGGCTAACCAAGTTGGTGTGAGGGATCCTTCGACTTGCACACCATAGGCGAGAACCGCAGACGTCATGATGATGAGAAGGCTCAAGGTAAACAAGCGTCGAACGATATCAGCCCCCAAGGATGAACGGACATCACGGCGTCTTGATGCGAGTTGACTGTTGAGCGATTCCCATGGGGAGATGAGAACGGGGATGAGAATCAGGGTGGCGATAATGTACAAGTTCAACTGCGAGAAGACCTCGGCATCAAACAACAATTCAGCAATCAGAATAAGCACGCCGGTCAGACCCATCATGTAAAGCAGGACACCATACCCAACTCGCCCAGCCTTAAGCAATCGCCGTGAATCCCGGAGCGTGCGAGTGATACGGTGCACTTCATACAGGTCATCCTCGATTTCAAAAGCCACTTGCAAATTTTTGAGCTGCTGCGGAATGAACCAGCGTCGAACGAAGTAGGCCACGACCAGTGCTAACAGCAAAGGAAGGAAACTTTCGAAGGATGCATCATAATTGGTGGTGATGTCTGACGCAGAAACCATCGGCGCCAGTAGAATGGCCGAAATCATTACCAATCCAAGGATGGAGATGCGGCGCATGTGAGAGGCTCACAGGCTTTGATTCATCAATTCTCCTACGACATGTTGGCGTTGCGGTGCTTTTGGAGGAACCGGTCAATTCGGTCAAAGGCTTCATCCAAAACCTCAACGTCGGCCAAGTAAACCAACCTGACATGACCCTTTCCGAGTTCTGGGGAAAAACCGCTACCATGGACGAGCAGGACGTGCTCCTCATGAAGCAAATTGAGAACAAATGATTTGTCATCGTTCGCCCACACATCATCGGTCAACCGGATAAACATGTAGAAAGCCCCCCCGGGTTGTTCAACTTCCAGGCCCTCAATTTGGCTGATGCGATAAAGGCAATGGTCCCGCTGTAGTTTGACACGCTTGGCATAGCCCTCCATCCACGTACGGTCCTGCTCCAAGCCTGCAAGATAGCCGAGTTGGGCAGGAGTAGAGGCACACAGGCGAGAACGGAGCAATCGTTCCAAGCCATCTCGTACATGCTCTAAACG
>Ga0181422_1000662_pt1 | contig 11150 bp, 17 predicted proteins | sample 45SPOviralmetaG_FD_130147 | JGI IMG/M metagenome (GOLD analysis project Ga0181422, IMG submission 130147) | Marine viral communities from the oligotrophic San Pedro Time Series (SPOT) site, San Pedro Channel, CA, USA - 45 SPOT_SRF_2013-07-18 | ecosystem: Environmental > Aquatic > Marine > Strait...
ACTTCTCGCGCATTGATAACGCGCAGGTTGCTGTCACTATGGGCACCGCCAATGACGCGACCACCATGCACATGTTCGCCACTAACTACAACGTCCTTCGTATCCAGTCGGGTATGGGTGGCCTCGCTTTCTCCAACTAAATACTCATACGAAGTATTTTAGTAAATATCATTAAAAAACAAACCTCATTTTTAAAATGCACAGTACCAATGCTGTTTAAAAATGATTAGAGACATACGTATATCTATATGTATATGGGCAAATATACACGCACCCAACTGATTACTACTCTGACTATGATGTTGCACACCGCACAAGACGACCCTGATGTGGAACTTAATAGAACTATGGCACTCGCCATGTTTGAGGTTATACTCAGATATTACAATCTTTTAACACGAAAAGGTGATAAGAAACTCATTCAGGCCTGTTATGATAAGGCAAAAGGGCCTAAAAATGATCGCAGATTTGCGAAGTATGTTGTTAAATTTGAGGAACTTACTAGACCGCAACCCTTGCGCCGATCGAAGCGGTTAGCAAATAAGCGTACTTAAACGCAAGCCTCTCATTCTAGATAATGTTACTACGAAGAATCTATGATCTTATCACGAAAGTGGAAAAACCCAAGTTAGGTCGATGGTCTCTAAAGACATGTAATGAAATGGCGGCTTCTATAAACTCCGTGTACCAGAACAGAGATCACTGTGGTGATACGATATGTAAAACACCAAAAAAAGCTTCGGAGTATCCGGATAAGTCTAAATAATCATTTTTAAAACGCATATTCTATACGAGTTTTAAAAGAATTTTTAAAATTAGACGTTTTTAGCACGAGGGCGACGACGAGATATTTTGGTTTGTGATCTATATTTAGATGATCTTGATTTCCACCACCTGTATCCACCGAAACTAACTGAGATCATAGATACACAACATAAACAACACAGTAATAAGAGAATGATTAATGGAATCATTTCTCCCATTGCCTCTTCATTAGCTGCGTTAGTTATGTCATCCCCACATAGTCGCGTGAATTCCTCGCCAGTATTAAGCTTTGCCTTTTCTGCGTTAGATGCATCTTCACTCACCTTTACCTCTCTACATACACGTTTAGGAAACTTTTTGTCCTTAGGTATCCTAGGTAGTGATTGGACGTACTCCTTAGGTAGTGGTATAGGTAAAGCCAAAGCTCTAGACACTATATCCATCTTACTTTATGACAACAATTTATTTATCACCAACTACACTGGCGTTTTTGGTACGGTTTCTGAGAGTCGTGACCTTGGAAGACTGCTGGATGTGGTTTGGTACGAGGTTATCCTCCCAATCCCAAAACATAAAGTCACCTACGGGGATCTTATGATCACTTGTGACTAAGCAGCACACGACCTTGTCCACCTTGTCAGTGGGTTCAGCCTTAGAGAAGTTGCGAACTTGTTTGTAGACATTACCATCCTTCACGTAATGAGAACCAGTTACGTGAATGTCACCAATCTTGTAATAAGGATCACTTTGATTCTTAATCTTCATAGTAGCCTCAACAATGCTTCCGTTAATGAGAACATCACCAAGTTCAAGATTCTTCATTTGGCGGGTAGTACCATTCTTAAGTTGAACTTCAGTTTCGGGAGAGAAGCAACGACGACGGCGGAAGCGCCTGAAACGCCCTCTTCTGAACTTACGCCCGAAACGCCCCATTTTCCCAAAACGGCGGGGGCGGAATCTACGGCGACGCCCGCGGAGCTTCCTTTTCATTCGAGCCCTTAACCTCGCCATACGTCCACGTCCTCTTCCTCTTGGGCGGCGACCCCTAGGCCGTCTGGGCCGTCTAGGCCGTCTGGGGCGTCTGGGGCGTCCACGCCCGCGTCCACGCTTCTTCTTCTTCTTACCAAAGAGGCGCTTTCTCATTGCGAATACTGCACCACCTATGGATGAAGAACAGCAGCACGCTATAAGCGCCGCTATCATCATACTGTTATCACCTCCCCCCTGATTTGGTAGAGGAACTGGTCCGTTCATTATGTATTAGGTCAATATTATAAATTGACCTTCTGGTCTTCCCAATCCCAAAATATATGTTCACCTACTGGTATTCTATGGTCATTTGTGATTACACAACTGACTACATCATCAACTGTATCTGTAGCTCTAGACTCTTTGAATTTTTCGACTCTTACGTATCTGTGAGAGACTAAGCTGCTAGTTGCCTTAATATAATGTGTTCCTGTGACGAGTATGTCAGTACCCAATTCTTCACTGTGAATACGGTAGTATTTGTCTCCCTCATTTCTAATCTGCATAGTGGCATTTACGATGCTACCATTCACGAGAACATCACCAAGCTTAAGGTCTTTCATAGCACGCATTTCACCACTTTGAAGTTTGATGGGTGTTTCAGCAGCGAAACAACGGCGTCGGCGACCAAATCTAAATCTGGGTTTACGACGTTTAAAAATCCTACGGAATCTAGGTTTTCTAATTTTCTTGAAAGTTCTACGAAACCTACGTCCAATCCGACGGAGTCTAGGTTTTCTAATTTTCTTAAAAGTTCTACGAAACCTACGTCCAATCCGACGGAGTCTAGGTTTTCTAATCCTTCTAAAAGTTCTGCGAATTCTACGAGGTCTTCTGCGAATTCTACGAGGTCTTCTGCGAATTCGCTTCCGTCTAGCTGCGGCAGCTTTCTGTTGGGCTCTTCGTCTAGCTGCGGCAGCTTTCTGTTGGGCTCTTCGTCTAGCTGCGGCAGCTTTCTGTTGGGCTCTTCGTCTAGCTGCATCAGCTCTTTGACGAGCAGCTGCTTGTTCTCGACGTCTTTTTTCAGCTTGCTGTCTAGCTGCCTCAGCTCTTTGTTTAGCGGCAGCGGCTTCCCTAGCTCTTCTCGCAGCAGCAGCTTGACTTTGTCTGGTTGCTTCGGCAGTAGCGGCTTGATCCGCTTGCTTTTTCTTAATAAAGGCAAATGCTCCACCCCCACCCAAAAGACTTACTGATGAGGAAGATGCTGAGGCGGCGCTCGCCATCATCATCATCATTGCCATAGCCATATTGGATGATCTCTTATTATATGTCTAGAAAATTTAATATCAAGTACAAAACACGTATTGTTATATGTCTTTTGTACTTGTGACCCAATTACGAGAATTGATTTACTGAGCAACTGTTTTACGGTGACGTATTTTCTTAATTATGGCATCAACGTTTGTCTTGGTTGGGATTAGGTTATCTTCCCAATCCCAAAACACCATATTACCCACAGGGATCTTGTGATCACTCGTCACTAAGCAACTGACAATATCATCAATCTTGTTAGTGGGTTTAGCGTTAGGTAAGTTCTTGACTTGGACGTACTTCACACCATCTCTAACGTAGTGTTTTCCTGTAACATAAATGTCTTTCTTAAGTTCGGGTGAGTATATTTTATAGTAGGGATCGTTATAGTTCTTAATCTTCATGACTGCATCTACGACGCTACCATTAATTAGGGTGTCACCTAACTTTAGGTTCTTGATCAATACCATTTTACCACTTCGAAGTTGAATGGGGGTATCTGGGGAGAAGCAGCGGAAAAACCGTTTAAATTTACGGAAAGATTTACGTTTTTTTCTGAAAACGTTTATTTTTCTTGTAAATCTCGCCATACCTTGACGCTTTTTGAAAGGGTTAAGTGCTTTTAACGGGTTTAATTTACCTAACATACCACCGAAAAATGCAGCTACTTTACTCCAAAAGAAAAATATCGCCACGATTGGACTACTCACAGATGATGAACAAGAAGATGCCATACTAGACATCATCAGTAGGGGCATCATATTAGCAGCCATATTGACTACACTCTACTTTAATCTCACAATTTTTTTTGGATCTATTTGTTTTAATTGGAATAAGATTATCTTCCCAATCCCAAAACATTTCTCCACCGACTGGGATCTTATGATCGTTTGTGACAAGGCAACTGACAACATCATCAATCTTTTCGGTACGCTCAGCAGTTGGTAAGTTCTTAACTTGGACGTACTTGGTACCATGCTTTACGTAATGTGACCCCGTAACATGAATGTCACCAATCTTATAATAAGGGTCATTATAGTTCTTAATTCGCATGACCGCCTCCACAATACTACCATTGACCAATGTATCACCTAACTTCAAGTTCTTAATCATCGCAGTTTTACCATTTTCAAGTTGAATGGGGGTTTCGGGAGCAAAGCACCTAAACCTGATTCTAGGACGCCTGATTCTAGGACGCCTGAACCTAGGACGCCTGATCCTAAGACGTTTGAACCTAGGACGTTTGAACCTAGGACGCCTAAACGCCTTCTTAAATCTACGGAAACCCTTACGTCGTTTTCTGAAAAACTTTTTCGCCCCTCTTCCAACCTTCTTGAAACCTCGTCCAACAGCCCTAACACCCTTTTTACCCACACCAACGACAGCTCCAACACCCTTTTTCGCCAATCCACCAACTTTACCGACAGCCTTGAAAGGATTTAATTTACCTAGCAGTCCACCGAAAAATGCAGCCACTCGACTCCAAAAGAACACTATAGCCACTAAGGGACCACCGATCGATGACGAACAAGAAGATGCCATACTAGACATCATGAGTAGGGGCATCATATTAGCCGCCATCTTTCTACCCTTTATTATATTCTACTGAGAAAAAAGTACATAAAAGTATAAGACATAAATAGGATATGTATGAGATTTACACAGATGGAAGTTGCCTCGGGAACCCTGGTCGTGGTGGCTGGGCTGCTATAAGTAAGGACTTCAAGATATGTGGAGCACAACCTAATACGACAAATAACATAATGGAAATGACAGCTATTTTGCGAGCTCTCGAGCAGGTCCGACAGATGAATGAAAAATCTGTGCGTATTTTCACGGATAGTAATTATACGAAACAAGGAATAACCTCCTGGATTCACAACTGGAAGAAGAATGGTTGGAAGACTTCTTCGGGTGGTGATGTTAAGAATAGAGAATTATGGATTGAATTAGACAAAATAAGAGACTGTTTTATTATGATAGAGTGGAGATGGGTCAAGGCACATAATGGAGACCCCAAAAATGAAGAGGTTGATAAATTAGCCAGGGAATGTGCGAAAAATTTATCCGTATAATCTAAGTCCATGAGTGTTCAAAAGAAAGACGAACACTGTGAATGGTGTGAAAAACAAGAAAAGTTGCTTATAAAATGGGCAGAGAAGGCGGCTGGATACCGCTGGTTGCATAATCACGCACGCCTATTTTACAAGAAACAGAATGATTGGTTGTCTTACCCTAGTATAGTCATAGCAAGTATAACAGGTGTTGGTGGTTTTGCCGTTTTAAATCCGAGTGGTAATGAAGATGTGTCACCACAGACGAAGAATAACATAATGATCATCCAGTATTTCTTTGCCTTCCTAAATGTTTTGGGAGGGATTTTGACGAGTATCTCAAAGTTTAGTCAGTCTCTACCTCTATCTGAGGCACACTCGGCTATGTGCGTACAATGGTCAAAGTTCTATAGGTCTATTGATATGGAAATATCACTCGATGTGAAACACCGTTCAGAAGTTGTTGAGTTTCTTATGAAGTCTCGAGAAGAATATGACAAGTTATTGGATGATGCACCAGATATACCAGCTATATCTATTCAGGCATTCATGGTTCAATTTCCCGAGAAAGAGAACAAGCCAGATGTATGTAACGGATTATCGATTGTCGTGAGTGATGACGCAGCATCTATAGGGTCACGACAGCGTTCAGTATCCAGATGGCTCGGTGCTTTCAAACACGTAAAGATGGATAACAGGAGAAAGAGTCGTGACATTGAGATGGATGAACTACAAAGACTTGAATCAGTATAAATAAAAATCTAGATTAACTATAAATGCAACGATTACCCGCGGTCTTCCTCATCACATTGGTGTTTGGACTCTTTTATTTTTTGATTGATAAGATGAACCCCAAATCATTTGGTTTCAAGACTATGTTAGATCCTTTTTACTTTAGTTTCACAACTATGTCGACCGTTGGTTACGGTGACTACTCCCCAAAGACGGATATGGCTAAGTTTTTGGTTATGGTTCACCAAGGTCTCCTCATTGGTGAGATTATTAGTCTTTTAGGTCTTGAATCTAACTCCAGTATGTCTAACCGCATGGCTCAGTTGAAGAACATGGTTCCACCTTTACCTAAGACTGCCTAAACAGTACAAGATTTATCTGCGAACAGCGCATAAAAAGCGGTTGCTGCTACCGTAGTAGTTACCAAAAGATTCTTATGTTGAGGTAAAAATGCCATAGACACTATAAGTAGGCACAGTATGTAAATGTACACAAACTGTGCGTATTCAGTGATAGCTCTAGAGTAACGACTCAGTCCTGGTGAACCTGGGTAGGATACGAATGGCGCGTTTGATTCATTATTTATTTGAGTTGGTTTGAAGTTCTCAAAAATAACGTTACTCTCATCCACCTTAATATCGTCACGACTTCTACACAGTGTGTTGAAATTTAACTGATCATCTTTACACTTAGTTTTGGCTTCAGCTTCAAGGAACTCTAAAAGTTCTTTAGCGTACCCCATATACATTCCAGCGTTAGCGGTACCACTCCCCTTACATGTACCAAAAATGAGGCTTGTGATGAACTTACCACTTATATTGGGATCACTGGAAAGTAGAATCTTACAATTAAACTGTTTAAAAAGTTCTACAACGTTACTTGGATCCTTGTTAATCTTGGTATCGAAACCATCTAGGAATATGATAATATCCGTGGCATTCTTGGTTTTTAAGTAGTCCATAACACCCTTGGTCTTGTCGGAGAACCCCTTCCACTCTGTACCCCATCCCAAAACTTTGACTGGAACATTGAACTCATTGTTCGTCAGTTCTTCAAATAAGCCATGTGATTTATTGGCATATGTCACTATCTCGTATGACATTTGATATATGCTGATATTAAAATTCAACCCACTTAAAGTCAAGGCCCCTAGATAATATGTGGGAAGGAGTCCCACCGTTATACAAGTTGGTTAGTAACATAATCAAGTTGCACCGTTCCTATAGCTCAGTTGGTTAGAGCGTGGTGCTTATAACGCCAAAGTCACGGGTTCGAGCCCCGTTAGGAACACTCTTTTTAGAATGATTGTCCTCATTGTAAAAGTTGTGAAACGGAAACCTAAGTGGATATTCAAAATGAAAGAAATAAACATTCAAGATGATGAAATATAATTTACTCGACAGTGTTCATTGGAAAGAGTCTCTTAACGACGAGAATCCAATCGTCAAACACTTCATTGAAAAAAATATTAATACCAAACTCAAAAAAAATCATGGTACAATCATGTCGCATAAGTTTGCAGATTTAAAGGTTGGTTATGTTCAGATTGGTAATAAAATTATGAACGGTTCTCCTTTCATCGATGTTGTCGAAGAGTTTTTCCAACCGTGTAATATCGATACAAACGACTCCATTCGCATCATCACGAGGAATGGAAAAAACCAATATGCATTAAATATCAAAAAGGCTGGTTACAGAAAAATCCATGATACATTATACATTAAATATTCGGCGTATTATGAGATTTTACTGTGGATGAAAAAAGTAATTCAAGTTGATTTTTGTAAAACTCCTTGTTACATAAATATAACAACTCATGATAATGGTTTGGACCCAATGGATTATTATCTTGAAAATGACAATTATCTCAGTACCCGGGTTTAAGATCATCGGGTGTGGCATCCGGGAAGACGCGTGAGAAGAACAAAGGTCTTCCATGTTCACTGTGTCCTATTGTACTTTTGTGGGTTCTGTCTACGTGCATAAACTTACTCAAGTCTTTGTAATAGACCCTAGCTCCCCTTGAAATAAGATCCTCGTGTTTCATGTCTACATGGTTATCCATCGGAAAGAAAAATCGCTTGTACCACGCCATATTATTCACGTTAATTAAGTAGCATTTTGTACTAGAAATCCACTTCACCTTCTCTAGAGTTCCCTCCATTTTATCAGGAAGTCTAGATAAACAGTGGAAGAAACACATATCAAAGTCATCCCCCTTCTCATTGATAACTGATTGGATCTCATCGTATACCTTATTGGAGTCTATGACTACATTATCCTCAAATATGACAGCGTATTTTAGACCTTGATTTATACACTTTTCGTAGAACTTCATATGTCCCATTAAGCAACCAATAGCTCCCAAGTTGAAGTAGGTTATATCGGGACGTTTGATGTCTGGATCATTATACATCTCTACGGCTTTTTCGTAGTAATCCGCATCCACGTGTTCTCGGAATTTCTCAGCTAGCTTTGGGGTTCTAGTATCCTTACCATATATGATTTCCAGTGGTATCTTTTTGTCAATGCTACGAATGAATTTTTCGCTTCTCGCAGGTTCATTTTTTATAGCCAATAAAAAACATTTGAAATCATACTTTTCAAACTTTTTTCGTTTTGTGTACCCAAGTAACAAGCATACGATTACGAAAAGTATAACATAAACAATCATATTACTTAAACAGGAGAAAATATATACAAATAAGAATGAACGCCGTAGATGTATGTGGTCTGTTGGGATCAGCTTTCATCGTTGTTATGTTCATACCTGAAATTAAGCACGTGTATAAACATAAAGATGCAAAAGCTATAAATTACCACTTCCTACATTTGAACTTGGCTGCGAGTGTTCTGTCCCTTGTGTACTCATTCCATTATAATGTTATACCTATGACTATTACAAACGTTGCCGCGGGTCTTTTCACCTTTCTTATGTACTACTTTAAATATATATACGAGGTTAAAGAAAAGAATCAAATTACTGATATAGTAGCCGAGGCTCCGGCTCCTATGGTGTAGTTGGTCAACACTGTGGACTTTGAATCCACCACCCCAAGTTCGAATCTTGGTGGGAGCTCGTTCCGGATCATATGTGGGAGACTCATAAGACTGTTCACCTTAAGAGGCTCCCAGAACAAACATATGCGATGGACCCTTACCCTCTCTTAGCTCAGTTGGTAGAGCAGTGGACTGTAGTTCCAAGGGTCACCTGTTCAAATCAGGTAGAGAGGACCATTCCTTCTTAGCTCAGTTGGTAGAGCGACAGGCTGTTAACCTGTAGGTCGTCGGTTCAAACCCGGCAGAAGGAGAACTGTTGTTTTTACAATGTGTTATATCCACATTGTAAAAATAACTTAAAAGTATAGTTCTAAACATTAGTAATGACGAGTCTAGCGAGTGTTCTAATTTCACCTATCATCTCTATCAAGAAAAGATTTAATCATCGTCTATCTTCATCTGCTTTAGATGCTCCACCACCCCCAGTTGATACCACAAAGCAATGGGACTTTGGTAAATACTGTTGGAAAGTTACGGTCGAATCCAAGGATAGAGAAAGTGGTAAACTAGACAAAACGTTTATCGGATACAGCCAGGATATGAGTATCGCAAACAGGACGAAGGGTGCTTGTGATAGATTCAAGAAATCTGGAACCGTGTGTGGAGAACCCGAATTGGCCATGAAAGGTGGAGAGTGTGATGAAGTTATTTTCATGAAGAAAACTCCTGATGGTCCACTTATTCCAATTACAGTCTCACCTTTTTAAAAATTTTCACTTTGCTTATCTGGACCTATATACACCGGAGGTGCTTCAAGTATCTCAAGTTCAAGTTTACCTTCTTGAGTTTGAGATGGTTTTACGTACGCTATGCGACAATCATTCGCGCGGAGGACTGGGTTTCCTGTTTGAACTGGTACAACAACAGGTTTACAAAGAAGTGCGAACATTTATGTAAAATAAGATTTAAACTTCGTCAATTCTACCGATGTATTTGACATTTTTATTGATTTTACGTAGTAAATTCTTATTTTCTAGATACGCCATGTGCGTACCCATAGCGTAAACACAATCCTTTGTGATATTAATCGCCATATATTGAGTACTATTTTTAAAACAGAGATCTGCTCTAGACTGTATACGATCAGGGGTATCTATCATACAATCAAGTACAATATCCAACGGACCCATATATTCAATAATAGATTCCAAAGTTTCTTCGGCATCCATAGCTTTAGTAGGTAGCATTGTAATTACTTGTCGTGGTCTATCCATATGAGTAATCATAGACTTTGCATTTTTATAATTAGTTGATACATGAAACTTTTTAGATTGTTTAAAATCAGCTCCCATTTTAATTCCTAATTCATGTAAAGCACTTGGCATTATGAGTCCAATTGACATTATACATTTTTAACGATTATATGTTTTAACCTCGTTCCATCCTTGGATACTTATATCACTCTCTTCACACCAAGGATAAATAGCGTGTTCATCTCCGATAAAATTGAGAGCTCGGACATCATTTTCAATACACCTGTCACATATGGATTTATTATCGTCTATGATAAGGCCTATATTTAAGGCTCGACAAATATCCGCCTTATGTATTTCATTTGGTGTATAACTGTTCGTGAGTATGACATCATCAAATACACCTGGGAAGTATGTGTCTATCCATGCTTCGGTTTCTTCTCGGACCACATCTTGGCGTCCAGTGAGCACGTACATTTTATCATAACGCTCTTTAAGATTGAACATAGCTTTTTGAGATCCTCGAATAGGTGTGAGATTCATGAAGTCTTTGGATTGGTAAAATTCCTGGACCATTTTTTGTGAAGTTGGTTCATCTACTTCAAATATTTCGCGGTACACATATCTATATTTGGGTTTACTCCATATTTTATGAACCTGGCGGTGGTGGTTTGCCATGGGAAAGAGGAATTTTACTAAGACTTCATCGATATCAATTGCGACTCTATTCATTTATTTATTACAAACATTATTCATAATCTCTAATCACAACACCCACGGGAAATCGGGGAACACCCATCGCGGTAAGGTTTTGGAAGCGCACAGTGAGCATCTTTCCCATAAACTTCTCACGATTTTTGTAATCCTCTTCTCGTTGGATGATGGTACCCTCGGGCCTGACTGTAAATTCCCGATCATCTTGGGTTTTACAGACCCAAACAACTGCATCTGCGTCACGACCGTGACCAGTCTTTGCACCAATGATTTCATATTCCTCGGTCTGGAAATCCTTGTGCTTGAGGAGATAGTTGCTTCGTTGACCAACCTCATAGACACTGAAGCGGTC
>Ga0181422_1000663_pt1 | contig 11147 bp, 20 predicted proteins | sample 45SPOviralmetaG_FD_130147 | JGI IMG/M metagenome (GOLD analysis project Ga0181422, IMG submission 130147) | Marine viral communities from the oligotrophic San Pedro Time Series (SPOT) site, San Pedro Channel, CA, USA - 45 SPOT_SRF_2013-07-18 | ecosystem: Environmental > Aquatic > Marine > Strait...
AATTATTACTGAAAAAGCTACAATATTATCTGAACAAAACAAAACCGTTTTTAAAGTTCATGAAAAAGCAAATAAAAAAACTATTAAAAAGAATATTGAAAAACTATTTAAGGTAAATGTAATCAAAGTAAATATAATAAACCAAAAATCAAAACTAAAAATGAAGCAAGGAAAAAAATCAATAAAAAGTGGTTACAAAAAAGCAATAATAACTCTTAAAAAAGGTCAAAGTATAGACCTAACTACAGGAATCTAACAATGGCATTAAAAACATTTAAACCTTATACAAAAACTACAAGAGGAACAGTAATTGTAGATAAAAGTAGTTTATGGAAAGGTTCGTCTTACAAACCGTTAACTAGAGGTCAACATGTTACTGGCGGTAGAAATAATGCTGGTCGTATTACCTCAAGACATATGGGTGGTGGATCTAAACATAAATTTAGAATTATTGATTTTTTTAGAAAAAAGAAAAACATGAAAGCCACTGTTGAAAGAATTGAATACGATCCTAATAGAACTGCTTATATTGCTTTAATAACATATGAAGACAAAGAAAAAGCCTACATTATTTCACCTCAAGGTTTAAAGATTGGTGATACTGTGGAAGCAGGCAAAAATGTAGAAATAAAGACTGGCAACTCATTGGAACTTAGAGATATACCTCCAGGCACTTCTATACATAACGTTGAATTAATTCCTGGTAATGGCGGCAAGCTTGCTAGATCTGCTGGTTCCTCAATAACTCTATCCGGATACGATGGCGATTATGCCATATTAAAATTATCTTCAGGTGAAACAAGAAAAGTAAATAGTGCTTGTACTGGAACAATAGGAATAGTTTCAAATCCTGATCAAAAAAATGTTAAAATTGGTAAAGCAGGAAGAAATAGATGGAGAGGAAAACGTCCTCAAACAAGAGGTGTAGCCATGAATCCTGTTGACCATCCTCACGGAGGTGGAGAAGGTAAAACTTCAGGAGGTAGAAGTCCTGTTTCTCCATGGGGACAATCAGCAAAAGGGTTAAAAACAAGAAGGCCTCAGAGAAGCGATAAACTTATTATAACTAGAAGAAAGAAGAGGAAAAAATAATGGCTAGATCTATTTGGAAAGGACCTTTTGTTCATCCAAGTTTATTGAAAAAAATAGATAAACTTAAAAATGAACCTAACAAAAAACCAATTAAAACTTGGTCAAGGCACTCAACAATAATTCCTGATTTTATAGGTCATAGCTTTATGATACATAACGGAAAAACATTTATACCAATTACCGTATCAGAAGAAATGGTTGGTCATAAACTGGGAGAATTTGCTCCAACTAGAACTTTTAAAGGTCATACACCTGCAGATAAAAAAGCTGCTGCTCCTGCAGCTGCTAAACCAGCGGGAGATAAAAAATAATGGAAAAAAATACTTCTGTGGTAAAAGCTATCAATAAAAATGTGAGAACAAGTCCTAGAAAACTAGCGCTTGTATGTAATTTTATAAAAGGAAAAAAAGCAGATGTTGCATTAAGAGATTTAGAATTCTCAAGAAAAAGAATAGCTAAAGATGTAAGTAAAACAGTTAAATCTGCTATATCTAACGCAGAAAATAACCATCAATTTGATATTGATAATCTTTTTGTTAAGGAAGCTTACGTTGGTAAATCGCTTGTTATGAAAAGGTTTAGACCTAGAGCGAAGGGAAGAGCAAGTCCTATTAAAAAGCCATTTAGCAGAATTACAATCGTTTTAGAGGAAAAAAAAGAAAAGAAGGTAAGTAAATAATGGGACAAAAAATAAATCCTATAGGATTAAGGCTTGGAATTAATAGAGGTTGGGACTCAACTTGGTTTGCTAAAAAGAAAGATTTTGGCAGATACTTAATTGAAGATTTTAAAATTAGAAATTATATTAAAAAAAATATAACAAATTCCGGTGTTTCAGAGATAATAATTGAGCGATCATCAAAAAAATGTACTGTTTCAATTCACACATCTAGACCAGGTTTTGTAATTGGTAAAAAAGGTGCAGACATTGAAAAAATAAAAAAAAATATTATGAAAATTACTGATAGTGACGTGAACGTTAATATAAAAGAAATAAAAAAACCCGAATTAAATTCGAACTTAGTTGCTGAAAATATTGCTCAACAATTAGTAAAAAGAGTTGCTTATAGAAGAGCAATGAAAAGAGCCATGCAATCTGCAATGAGATTAAATGCTAAAGGCATCAAAGTGATGTTAAGTGGAAGGTTGGCTGGTAACGAAATAGCTAGAACAGAATGGTTAAGAGAGGGTAGTATACCATCTCATACCCTCAGAGCAGATATTGATTATGGTTTTGCTGAGGCACTAACAACTTACGGAATAATTGGAGTTAAAGTATGGATTTATAAAGGTGAATTAATGGCAAAAGACGTTGAAAAAGAAAAAAAGGAAAGGGTAAAAAATGCTGCAGCCAGTCAGAACTAAATTTAGAAAAGCTTTTAAAGGAAGAATCCATGGTAATGCATCTAGAGCTGTAAAATTAAATTATGGACAATTCGGTCTCAAAGCTGTTCAACCAGAAAGAATAATTGGTAAACAAATAGAAGCAGCGAGAGTTGCATTGACCAGATATATGAAGAGAACTGGAAAAGTATGGACAAGAATTTTCCCGAATATACCAGTATCAAAAAAACCTACGGAAGTTAGAATGGGTAAAGGTAAAGGTTCTCCTGAATACTATGCATGCAGAGTTAAACCAGGAAGGATCATTTTTGAAATAGACGGTGTGACAGAAGAAATAGCTAGAGAAGCACTTTATAAAGCTTCGGCTAAACTTCCAATTAAAACTAAATTTGTGAAAAGGTAATGACAAAAAAGAAAGAAGATAAAAAGTTGACAAAAGACCAAGCTGAAAAAAAAATCTTAACATTAAAAAAAGATTTATTTAATATTAGATTTAAGAAAATAAATAATCAGATAAATAATCCAGCTCAATATAATGAAATTAAAAAAAGTATAGCTAGATTGTACACAACTATAAAGAATTCAAAATGACAAAAAAAATATTAAAAGGAGTGGTAACAAGCGCTAAAAATAACAAAACAATTGTTGTTGAGGTAACTAGAAAATTTAAACATCCTTTTTATGAAAAAGTTATAAAAAGATCAAAAAAATATCATGCTCATGATGAAAAAAATAAATTTAAGGAAGGTGAAAAAGTTTCAATAGTTGAATGTAAACCTTTTTCTAAAAAGAAAACTTGGCAGGTAATTGAATAATGATACAAATTCAGACAGAATTAACAGTTGCAGATAATACAGGGGCTAAACGAGTAGAATGTATAAAAGTTTTAGGTGGATCAAAAAGAAGATATGCATCTGTAGGTGACATAATTGTAATAAGCGTAAAGGATGCAATACCAAAAGGTAAAGTTAAAAAAGGTGCCGTACATAAAGCTGTTGTGGTTAGAACAAGGAAAGAAATATACAGAAATGATGGCTCAAAAGTTCAATTTGATAAAAATGCAGTTGTTCTCACAGATGACAAAGGTGAGCCTATTGGAACGCGAATTTTCGGGCCGGTTACTAGAGAGTTACGTACAAAAGGTCATACTAAAATAATATCACTAGCACCGGAGGTTCTTTAAAAAATGATTTTAAAAAAAGGAGCTCAAGTTAAAGTTATTTCTGGAAAAGATAAGGGTAAAACAGGTGAAATTTTAGAAATAAATAGAAAGCTAAACAAAATAAAAATCAAATCGGTAAATATGATTAAGAGACATACAAAACCTACTAAAGAAAATAAAGGTGGAATTGTATCAAAAGAAAATTTCATACATTTTTCAAATGTTAAAAATATTGATGTTAAAAAAAATGATAAGAAAGCAGGTGCTAAGAAATAATGCCTAGATTAAAAATTACATACGAAAAAGAGATTATTACAAAACTTATGAGTAAACTTTCTTTAAAAAACAAGCACGACGTACCAAAAATAGAGAAAATTATTCTTAATATGGGATTAGGAGAGGATGCCTCTGATGGGAAAAAATTAAAAGCATGTGCTGATGATATGTCTCTAATTGCAGGACAAAAACCAGTTATTACAAAATTTAAAAAATCTATATCTAATTTTAAAACCAGAAAAGGATCTAATGCTGGAGTAAAAGTTACACTACGTTCTCATAAGATGTATGAATTTATTGATAGATTGGTAAACATAGCATTACCAAGAATAAAGGATTTTAGAGGTTTATCCTCTAAAGGTATAGATAACTCTAATAATTATTCTTTTGGAATAAAGGAACATATAGTTTTTCCAGAAGTTAATTTTGACAAGGTAGACAAGATTAGAGGTTTAGATATTACGATAGTAACATCTAGTAAAAGCAAACAAGGGACTTTAGAACTGTTAAAAGAATTTAATTTCCCACTAAATGAGAAGATAAACTAAGGAATCTAATGGCAAAAACTAGTGCAATACAAAAAAATTTAAGAAGAATTAAATTGGTAAAAAAATATGCAAAGAAAAGAGCTGCATTAAAGAAAATTATTAATAATAAAAAATTAGAATTATCAGAAAGGTTTGAGGCACAACTAAAACTGAATAAGCTTCCAAAAAATTCTGCTAAGATAAGGATTAGAAACAGATGTGAGGTTTCAGGCAGGCCTCATGGAGTATATAGAAAATTAAGAATATCTAGGATTGCGTTGAGAGATATGGCGTCAGCTGGTAAAATTCCTGGAATAACTAAATCAAGTTGGTAGGAGGAAAATGACATTTACAGATCCAATAGGAGACATGTTTTCTAGAATAAGAAATGGTCAAATGAGATCATTAAGCTCAATTGAAATACCTTCTTCAAATTTCAGAAAAAATATTTTACAAATTTTAAAAACAGAGGGTTATATTAATGATTATTTCATCGAAAAAACAGAAAACAATAAGACCAGTTTAAAAATAACTCTAAAATATTATGAGGGTGATCCAGTGATTAAAGAAATTAAAAGAATCTCAAAGCCGGGAAGGAGAGTTTATTCTAGAGCTACCAGCATACCTAAAGTAATGAATGGGCTTGGACTTGCTATACTGTCAACACCAAAAGGTGTTATGAGTGACTCAGAAGCAAGAAAAAATAATGTCGGTGGCGAAATAATTTGCAGGGTGTTTTAATGTCTAAAATAGGTAAAAAAAATATAATTGTTCCAAAAGAGTCTTCAATCAAAATTGAGGGTCCTAATTTAACAATTACAGGACCTAAAGGAACAAAAAAACTAACAATTAATGATAAAATCTTTTCATCTAAATTAAATGAAAGTGAATTTCAATTGCGACCATTGGAAAAAAAAATTGATAAAAAATTATCAATTATGTGGGGTACTTATAGAAGTTTAATAAATAATGCTGTTACCGGTGTATCAAAAGGACATGAAAAAATACTAGAACTTAATGGAGTGGGTTTTAGAGCGAATTTAAAAGGTGAGAGCTTAAATTTACAAATCGGATTTAGTCATGACGTTAATTTTAAAATACCAAAAGAAATAAAGATTACTGTTGAAAAACAAACAATTATAAAGATAAATGGAGTAGATAAAGAGCTTGTATCAAAGATTGCTGCAGATATTAAAAACTTAAAACCCGTTGAGCCGTATAAAGCTAAAGGTATAAAAGAAAGAGGACAATTTGTATTAAGAAAAGAAGGTAAAAAGAAGTAATGAAAAAAGTTAATAACAAAATAAAAAGAAAGCTTAGAAACAGAAAAAAGTTAAAAAGTGTTAACGTTAATAGATATAGAGTGTCTGTGACAAAATCTTTGAATAATTTATCAGCTCAAATTATTGATGATAAGCAAAAAAAAACTCTAGTTTCAGCATCTTCGATTGAAAAAGAAATAAAATCAAAAAAAGCTAAAAAGATGGAAAAATCACATTTAATCGGTGAAATACTTGCTAAAAGAGCTAAAGAAAAAAATATCAATGAAGTTTACTTTGACAGAGGACAGTATAGATATCACGGGCGTGTCAAAAACTTTGCGGAAACATTAAGAAAGAATGGGTTAAAATTTTAATATGGCTGAAAATAAAAAAATAGAGAGCGACATTAAAGAAAAATTAGTTGCAATTAATAGGATTACTAAAGTTGTAAAAGGTGGAAGAAGGTTTGGATTTGCCGCTTTAGTTGTTGTAGGAAATCAAAAAGGATCTATAGGCATAGGTCAAGGAAAATCAAAACAAGTACCAGATGCAATAAAGAAGGCTACAGAAGTTGCAAAAAGAAATTTAATAAAAATTCCCTTGAAAGAAGGAAGAACCCTTCATCATGATGTAAAAGGTAAAAATGGATCAGGCAAAGTTTTTTTAAGAGCCGCACCAGCAGGCACCGGCATAATTGCTGGAGGACCAATCCGTTCAGTATGTGAAGTTTTAGGCATTCAGGATGTAGTGGCAAAATCATTAGGCTCAGCTAATCCTCATAACGTTTTAAAAGCATGTGTTAATGGTCTTAAATCTCAAATTTCTCCAAAAATATTATCTGCCATTAGAGGTAAAAAAATTTCTGATATAGTTTTAAAAAGAGAGGCTAAATAATGGAACTAAATAGTTTGATCAAAAACAATAAAAAAAAAATCAGAGTTGGTAGAGGAATTGGTTCAGGAAGAGGCAAAACTTCTTCTAGAGGTCATAAAGGACAAAAATCGAGATCAGGGGTAGCTATAAAAAGCTTTGAAGGTGGTCAAATGCCCTTGTACAGACGATTACCAAAGAGAGGATTCAAATCTATGAATAAAAAAAGTACAGCAATTTTGAATCTTTCAAAAATTCAAAGTATTATTGATAAGTCAAAAAATGAAATTAAAAATGTAATAGATTTAAAAACTTTAAAAGATAAAAAATTAATAAACAAAAAATTTCTTAAACTCAAAATTCTTGGCTCTGGAGAAATAAAAAATAATATTGAAATTTCAGCCCATTTTGCATCTAAACAAGCTTTCAACAAGATTGAAAAAGCAGGTGGAAAATTGAGTATTGTTAAAAAATAACTTTATATGTCTAGCGAAACTCTAAATACCACTGGCGCTTTTAGTCAAGCAAAAGACCTGAAAAACAGAATATTTTTTACCATACTAATTTTAGTAATTTATCGCTTAGGAACTTACGTACCATTAGCAGGCATAGATCCTCTAGCGCTAAAAGAAATTATGGCTTCAAGTCAAAAAGGCTTATTGGGAATGTTCAATATGTTTTCAGGAGGCGCTGTAACAAGAATGGCAATTTTTGCATTAGGTATCATGCCTTATATTTCATCTTCAATCATTGTTCAGTTGTTAACAGGTGTTTCAGATTATTTTAAAAATTTAAAAGAACAAGGAGAGATTGGTAGAAAAAAAATCACGCAAATAACAAGATATGGAACTGTTTTGATTGCATGCTTACAAGGTTATGGAGTGTCCGTTGGTTTAGAAAATGCAGGTAATTTAGTCATTGAACCTGGTATGACTTTTAGAATAATTACTACTATTTCTTTAGTAGCAGGCACAACTTTTTTAATGTGGTTGGGAGAACAAATTACATTGAGAGGTGTAGGTAACGGTATATCTTTAATAATATTTTCAGGAATTGTAGCAGAAATACCCAGGGCTTTAGCCTCAACTTTTGAACTTGGCAGAACAGGGGCCTTATCGGCTTTAATGATTGTAGGAATTTTTATTTTAGTTATTTTGACAGTTTTATTCATTGTATTTTTTGAGAGAGCAATGAGAAAAATTTTAATAAATTATCCAAAGAGACAAGTCGGAAATAAAATGTACGGTGGAGAGTCCTCTCATCTGCCATTAAAGATTAATACAGCTGGAGTTATACCTGCAATATTTGCATCTGCGTTATTATTGCTTCCAGTAACAATTTCAAATTTCGGATTTGCAGAGTCTGATACGTTTCTAAAAATATCTTCAATGTTCACTCAAGGTCAGCCGCTCTATATGTTGTTATATGCCTCTGGAATAATATTTTTTTCTTTTTTTTATACATCAATTGTTTTTAACCCTAAAGAAACAGCAGAAAATTTAAGAAAGTATGGCGGTTATATACCTGGAATAAGACCTGGAGATAGAACGGCAGAGTATATTGATACTATATTAATAAGATTAACAACTGTAGGGTCTCTATACTTAACTTTTGTGTGCTTAATGCCAGAATTTTTGATTGCTAAGTACCCAATACCTTTTTATTTGGGTGGAACATCAATACTTATTGTGGTCGTTGTAGCAATGGATACTGTTACCCAAGTTCAAACTAGATTAATGAGCTCCCAGTATGAGTCATTAATAAAAAAAACAAAATTCGGTAAATAAAAAACTAAATGAATATAGTCATCTTTGGGCCACCAGGTGCTGGTAAAGGTACTCAATCAAATTTTATCGTTAAAAAATATAAATTGTACCAATTATCAACCGGTGAATTATTAAGAAGTGAAATAAAAAATAAAACCAATTTAGGATTAAAAATATCTTCTTTAATGAATTCTGGCAAATTAGTTTCAGATCAAGTTGTAAGTGATTTGATAGAAAAATTTATTTATAATAAAGATTTTAAGAATAGACTAATTTTTGACGGTTATCCTAGAAATAAATCCCAAGCTGAAAATCTAAATTTTTTATTAAATAAATATGATCAGAAAATAGATTTAGTTTTGAAGCTATCCGTTTCACTAGATGTGATAAAAAAAAGAATTTCTGGAAGATCAGTTTGTTCAATATGTGGTAAAATTTATAATGAATTTTTTAATCCAGCACCGATTAATGCTGAATGTTGTGCTTCAAAATTTTTACAAAAAAGATCAGATGACACTTTAGAAATAGCTGTTACTAGATACCAAACTTACGAAAGAAATATTAAGCCTGTTATTGACTTCTATAAAGAAACTAATTTATTGAAAGTAGTTAACGGTGAGACTTCCATAACTGAAATTAACAGTGAAATTAGCGGTTTAATAGAGGGTATCAAGGGTTGACTTTAAGAGATTAGACAATATAAATACGCAGGAAACAAAAACTCATAAATTTATGGCTCGTATTGCAGGGATAAACATTCCACAAAATAAAGTTGTCAGTATTGCTTTAACTTACATACATGGAATTGGTTTACATTCGTCAAAAAAAATCTGTAAAAAATTGGAAATCCCTTCAACAAAAAGGGTTAACGAACTTACAGAGGAACAAGTTTTAAAAATAAGAGAATTCATAGACGCAAATCATAAAGTTGAAGGAGATTTAAGAAGAGATGTGTCAGTCAACATAAAAAGATTAGTTGACCTTGCATGTTATAGAGGGTCTCGCCACAAAAAAAAATTACCAGTGAGAGGCCAAAGAACACAATGTAATGCTAGAACAAGAAAAGGCAAAGCTATAGCAATCGCAGGTAAAAAATTAACACCTCTAAAAAAATAATTATAAATGAATAAAAAAAACGAAAAGATCGATAAAAAAGCTGAAGTTAAGAAAGTAGAAGTAAAAAAAACAAGTTCCTTTAAAAAAAAGAAAAAAGTAAAAAAGAATATAACTTCTGGTATTGCTTACGTGTATTCGACGTTTAATAATACTATTATCTCTATTGCAGATGAAAGTGGAAATGTTGTTTCCTGGTCGTCCGCTGGAGCAAAAGGTTTTAAAGGATCAAGAAAATCAACACCTTACGCCGCACAAGTGGCTGCAGATGATGCTGGTGCTAAAGCTTTTGAACAAGGATTGAGAACACTGACAGTTCAAGTTAAAGGACCAGGTTCAGGTAGAGAAACTGCTCTAAGATCTTTGCAATCGAGAGGATTTAAAATTTTATCAATTAAGGACACTACGCCTATGCCACATAACGGTGCAAGACCACCTAAAAGAAGGAGAGTATAATGCAAACTACAACTAATGTTATAGATAAAAATTGGAAAGCTTTAATTAAACCTAACAAATTAGATATTTCAAGTAATGAGGATAAAACAATTGCAAAAGTTGTTGCTGAACCTTTAGAAAAAGGTTTTGGACAAACTATAGGTAATTCACTAAGAAGAATTTTACTATCATCAATTCAAGGAGCAGCTGTCACAGCAATACAAATTGATGGAGTTCTTCATGAATTTTCTTCAATTAAAGGAGTAAGAGAAGATGTTACAGATATTGTTTTAAACGTAAAAAATTTAGCAATCAAATCATCTTCATCAAGTTCAAAGAAAATTATCTTGGATATCAAAGGTCCAAAAGAAGTAAAAGCAAAAGATATAACTCTTGTGCCAGAAATTGAAATATTAAATCCAGAACAAACTATTTGTAATTTAGATGAAAAAACTCAATTCCATATGGAATTAATGGTAAGCACCGGAAAAGGATATGTACAAGCACCAAAGAATAAAACTGAGGACAGTCCTTTGGGTTTAATTTCTATAGACTCATTATTTAGTCCCGTTAAAAAAGTTTCTTTTTCAGTTGAAAACACTAGAGCTGGAAGTGCTTTAGACTATGATAAATTAGTTATGACTGTTGAAACTAATGGAACTGTTGATGCAGAGGACGCAATTGCCTATTCAGCAAGAATATTCCAAGATCAATTATCAATGTTCGTAAATTTTGAAGATCCACAAGAAATTGTTAAAGAAGTTAAATCGTCTGAGCCAGAATTCAATAGAAATTTGCTAAAAAGAGTTGAGGAATTAGAGCTGTCAGTAAGATCTATGAACTGTTTAAAAAATGATAATATTATCTATATTGGAGATTTAGTTCAAAAAACTGAACCAGAAATGTTAAGAACACCTAATTTTGGTAGAAAATCTCTTAATGAGATTAAAGAAGTACTTAACACAATGTCATTATATTTAGGAATGGAAATACCTAATTGGCCGCCCGATAATATTGCTGAATTGTCGAAGAAATTAGAGGAAAATAATTACTAATGAGACACGGAATTGGATATAGAAAACTGAATAAAACTAGCGAACATCGAAAAGCTTTATTTAAAAACATGCTGAATTCTCTCATAAAGTATGAACAAATTATTACTACTTTGCCTAAAGCTAAAGAATTAAAACCTCAAATAGATAAAGTAATCACAATAGGTAAAAAAAATATTTTAAGTAATAAAAAAAGACTTTTTTCAAAGCTACAAGATAAAAAATCTGTCTTAAAAGTTTTTGACGAA
>Ga0181422_1000665_pt1 | contig 11130 bp, 10 predicted proteins | sample 45SPOviralmetaG_FD_130147 | JGI IMG/M metagenome (GOLD analysis project Ga0181422, IMG submission 130147) | Marine viral communities from the oligotrophic San Pedro Time Series (SPOT) site, San Pedro Channel, CA, USA - 45 SPOT_SRF_2013-07-18 | ecosystem: Environmental > Aquatic > Marine > Strait...
AACAGGCCACGCCTTTTGAGCATCGGTCTTTTGGCGATGAGTTGGCGGCGTGTCAGAGGTATTTTGAAACAATACGGTTTGTAGCTGGCACAGTTTATCCCGCAGTTACAAACCAGTTTGGAAGCGGTGGTCAGATTGTTCAGGCATATAAAGTTACCAAAAGGACAACTCCGACTGTAAGCATTGATGATACAAGCTGGTATAAATATAACGTATATAATGGTTCAAATGGGGCTGTTACTATATCAGCATATGCCGCGAATGAGGACTATGGTGGAGTTAGTCACGGTGATTTAGGAGCCAGCAGTGTTCACTGGTTTTATGGTAATTCTGGAACAACAACACATTCGGCAGATGCGGAGTTATAAATGAATATTACTAGCGCAAAATACATTGCAGAAGAACTTGTAGTAGATGATTCTTTGCAAAATGGAGATAACATTTCAATAAAAGCCACCATTGACGAAACTGAAATGTCAGTTCCACTAGACTCAGCCAACCGCCACTACGCAGAAATTATGCGTCAGGTAGCTGCTGGCGATTTGACTATAGCCGATGCTGATTAATGCGAATGGCACAGGAGCAAACTATAGAACCTGCACTGAAGGTACAGATGGAACTTGACGCCCACGAAAAAGAATGTGCTATGTTCCGCGAGTTGGTACACGGTAAACTGGATGGGCTGGATAAGCGCATGTGGCGTCTGGAAGCAATGATAATGGGTAGCACAGTAATGGTAGTGGCTATGGTCGTTACAGTATTTATGGGAATGAACTAACATGGCAGCAATAAGAACAGACGCAGAACTCCAAGTAGAAATGGGGGCATTGGCTGGGGGTGCTACGACAGCCCTACCCGAAGTTCAGCCTGTTTTGCAAACTGTCGGTACGGGTGACCTGATGCCAGCTACAAGTGGGCAGGTCGGCACCTCTCCTGTTGCAGTAACCCAAGCCGCATCAGAAACAGGTCTTGCACCTCTTGCACCTGTGGCTCCCGCTGCAAGCGTGGGACAGGTTGCCGGGATTTCTCAAGTTACATCCGGTGTGGAAGCATTGGGTGGCGCACAAGCTGCCCAGCTAACTCCCGCATCAGATTACGTAGACATGACGGGTGTAGAGGGTACGGTATCTGCAGGGTCTATGGCTACTGCAGCAACAGAAACTCTCGACCCCAAAGCCACAGTACAATACCAGTTGGGTGAACTGATGTCTAGCCTAGAGTCTGGCTCACCTATGCCAGCGTGGGCAGCACCACAGGTTCGCAAAGTCAGTGCTGTTATGCAAGCCCGTGGTCTTGGTGCATCGTCGATGGCGGCTGCGGCAATCACACAGGCTCTGATGGAATCCGGCGTACAGATTGCTGCCGCAGATGCAAACAAGTATTCAGCTATCCAGCTACAAAATCTGGGCAACAAGCAACAAGCAGCCCTTCAAAATGCAGCCACAGTTGCGGCAATGGACAAGGCCAACCTATCTGCACGTCTTCAAGGAGCAGTCACAGAAGCACAGTCCCTGCTGTCTGTTGACCTGAAGAACCTAGACAACAAACAAAAGAGTGACACGCTCACATACAGTGCCTTGACTCAAGGATTGTTCAAGGATGGCGCAGAAGAAAATGCCCGCCAACAGTTCAACGCCAAGAACGAATTGCAGGTGGACGAGTTCTTTGCCGAATTGAGTTCGCAGGTCGAGACAGCAAACTCGAACCGTGTAGCTGCTATGCGCCAGTACAACACTGGGGAAGCAAACGCAATGGCACAGTTCAACACACAGGTTGCTGACTCCCGCGACAAGTTCAATGCAAACATGGGATTTGCAATCGACCAGTCCAATGCCGTGTGGCGCAGGGACATCAACACAGCGAACACAGCCCTACAGAATGAATCGAATCGTATCAACGTACAAAACGCCTACAATGCAAGTCAAACAGCTATGAACAATCTGTGGCAACAGTACAGGGACAACGCTTCTTGGAACTACCAAAAGTCTGAAAATGCACTGCAACGCCAACACGATATTGGCACAATGGCTATGCAGTTTGCAAATTCTAACGAACTGTACGACAAGACGCAAAAAGACAATTTGGTTTCTGGAATTGGTAGCTGGCTTGCACGTTGGGCAGCAGAAAGTTAAGAGACATGGGATTTAGTTTTGGTAGTATAGGTGATTGGCTAGATGAGGCCGTGGGTTGGGTTTCGGGTGGCGAAGAAAACACTGACGAAACATATCTGCTACACAAGGATGAGGGCAGTTCTTCAGGCGACATCTTTGGGTTTATCCAAAAGGGTGCAAGGGCTTACACAGCCATGACCGATAAAGATGATGATAGGGAAGCCTTTCAATCTGTACAGCGCACGGCTCCTAAAATTAAACGCTACAGTGGACAAGCCCCTAGAGCAGCCGGACTAGAGGCACTCCGCAACCCTGTGGGGCTACGTAATCCTGACGTTGCCAGTGCCTTGCGAAAGTTTATAAACCGCACAAGCGCAAACCCTCACATGGGACGTATGCAAAGTAACATAATGGTAAACAGAAATATACAACAGGGACGCCGCACAGTTGGCATAGAGTCGCCCAAACTACCTAAGGCAACTAAGGTTAAACCAGCAACCGTCCGAAAAGAGGCTACGTAAACATGCCAGAAACAGACGCACAGATTTTAAATCGCGGGTCTACTGAAACTATGGACCCTTTTGCCTACGCACCGCCGGGGCATTCCCTGACGCAGGACAACTCTCGCTGGCCTTGGGGCAAGCCCCCACGGGACGCTGACCCGGAAGCTGCTCTCGAACGGGCTATTGCTGGACTCAAGAAGCCGAAGGTTCGCGGCGAACTAATGAAGTTGCTTATGGTGGGTGTTTCTGTGGAAGTGCTTGTGGAAGGCTTCCTATTGCAGGGATTCCAAGAGGGCAAGTTCACACCGGACATTGCCGTACTTATCAAGCCCGCCTTGGGTCTGTTCATTGCGGACATGGCAGAGGATGAGGAAGTCCCTTACCGCCTGTTCGAGAATGACAATGCAATGGACGAGGGTGAGATGGATGACGAAACATTCTTCCTTATGATGAAACAAAACAATCCACGCATGTTCGAGTTTGTGAACGAAAAAGTAAATGCTCAGATTCGGGCAGGGTTAGCCCCGCGTGAACCGCAGGAACAGAACTTCTTGGATATGGGGGAGAGTGAATAATGGGATTGGGTATTGCATTTGCGTCGGGTTTCATAAAAGAAGCTAACGCTATAGGAAGAGAAAAGGCCAAAGCAAAGTCGGACTTAGCCAAGCTTGCTCAAGAGAAAACCATATTTGAACAGCAAGAATTGTTCAAGGCTGGCATTCAGATAGGTGTTGATAACAAAAAGAGAGGCCAAGAGGTAGAAGATGCAAAGCGTCTGTCTGTATCACAAGCGTTACAGCAGGGTTTAGAGGACGGTACTATAACAGACGTGGGTATCCAAGCTATAGGCAAGGGCTTGACAAGTATGAACCCCGACTGGTTTGACCTTAGTAAGACCAAAGCTGCTTTAGACGCCGTAAATTCTAACATAACCATAAAAGGTTCTACTGGTAAGTATAGCTTTAGAGGCGTGGGTGAAATGGAATACGGCACTGGTTCTAGTCCCTATAAACGCTCCCAAGTATTTTGGGATAGCTGGCAAAATGAGTTGGGAACAGAAGAGGGATATAACAACGCCCTACAGTTTTTCCAAAACGATGAAACTGCCCGTGGAAACCTGCAGGATATGGTTCGCAAGAACGAATTTGCTTTAAGGGTAGGGAACATAAAAAATCAAAAAGTAGGTAGTGAAGGAGAAGCTATATCACTACAGTACATAGACTTAACTAAACAGTATGGTGCCGCCGCACGTCTGTTTGATGACCTTGGTTTTAAAAACGTAGAAGAGTCTTCTCTAAAAGAAATTGCTAATCAAATGTACGACGTGGCAGAGGACGAGCAAGCACTACTGTTCCCTACACGGGATACAGCAGAGGGTGGTTTGGTTGGTGGTATATTTATACCCCTCAAAAATACTCAAGTACAGACCATATCTCGCATGGCAACTCGCACAGGCTACGGCTCTGCACAGGAATTAGTATCTGCCTTTTCTTTTAGAGCAGGGGAGCGTCAAGATGGCATGAGCGACAGAGAGTTTGCAACCAAGCAAAATTCTGTGTTGTTCAAGGCCGCAGAGTTGGAACAGCAAGGCTTTGGTGACATGCTTGCCAACCCTGCCCTTATGGATGAGAAAGATGCTGCTAGATTTTATAAGTCCCTTACGGATAAATTTGGGAAGGATAAACAGGCAATGGCACAAGCTGTGTCTCTTCTTGTGGCAACTCCCCCAGATGTATTTACAAAGACTCGTAAGTACAGGTATTCAGGAAATATAAATCAAAAGACCCAAGCTTCAATCAAAGGCCAGCAGTTTGTTGAGAACATCACTAACTTGAAGCCCGACGACTTTAATGAAGGTCTTAAAGCCCAGACAGAGGCGGTCGATTATATTGACCGACTCATAGGGCTTGAAGATACTATAGCTAAAAATGTAGGCACGGGCTGGGTTAAATCTAGTGCCGCGTTATTGGGACGTTTTGGTATTCAAGTATCTCAAGTACCCCAAGCACTTAGCGCACTTTTTGGTGCTAACAAGGACTTTGCTGCTACAAAGACTGGTACCAGTCAGGCTGACTTACAGGCAGTAATCAGAGAGGTTTTGCCTAATCTTAAACTAGATGAGATAACAGAAGCCGAAGCCATACGTCTTACCTTGGCAGCAAAGATGGCTCGTGCTGTTGACCCTGCAGGTCGTCTTTCAAACCAAGACTTTGAGATACAGCTTAGAAGATTAGGCGACAAAACGTTTACTACTCCAAGTGAAGTACGTGCGTCCCTAGAACTAATTAAAAATGAATTTGAAGCTGACCTAGAGTACAAGAATATGTTAAAAAGGGTCATGGATGACCAGACCAAACTTACCCCGCAGGTTGCCCGCACAGTTCAAGCCCACATTAAAATTAAGGAATTAGAGAATAGTATGTTCGGGACTACCGGACGGGAATCTCTTGTCACTGCTGATGGAACGGACTCTGTTGATGTGACTACCAAACCGTCCTCTAAAACATTAAATAATAATCCTTTGTATATTATTGTAGGTGGCCCTAATGACGGTATGTTTTCTACAGACCCAGAGGGAACTCAAGTGGTGCCGGATGACCAAGTAGAGGACATAAAGTAACATGGTTCAACAAGTAACAGTAGAAGACGTAAAGACAACTCCGGGTGGGGTGTTTCCTCCTACTGAGGGTGGAACAGTGTCCGTATCAGAGGACGGGAGCGAAGCTAAACCCGTAGCAGAAATTCCGCGTCAAGCTGCAAGGCCTTTGCGTACGGAAGTATCCCTAACTCCTGACCCTGTAATTGGCGTTAGTGTGCAAACGAAAGATACAGGGAATGTAACCCAGCAAGCTGCCGAAAGCATTGCCAGTCAGATTACACCATCCTACGAGTCTATGATAGAAAAGGCAACAGGCGCAGAAAAAATGCGTCTTATGTCTACGCAGGAATTAGCTGAAGCAGGTGACGCTAAAGCAAAGATGCGTATGATGTCTCTTATGGAAAGTCAGACTCCTTCTTCTGATGAAACAGTAAAGGCATTCGTAGACCCGTCCGGCGAACCCATGACTCGTGCTGCGTTACAAAGCATGTTCCCTCGTTTGGATGACCCTTTTGCGTACGACCAGATGACCTTAATAGGACAGCAACAGGCTGACCTAGATAACATGCTTCGGGAAACCGTTACTGACCCACGGGTGCGACAGATTATTGTAGAGAATGGCTTGGGTTCTTCAGCGGAAGTAGGAGCAGAACGTACATCAGAAATAGGCCGTGGAATGGTCAACATTGTTTCTTTGGTAGCAGGAGAAGGTGCCTTTGCTACTCCTGCATATTACGCGGGCTTGGCTTTGAATGATTGGAACCAAGGACGTGCTTCTAGTTTTGCTACGGCATATGATTCTTACGCCGCAGAAATAAAAAGGGACAGCCAAATTAACCTAGACCAGATGGAATCTGTGGTCGGTAAAGTGGGACTAAGTGTAACTATAGGCAGGAAGTTAGATGACTTTGTAAAAGACCAGCTAAAACAAAAGCTAGACAGCGGCATCATATCCCTAGAAGAATACAATGAAACTCTGTTTGAAACCGTAGATGGTCAGCGAATAGAAAAGACACTTGTAAACGAAGAGACTGCACAAAACATTCAATCACTGTCCATGAATGCACTTCCTTTATCAGAACGATTTGGGGTCATTGCCTTTGAAAACCTAGTGGGTATGTCAGGATTCGGAGCAGCTAAAGCAATCAAAGGAAAGAAGACCCTCAAGCAAGTCCGGGAACTTAAACAGAAATTCCCTGAATTAACAGAAGGTTTGGACGACCCCGTACTCATACTAAGAGCAGTTCAAAATGCGGGTGAGGCTAGAAGGATAAATAAAAAGTTTCTTCTTATTGGCATGAGAGGTGAACGGGTAGACAACACCGTCACTAGAATTTCTAATGATATTGAAAATATTCACGATGAACTTGCAAAGATGCGTCTTGCAGGTGATTCCATTAAGGGAAGCACCAACTACGCTAAGTACATCGGCAAACAACAGGAAGTCAACTTGTTGCAAAGCCGCATGTTAAAAGCTAAGTTCACAGGCAAAACCATACCGTTTGTTGCAGAAGGAATAGAAAACTCTCTTTATATATCTGCGGGACAACTTGCTGCCCGCGAATTTTTGCCGGGGTTTACTGGCTTAGACCCGGATACAGCAGAAGCTATTGGTGCCATCACTATGGGTGTGGGTGGCTACAAGTTAGTCAAAAAGATTGGCGGTGGAGTAGGAAAACCTGTGCTTCGTCTTGTGCAGGGAAATATATCTGGTAAATTTACGGGTGGACTTGCTCGTACTATGGACTTTTTAGCTTATGTATCTACAGCAGGTACAGTAGGAAGAATTAGAAAAGCCGAAGGAAAATCTCTTTTTGGTGATGAAACTATTGAATTATATGAAAAGAGTCTGAATCGCAACCTATCGCCTGACGAACGTAGGGGTATTACCTATACGTCCCGACTCATGCAAAACATGGGAGAAGAAGAACAGGCTGTTGTGTTCAAGGCTCAACAACAATACTTAGACTTGCAGGAAAGAATTGTAAATAAATTCCCAGAAGGTGAAGCGCGGGTAAAAGCCCAAGAACTGTTTAGTCTTTCCTTTGCACAAGGTTCTGCTATTAGTCCCTTGGCAGCGTTGAACAGGTTAGAGACAGGCAAAATGAGTGTCCGTGATTTGAAGAATATGGACGGAGATGCTTTGTCTCGCCTTGCAAAACAACAGGAAAATCAAATTGCACTAACAGAAGAATCCCTAGATAATTTTGAAAGACTGTTAAACGAAACGGGGGATATGACAGGCAAGGAAGATGTTTCTGCTTGGATAGGTTCAGCCCGAAATTCTGTAGCATCCCATAGGGAAAAATTGCGGGAAGAGGCTTTTGATTACTCAGCAGCCTTAGACGAATTAGAAAAAATAGTCTTTGACGATGTAACCACAGAAATACCATCTGATTTCTTTGAGAATCTACTTACCACTCGCAAAACTTTAGCTTCTCGTACGGGTGCGGTGTTCGATGAAAAAGCAGAAATCCTGCGATTACAAACTGTTTTTCAAGATGGCTTAACACGTCGCATGGAACGTATAAAGGATATGAGAGCTAAAGGTTCTTCACACCAGATACTCCTTGCCAGCACATCAGAAGACATGATAGATACTCACGTAGAGGCTTTGTTTGCGGCGGGCAAGAATGCGTACAGTGGTATCGTAGAGTTTGCCAAGACTCGTGACCCTATTGACATGACTCCTTTTGTTAAGAAAATGGTAGGGGACATCAGTAATATGACTCCCATAGAAACCTTCTTTAGTGCAAAGGGAGAGTTCTTTAAGGGTAAGATTGGTAAACAGGCTCAAGAAATATTTCAGGATATGATTGACCGTGTTCTACCGCCTGAACAATTGAGCGAAATGAAGGGCATTCTAAAAGCAAACGGCATTGACCCCGATGGCTTAACTGATATAGAAATAGCTATTCGTGCTGATGAAGCCGCAAACGGTGGTCTGCGTATATTTTCACAGGCAAATCCTTATGAGATAGAAGTCATGCGTCGTGCCTTTCGTGACTATGCAAGTCGGGTAGACCCAGAAAACAAGAGAGAACTTCGCTCTATTGCTGATGGTTTCAAAACGGACTTGGACAACTTGATAAAGACGCAAGATAAGGAAATGTACGATAAGTTGGAGGAGGCTCGATTTACCTATCGAAGTGAAGTAGGTGACCGTTTGCGTCCGGGCCAACCTTTGACGAAAGTGTTACACGCACGTAAGGGACCGGAAATAGCAGAAAGACCCTCTAACTCTCCCTTTAGACATCAGTATGATGGCCTACTAGACCCTTCAACTATTTTCAACCCTATATCTGATGCCGCAAGTACAATCGCAGCAGGGGGGGTTCAAGCCAATAGAGCAAAACAGACTATAGCTACAAAAATATCCCAACTCACTGTTGTATTTGGTGACAGAGTAGGGGGCGAGTCTGTGTTTGACCTAACTACTGAAGCGGGCAAATCTAAGTTTAAAACTATTCAAGCTATCATGGAAGAGCGTGTCTATGCTGATTGGGCAGAGAATACTTTAAAGGCTATTAAACAGCCTCGCGCTACTAGGGCATCTATACAGAAATCTATTGGCGGTTATGACTTTACTCGCTCTACTGACTTTGAAGCCCTCGAAGATTACATGCAAGTTAACGTCCGGCAACTAAATGAAAAAACAGGGGAAATTGAAAATGTAAAGGTATCCCTTGTACGGACGGGTGAAATGATTTCTGTAGAACAGGACATCATAAAATTAATGGACGACGTTCCTGCAATCGCAAAAAGGTACGACGAATTTGTAAAGGACGCTACAACTTCAACAAGTCAACTAAGACGCAACGTAGACAACGCCGTAAAGAAGTACGCAGAAGTATTTGATGCACTAAAACCTATTTTAGAAATATCCGACCCGGCTGCATTTTATAGAAAAATTGTGTTAGAGGGTGGCGCAGACGCATTTGATGACCAGCGAGACATAGCAGTGAAGCTTCTTAAAAGAGGTGGCATGGGAGCAGATGAAGCTGCGGACGCATTTGACAATGCTGCAAAGGACCTTGTTGTACGAGCGTTGATGGAGCGAGGTGGTTTACAGGCTGTTAAAGGCCGCACCATTGTGGGACTAAACAAAGAAAAAACATTTGTGCGTCAGTTTACGACTCCTGAAAATATATTGCAAGACATTCAAGAAAGTCGGGAAACACTAAACAATATAATGGGTAAGGAACATGTAGATTACCTAGAGGAAATTGCAGATTTTCTAAACATGTCTGCACAGTCTAGTGTGGGCAACACGTCCTTCGAGGGTATGGTTAAAGGCTACGGAACAAACGAGGCACTAAGTCGTGTCTACAACGTGGCTCGTGGTATGGTCAGTCCCCTGTACGTCACTTCTGAATTTGCTGTTCGTTTGGCGGCACAGGCCAACGTAGAGATGCTTCAACTTGCAGGTAAAGACATGAACGCCGCACGTATTATGACTAACATGATGAAGTACCCTGACCTAATTACCCGACAGGATATGACTTACCTAGATGAAATAACTGTGAAATTTGTATTGGCTGAAATAGCCAAGAGACCAACTACTTATCAACAAGCTGCATCCCTACCTGACATGCTAGGTGCTGCAGGAGAAACCACTACCCCTGACAAAGAGGAATAAATACCATGATGAAACCAGTACCGAAGAACAATAAAGGCTTGGGCATGCTACCCAAGAAAGTCCGCAACAACATGGGCTACATGGCTGGCGGCGGTAAAGCAATGCGTAAAGCCTATGCCTACGGCTCTACAGTACGCTCTGCTATGAACGCAGACAAGAACATGAATATGACCATGAACCCCATGATGCCCCGCGCACAACAGGGCATGATGTCCTCTCCTATGACTAACAAGATGGAAGGCATGATGTACGGCGGTAAGGCAAAGAAAAAGATGTAACCCAATGGGTCACCTAAAAAGAAACCCCGCCGTGTTCGCGGGGTTTTTTATTGGGTTAAACGTAGCGACTAGATTTTTCTATTGCTTCGTCACCCATAGATTTCAAGTAGCGCACTAGGCTTGCAATCTTGTAGGTTCCATCGAAGGATGGCATACCCTCTTCCATTGCCCGTATGAAGTGTTCGGGATTGACGCAGTCCATGTCCATCTCTACGTTGCCTTTGTCGTTCATAACAGCCGTTAGCTTGAACAGGTCAGCCCTTGGTCGTTTCTTGTTCATCTTTGTACGCCTTAATAACATCGGTTGAAAATAACTTCTGTAGATTCAGAAGGTACATCCGTGAGGCATTGTTATCCCCGCCATTCACAGAACGTTTGTAGTCTAGTTTATCTATGATGCGACGTAAAGAAGGAACGTCGAACACAAGAGTTGCAAAGGTACCTTCGCCTACACATAGGTTGTGGAACCAGTAGTCAGCTTCTGTGGCGTTGATGCCACTAGGCTTGCCGTAAGATTCATACTCAATAGCAATGTTGCCTGTCTTCATCCACATCCCACGCTCCGACTTAACCTCAATCTTCTTTTCCTGTAGCATGTCAGCAACCTGTTGCTCACGCACTTTGCCATAGGAAAGGTCTAGGTCAAACTTCTTGCGGTTAGCCGCGCTAGGCTCTAGGTTACTCATCACTTTTACTTTCTGTCACAAGAGAATTTGCAAGAGACTGCCCAAAGTATTCCCGTGCCGCCCGCATCTCATCCAACTCAAAGTTTAGTTCGCGGATGCGATTGTCTAAGTCTTCGATGTGTAGCACATAATACTTCTGTACTCCATCAAAGTCTTCTACTTTGTGTTCTTTGTCGTTTATATTTATAGTGTCACTTTTCATTGTTTTGCTTCTCTTCGTGTTTCTGTTTAACTCGTTGCCACTCGTCCCACTGTTCTGACTTGCGGGGTGGATTGTAGATAAGATAATCCTTTCCCCGCTTCCAGACAAGTGG
>Ga0181422_1000670_pt1 | contig 11102 bp, 20 predicted proteins | sample 45SPOviralmetaG_FD_130147 | JGI IMG/M metagenome (GOLD analysis project Ga0181422, IMG submission 130147) | Marine viral communities from the oligotrophic San Pedro Time Series (SPOT) site, San Pedro Channel, CA, USA - 45 SPOT_SRF_2013-07-18 | ecosystem: Environmental > Aquatic > Marine > Strait...
CCCATATTTTTACCTTACCTTTTAATAAACGAGGCTTCCACTTAGGCTATTTTAAAAACAAATGTAAGGGGTCTTTATTTTTAATCTAAGTTCACAAGATTTGATTAATTTGTAATCAAAAATGAACACTTTCGCAGAAACCATCCAAAACGCATTTCACTTTTTTATTTTACAATCCATCGTAGGAGGTGTCCACGATTTGATTGTCGATAGACATCGCATAATCTAAACCTAAGTGGAGATAGCACACCCTTATAATTATAACATTTGAACATGTCTTACGAACAATGCCTTACCGACGCTATGCGAATGTATCGAGTGGATTCCCCCACCGATAGATGCACGAAACTCGCAAACGCTACCTGGAAGATGAAACAAAAATACGCGCAACTCAGAACTGAAAAACAGAATAGAACCATTCAACTCATTAGCAAGGCTCCAGAAGTTGTATCTGAGAAGCGAAGAGCTGTACACACATGTCAAGCCGTGACATTGAGTGGTAAGTCGTGTGGGTTCAAGGCGGTGTGTGGTGGGTTTTGTAGAAAACATCAACCGAAGATAAAATATTAGTGTACTATAAATGTTAGACCAAGAGACACTTCGTCCAGTTGTAATAGCCATGGCTCTCTACGTCGCTTTAGCCAAAATTGTTCCAGACACCGTGAAGAAACCAACCAACATTGGTTTTGTAGACGATATCGTTTCCATGTTGATCGCTCAAAAGGGTGCCATCGCCTCGGGTGCTATTCTCACCGGTCTCATTGTTTTACTTACCAATTACATTATCGATGAATTGTTGTGAAACATTTTCTTTACCCACCATCCACTTCGTATGTGAGTGGTCCATGTGCCTCAATCGTTTTTCATATGCATCCGTCATGAATTCCAAGAGTTGTTCTTTGTTTGGTTTGCCCCACTGCATTCCTTTCTTAAACAAGAAATCGTCATTCTGCAACTCTTGAAGTTCACATGAAACCGTGTACGGTGTTTTAACATATTCGGGTGCACCACCGTAGTCTGTGATGATCACGGGTTTATCACGCATGGCCGCTTCAACTGCACCCATACCAACTCCTTCTGAACTTGAAAAACTCACGTAACAATCAGACATTCTATGTATTTTGTCCATTTCGTCGTCCGATACGAGCCCGTTTATTACTTCAACGTTTGGTAGATTTATGGTTATCGGTTGATTGCACGTGGCTTTTACCAGAAGCTTTGTATCTGGCTTATTCAGACGAACGAATGACTCTAAAATAGCTCTGAAATTCTTTCGTTGGTCCATCACGTTGCCTATGTGATAGAATGTATACGTATCCTTGTGTGGTATGTGCGCCCGTATTACATAGAATTCGGTGTCCGGAAACTGACGCGAAAATACATTTTTACAGAATTCACTCGGTACGGCGATTCTATCAAATAATTTAAATAGTTTTCCATAGTCTTCGTGTACAGTTTCAGTTTCACATACCGTCATGCAATGTAAATGCTTAATTTTCTTTTTGAGTTCGACTATTTTATCGAACCAGTATTCGACGGGTAGAGCGAATATGAAAGCGCGTTCACATTCCGGTATGTGTTCGGATACCTGAATATATTTCCATTCGGGGAAAAGTTCAGTGTATTTCTTTGCGTGTTGTCCTATTCCACTCAGAAGGGTAGGACCTATGACCAGCATTACATTTAAAGATAATATTTCCTTTATGTATATTATAATGGAAGCTCTCAGGCAAGAAATCAGAGATGAAATGCAAACCCTTCGAATCAACAAGAAACGCGTGTATGGTTTGTTGATGCGTTTGGTGGATGAACTTGACAGCACCCCAGCACCAGCACCAGCACCAGCGCCAGTGCCAGCGCCAGTAGTAGAACAAGTTGAAGAAGCCAAGGCTCCCGCGCCAGCGCCAGTTGAAGAAGCCCCTAAGCCCGTGAAGAAGGTCGTTCGCCGAGTTAAAAAGAAGGTTGATGGGGCATCGGATGCTGTTTTGAAGTAATGTAATACACACCTCCTAAAATAAGAAGTATCATTAATATGAGATAGCTAAATGGGTATTTTTTTGTTTCTCTTCTAGCTTTCTCCAATTGTTCCGCGTCGGGTAGTTTTTTTACGTTATGGTTGAGGCTGTCTATCTTTTCCATGAGACGATCTAATGCCTGTAATATTTGTACCTCTCTATTGCGTGGTTTTTCTTTTACATCGATGGTTGTTATTTCTATTATCATGTAAAACGAAACACTCGGTTTGAGTAATTCGTAATCTCCATCTCCTTGGGATTCATACAATTTAAAGTGTGTTTTTTGTATTGACAGCGGATTAAAAAACCCTGTCTGTCTTTGATGCGATCTCCACTGTTTATCTCTCAATATAAACGAGTTACTGCCAGAGAAACTCCTCTCGAGTGGTATTCGCGCGAGTATTTCCCCGTGTCGTTCGTCGAGTATCTGTGCACGCTTTGGTATGTCTTCGCACACGACATCGATATATTTGGACACGTCTGTATTTCCAGTTGAATCACTTTCGCCTATTTGGGTCACGTAAAAGTCTACTATCTTAAACCCTATAACTTTTGACATATCTTCCATGTGTATATTTGAATCGAGTGAGAAATCTATCGTAAATGTATTATTAGAACCATCTACGAATTCTGAATCTACTGTGATGTACTGGACTTTCTTCGCTACTTCATCAAGATTCATCTTGTATTTAATATAGATAAAAAAAGACGCCTATGAACACATAATGTGGTGGCTTTACCCGAGAGCCGTTTGCTACGCTTTCGCTACGACTTGTGTGTATAGATTCACGAAGGGTGTGTTTGTATTTATTGCACACGTACCCGAGTATATTGAATACTCGATTGACGATTTCAGGTGGTCTAAGTTTATTGAGCACCCCAAACGCTTTTTGAGGACTATTCAGAGTGAAAAAAAGAAGCTTGAAGAAGAACATCTCAGTAAAAAGAAGGAAGAATGAGTCTGTATGACAGATTGTTTAATGTTTTTGTTCCTAAGACGATCAAATGTGATATCAAAACTCAGTGCGTTAAGGAGGGGTACGAAATAGTCACCGCTACAAACGAAGTCGGCGAGGAAATCATTCTCGAATTTCCAAAGGTTCATAAAGGAATAGTGAGTGTATAATGCAAAATGGTTGCACGAGCCGCGATTTCCGTCTCGCATTTTGTCAAGCCACGCGGTCTCTCTGTACAGACGTCCAAATTGAAATCTGGAAAAAGGTCATCCAATGCGAGTCGAAATGCCCGGGTGCACCAAGGAAACGAAGAATACTCTGTATGCGAAACGAGTGTGAGGGACCTCGGATTAATATTGAGGACGCTTCGAGTGAACCAGATATATGGTGATGGAGACTCTTCTGTGTATGATCCAGCGATCGATCTCGTAAAAATGCGTATACGTGAAATTAAGGTACAAAATTTAACCCAGCAAGTAGATGATTACATGGCGTGTTGTTCTGATATTGAACGTTACAAAGAAATCGAAAACAGAAATATTGAAAAAGAGCGGTTTTATAGTAGATTCTCATCTTGGAAACCCACCGTAAGATATGCGGAATTTACGCACGACGATAAGATCATGGAAGCGCAAGTGAGACTACACGAAATCACCGAGAGGTGTCGTGATTTTGAAGAGCGTGAAAAGGCGTTTAAATTGAAAACATTTGGAAGACTTGCGTCTAGAATTGACTTTTAATAATACACTTAAACAAATCAACCGTAGATGATATATAGAACATGAATCTCAATACCGAGCTCGTGAAACACTGTGCGTCTCTTTGCCGTGTTCCGTATTTGGATGGACTCATGACGAGAATGACTAGCGAAGACACTGAGGTGTGGGCACTCCGAGCCGAAAACTTCCCCGAAAAACTCGTTCCTCGTAATTCTAGAAATTACATGTGTTACATGGGTGTTTCTACCAAAAAATTAAATGCATCGTATGGTAAGGTACACTTTCTCACTTTTGGTCACGAAAACTTCATCGAAGATTCGAGTGTTTCGAGTGAAGGTATTCTAGAACACACGTATGACATCTACTGTGAACAAATGAAGGATCAAGAAGATGTGGACGAATTGTATTTGTATCCGTGTCAAATTGATGATGATTCGTTAGTGTATTGGAGTGATATCGCCAGAGACACATGGAATATCCGCGATAAGCGTGAACTACATGAGTTTATTCGTCAAAATGAATTGATGGGTTGGGTCGACTGGTCTGCACTCGAAGAAGATTTACCGGATATTTACCACCCAAGTGAATACGAGTACATCACAGATTCAGAATCCGAGTCTGACTCTGAATCGTGTACCGAGGACGGTGAAATCAAGAATTGCGAATCATCCGATGAAGACGAAACTCCACGAAAACGCAGAAAGTTCGTATTCGACGAAACCGACGACGAGACCTAAATGTCAGTATCCTGGGTGTTGGCATAAATCATCTAGATATGGCTGCTGTAAGGCACATGTAGATGAAGGATTAGCTGCGGAAGCTCTATTGGAACTTAAGAACACCCAAAAAACTGAAACCGTCAAAGAATGGAAAAACAGAGTTTTGAGTGCGATACTAGGCTTTTAATAAATATTTACAATATCGTTCATTCAAATTTCCCATGGGCGAATACTCGAAAAATAGATGGACGAGTGCTCCGGTTAATACGAGCGCCCGTGTATCTTTTACCACTTTGGATACCCCAGTGTATATAGCTAATGTGAGAATTCCTATGAGTATTGCTTCGACTAGTACTGACGTGAAAGGACGTGCGATCATTAAAATTACTGAGAAAAAAATTCCTAAGTCGTTGATCACTACATTTTTTTTTAAACACAAATAATGAGTGAACTCGCATATCTCACCGATCTCGTAAAGACTCTCATCGACGAAGTAAAAACACTTCGCGTCGAGAACAAGCAGCTTCATGAAAAATTTGATTCATTTAAGGATCAGATCAAACCTAAACGAACTGGTGCTACACAAAAGAAACCAGTCGCGGAAAGGGTGCAATGTAAAGCAATCGCAGTTTCGAGTGGTAATAGATGTAAATGCCGCGCCAAAGATGGAAAGGATGTCTGTGACAAACACGATCGACAGCACGCGAGTCCGCCACAAACATCCGAGTGTGCACCACCACATCAAAAGAAAAAGCCGAGAGTAAAGAAGCCTGTGACCAAAAAACCCGTTCCGGTACACAATCACCCCATCGGCGAACCTCCGGGAGATGGTACTGTTTGTGAATTGTGTGAACAACACGGTGATATATTTGATCCAAACGTGGTTGACGCCGATTTTGAAGTTATCGCAGTGGATGGTTTGAGTATCGAAGATCGACTACGAATAATGTTAGAAAATGAAGATGCATAAAAAATAAGAGTGTAATAATTAAAAATGGATCCCATTAGAAATATAATGTCCCTCGTCGACGAGCATAAGACTGAACTCCCAGAAAATACATACCTAGAAATATGCGAAAATCTCAAACTATTATATGCATCCGGTGATACCGTGCGTGATAATTATATATTGAATCTCACGAATGATTACCTTTCACTCATGGAACAAAATGAGACTCTACGTAAAGAAATTACACAAATGAAGCGAGATTTGGTTCGCTCCAGAATGGCGAGATTCGACGACGTTTCTGTACCTATATCTAATACTCGGACATTCTTAGAAAATCTCGTGGGTGCATCTTCAAACACGACCACCGCGAATTCTATTGATGACATTCCGTTACCGCCTCTGCGCATTAGATTCTAAATGACGAGTTCTTTTTCGTGTCCAACTTTTAGTTCGGTGTTTATCATGACATCGTACCCGGCATCCTTTGCATTTTTACAAAATGCAACATCTTCAGAGCACATCTCTTTAATGATTTTTCCATCCGGCATATCAAATGTTTGAAGTTCCCTGTGAAAATATGGATACGTCATTTTTTCGAGTACTTCACGCTTTACCGCCATGAATCCCATGCCATTGTATGCGACTTTCACGTGTTTGGGTGCACCTTCGAGATCTTCTACGCGCAGAAATTTAAATGAACCATGTTTTTTGAAATAATCGATGTTCCACGTTTTAACTGCCGTGTAATGCTTCATATCTATCATCCTATAGATACCCGAAACAATAGGGTAAGTATCCGTATCTTCAATGAGCTGTTCGAGTTGTTCCGGTATGAAGAATATATCGCTATCTATGGTTACCCATACATCGAAATCAACTTCATTATTGAATGGTTTTTGATCGACACCTCGGAGTGTATCTAACCCAAGCGTTTTCATTCTTGAGAATGGCACAAAACTACTGTAATCGTTCACCATCATCACCGTGTAACCTTTGTTTTGAAGATACAAGAGTGCATTTGACCAATTTCGTAAAAATGCACCCGAAAAGTGATTTCCTGGAAGTGCTATGATGACCGTCTTCATTTAAAGGTGTATGGATTTACATCTTTAAACTTAGATAAAGTGTGTGAAACTATTAATCACAAGAACCAATGCGCACTAGAAAAAAACAAAATGAAGACCCCGATTACGTCGTTGACGATGCGTCAGACGATGAATTAGAAGACTATTATAAAACCGCACCTAAACCATATTTTGGTAATGGATTTAAGATTATCTTCGATGGTCGAGAAGAAAAACATCGTTTCATGAAAAGGGTCGGTTCGAAATATTTGAGTAAATTGTGATTATTGTGGTGGTGCGATGACCTGCCTGAAGGCCAAAAACAGTGCGAGAATGATGGAAAGTACTATCAATGCGACGTCCCACATTGGTTTACTCTTTCTACCCCAACTGACCGTAAAGAAAACGCCCAAAAATACACCGATAGATCTTAGCAGTGCTTCGAGTGCGATATTCATTTTTAATATATGTCTATATTTTATTTTTAATGTCACGGCTTAGAAAAAACTAGTTATAATGTAATAAGATGAACGTACCCGTGTACATACGAAAGAAAATGACTTTTCGTGAATACGTGAAGTTTTGGTACACACGAAAACGGGTTGCCAAAATGACGAAAAAGATGGATCACCACATATCCAAGGCTAAAAAGTATGAAGATTTAATGTACAAATCAGACGATGAATTCGTGGAATGCATAAATAAATTATGTATGAAATATGCCTAAATCAATTTAAAGACTCACAGGGGTCACACCAAAATGCGTTGCCCTGCCTGCAAAACCTGTACATCTGCCATCGAAGATTGCAAAATTCCAGAGGGTAAGTACTTGGAGTTGTGTAACCTTTTGATGGATGTGCACCGTAATGGTGTGAGAGCTTAATTAATCTCCATGTACAGAATCACTCGATCTTCCTCCGATAGGTTCTCCGCCCAATGCGGTTCACGCGCGTCTAAAATGATGTGTTTCCCATTTTCTTCGATTGTGTCACCACTTTTAGAGTGATGTAAGATACAATATCCAACTGGAACTTTTAGCCCTAGATGATATGTAAATTTATAATTCGGACCCACGTCGTCTGTGTGTAATTTAAGCTTAACACCACCCTTCATCAAAGAAAATCCAGCCACCTTGATACCCTCTATCGATGAAAGGAGAGCACACGTCTTTGGGCATATCTCACAATTACCCAGTACCGATTGTCCATCCCATATGAGTGGCCAACTGATCCATTCCTCGGCCACGTGATCTTGCCCACCTTTGAGCCACCCGTGTTTACCGGATGCATACAAAGATACGACCTCTTTTAAGTGTTCGGACCCAACCCATTCACCTTCCTTGCGCGGTGTGTTCGTTATGAATACATTCGGAAGGTTATTCACTTCATCCCGTATGACTTTGTAGTGGTCTTTTAGATCTTTAAGAAGCATCTTATGATCACATCTAATCATTTTTTTATATTTGTATAATAAATGGCTCTGGGTAATCAATTGATAAATGACAAACTGATGAAACAGTTCAACCGAGAGGTTAACGCAGCAAAAAAACAAATTAAGGAGATTGAATCTCTGATCAAAAGTGTGTCGGTGTATACACCTAAAACGCGTCCCAGAACTGCGAAGAAAAAAACCACTAAAAAGTAAATGTATGCACTCTTATGTAAACCAATGATACTTCCACCCCCATCACCACAATCCAGTGATGTTATGATGATGGGCGTTAAAACGTGTAGAATAGTTGTTATTCAACCGAGTCAGAAAGAAAATGTGTATGAATTAACCATCGAAGAGAATGTTCCGCCATTGATCATAGATTAAACTAAAGAAATGAATCGATAGAGTATCAAGTATGGAAGATGAACTCATGAAAGCTATGCGTATCATAGACAAACATTCAGATAAAATGCCCGAGGGGGATTATCTGAGTCTTTGTAATATTATGCGTGACGTGTATAAGGGTGCTACACCGGATACACCCGAACCGGTGGGTGCGAGAAGTGTATTTCCAGAAGCTATTCTCGTGGATGACGTAGAATTAGACGATGAATCTGTTATGTATTTTCAAACTCATTATGAAAATAAGATGCGGTGTGTTGATATTGATATTAAACAGGCGGAGATGAAAATAATTGACAAGATCATAAAAAACACGAAAATTATACAAAAAACGACGACGTCTGTGATGCGTTTAGCGATTCGTTATTATTGTGAGTCACACAATTTATATTTAGATGATTACAGTGCGGAAGAGTATTTGACATATTTAGGTACGAGGCGCGATCTCGATTCTATATGTAGATCTTTCGTAGCCACGGAAAATAGATATAGAAATACACTCATTCGAGACTTACATAGAAGATGGACCTCTATATCGGATGAAATAGACCTAATTAGACGAGGTTACATTTAATCAAATTTTTATCGCATTTATCTTTTGAGTGATCACCTGTATGGGTGAAGATGTTGATATCTTTGCTTTTTTACGAGAACTCTCATTCGGTGTCCTTTTTCGTTTTTTACTTGGTTCGACTTTTCTTTTCTTATCCATCGACTTACCCGCACTTTTAGATGTAGGACGCTTCTTTGATGTGCGCATGACGTCTTTTTTAGTTTCTACTAATTTACGCTTTTGTTCACTCGTTCTTTTTGCCACTTTCGTTTTAGTACCGTAAATTTCATCGGAAGGTACACCCTTGACACCTCTACACGAAGCCACTATGAATATAGCCTCTTCATTTGGGTTTTCATTCAGAAACGTGGACAGTCTTTTTCTAGGAGGGGTTGTCGCCATGTTTACGTTCATCGCGGAGTGTATTTCTTTTCTGAGACCCCGCTTCAAAACGGCTCGCGGCAATTCATAAATCCCCGTCCAGAAGTATTCATCGTAAAAAGATAAAACTGTATCTGGAAATTGCTCAGTTTCCTTCAGTAGAGTGAACTTACTCGGTAAATTTAATAAGAGGTTATTGAGATTATTTCTGTCACCTAGACGTTTCGCGAGTTCCTCTGCACCCGCGTACGATAAAGTTTCACCCAAATCAACTGGTAATATTAAATTTTTACCTTTCGGTACACTCGTCACCGTTTGAGAAGACGGCGAATAATCTTTACCGTGTGCTAATACGAAATATACAGGCACTTTCCCCTGTGTAGCCTTTTTTATTAAAGACATTCTTAAAATAACCAAACAAAATATTTTACACCATCCAAAAAAATATAATGTAAAGATAAGATGGCGTCCGATGTTGGTATCGATATGATGGGGTGTGCAGCTAATCCAAATGACCCAAGGTGTTCGTGCTATAACGTCATGTACAAAGATTGTGATCTAAATCCAGACATTCCAGGATGTAAAGAAGGGAATGAATGGAAAAACTCGATCGTAAACGTCATACCAGAAGGTGAAGCTTTTGATGCACAGCGAAATATGGCTTCCACAGAAATTGCTTTACGGTATCATTGTGGTGACGATGTGTGTGGTGACGACAAATATAAACCCCCGGATTACCAAGATTTAGTTAATGTGGGTAGATGTGATTTTCAATTGAATGTGTGTGCGTCCGATGTGAATGTCGGCGAAAGCGTCAACGCCAAGTATTTCAGAGATTGTTCTATAAATGAAGTGGAATTTCAAGATTTAGATTCTGTGTATGCACAAGATCAGAGCGTTCAGGCCATACTTGGATTGAGAACTGGTGAAAATGCAGCCCTCATCGCGGCAAAGAATAAGCGTTTACAGTTACAACTTCGAGCGGAACAACGAGAAAAACAGGCGCAATTAGATGAAGCGCGTGAAGCTGGTGATACAGAGCGTGTTGAGAAACTTCAAGAAATCTTAGATTCATACGAAGATAAAAAGGAATCAAAGAAGATAATGTTGTTCATAATTTTAGCTATAGCCGCGCTACTCATAATTGCAATTTTAAATATTTAGTAATCTTAAGATGTCCACAGCGGTAGACGAGGCGTTCTGTGCCCAGGATGCAAACAAGACAGACGAAAGATGTTCTTGTTACAATGTGATAATGCGCGACTGTGAAGACGAGCGCAATATACCTGGGTGTAAAGAAGCCATGGACTACGTCGAAGAAACAATGTCAAATATACCAGAAACACAAGGTCCACACAAGGCTGTCGCGCGATTAGAGCTCATGCAACGTCTTTATTGCCCCGGGCAAGTGTGTGTGGGTCAAGACAAATACAAACCACCCATCATGAATGATCTTCGAGTGACTTCACCGTGTGGGTTTAGTTTGGATATATGTGTGCAAAATACAGAGATTGATGCAGCGGTAGATACGGAAGTGTTTAATGAGTGTAAGATCAATGAAAATTTCATAGGTACAGATCCATGGGAGCTTGAATTTGAGGAAGATGAAAAAGAAGACGTCGAACGCTTAGAATCCGAAAGAGCGAGTAGAGTGGAAATAAGAAAAGCGGAACTCGAAGAAAGAAAAAGGGTGCGAGAAGAAAAAAAGTTACAAAATGATCGTCTAATGTACATAGGAATCACAATTTTTATACTTATTATTATGTTCTTAATTATCAAATAAAATATCACTCAATATAAACGGATGCCATGCTAAAGCCGGTAGTCATTCTGATTATATTGATCGGACTCGTTTTTTTGGGTATACGAATAACATCAGAAGGGGGTGACGCTGATACTCTTAAAGTCAC
>Ga0181422_1000672_pt1 | contig 11081 bp, 12 predicted proteins | sample 45SPOviralmetaG_FD_130147 | JGI IMG/M metagenome (GOLD analysis project Ga0181422, IMG submission 130147) | Marine viral communities from the oligotrophic San Pedro Time Series (SPOT) site, San Pedro Channel, CA, USA - 45 SPOT_SRF_2013-07-18 | ecosystem: Environmental > Aquatic > Marine > Strait...
AATTTCCAAAATGACCGACAACCAACTCTTCACGTTCGTCCGCGAATATGCGATTAATAAAATGATTGAATTGGGTGGTGGTAAGAAACTATCTGCCTCAAAACAAAGAAAATATTTCTATAATAAATACCCAACCCCCTCCCAGGGGGAAAGCAACGAACTTTTGGAAGATTTGATAAATGCTGATATGAATGATTGGTATAGTTGGAAATATAACGCTATGATAGCAACTTATGCTTATAACGAAGATATTGATAATGCTGAAAAATATTTACAAAAATTCATTGAAGTAATGATGGAAACTTGCGAATGGACTAAAACAATGGTTGATAAGGAAATTGTTCCCGAGCAGGATTATATAGAGGTCTGCGACAGGTGTAAAGAAAGGGTTGATGCTATGAAAGACATAGTAGAAAAACTGAAACCAGACGATGACGACGACAATTATACGTTCGTAGAAGTTAGAACGTTTGAATGGGGTGGAAAAAGATATTTAATTAATCAGGACAAAACATTGTATGATTATGATTTGTTTTACGGCGACGGCGGAGCGGTGGAGGTAGGTTATTATGACCCAGCTACGGATAGATGTGTATATAGGATGGATGATGACGATGATGGTTGGGAAGAGGTTGAAGGAGAAACCATTCTTTTGGGACAATAAAGATTGAGTAATTAAATAAAGATTTAATATTTTTTATTTGGCGTGAATTAATTTTAAGTATTTTTCAAAAAAATGAAATGATTTTAATCATAAAAAGTAAAGAACAAAACCAGCAACCAAAGCAACCGGAAACCAACGAATTTTCAAAAAGTTGAAACGGATTTAATCACAAAAAGTAAACAACAAAAATGCCGAACCTGAGTTACGATTACGATTATATGTGCCTTCATTGCGACTTCACAATAAGCGTCAAAAACGAAGGAAGTAAGCGAATGCTTGCCCGACTTCATAAAAAAAAATGTAAAAAGACTGGAAGAACGGAAAAAGGACGAAAAGAATGGAAAGAACTTGATAAAAACTCCATCGTTTGCCGAGGACTTAAAGGAAAGCATACAAAAATGACTACAAACGAGGATGTTAAGATTTACCAGTCTGGAAAAAAATCGTGGGATGTAGTTAATTCAAAAAAATCGTTGAGTAAGTAAATAAAAAATATATATAATCTTACTTACTTACAAATTCAATATTTAATTTATCCAAAAATCATTTTATAAAAGACGTTCCACCAATCAATATCAAGTTGCGTCCAAGACTTTCTACATATTTTTTTTGGGTTAGGGTAGACGTTTGTCCTCATATAAGAGAGGTTGCGATACTTTCCCATTTTTTTTGCTTTTTTGGTTGTTGTTTGTTGATACCCTAACTCCGGAAAAAGCATTTCAATTTATTGCGTTTCCGTTGTTTTAAGTCGTCAAAAACAATAGAAGTCAAAAACCCTTGTATTCTTAGAAGTCTTGGATTTTTGAAAAACGAATGGGTTTTATAGATGTTTTTAAATGGACGGATTAAATCAACCTTTCATATATGCCTTAAACTTTGTTTTACAAAGAACTACTGAATATCTATCCCCCGTCCAATCATTAACATAATGCTCTTGCTCTGCTCCATTAAAAATAACTGGTGAATATAAAATACAATGAGCTACGCCGTCAATAACGCATTCCCCGCCATTATAGTCGCCTACTCCAAATATAATTGAATCTCCTATATTATTAGCGTCATAATGAGGCGGACATTTAAAATTTTTATTTATCATTACGCAATCAAATTCGTGTTCTGGAAATAATCTTTTACATTCATTGTATATTTCTGCTTTATTCTTAATCATAGCTACGCTTGGTAAAATAGGTTTTCCTGGTTTCATCCAATGCGATGTCTTACCAACATTAACTGAATATTGTCCTTTTCTCATATTAGATGTTTTTGAATGTTTATTGGGTTTCCAATCATACTCTTTCAACATTCTTTCTATGTTTTCAAACATTTACTATATATTTAAAAAAATGTTTTTGATTTTTCCCTAAATATATAGTTAAACACCTCTTTTTTTTTCGTGCTTTTTTTAAAAGCACTACATTTGAAGAAGTCCTAAAAACATTAAATGAACGTTTATTGGACTTGCTCCAAGATTAGTAGCAGATGAGTTTAATTGAACCGAGAACTTCTGGCGGGTAAGGTCCAAAAATTGCTGGAAATTAAGTCCGTGAATAACGCCATCATTTGCCTTTATTCTATTAAAGTCGCACTGGTGAAGTCCGTTTTCCATTAGGGCACTCACACCCAATTTAATCATATTGTCTTTATCCTCAACTGGGTAAGTCTGGTAATTCATATTATTATCTTGGAACAGGTATTCAATTCTATCCAATTGTGGGAATTGTTCTAATGCTGTGCTATCAGCTACGGCATCTACCTCACGTGTTTGGTTAATGTAAGACATCACAACACCACTACATCTTTGAAGTGGAACTCTAGCATTAATATTTGCTTGCTGTGAGTTTACACTTTCTTTGAGAGTTATAGCAGTATTCATCATTATTGGTCCTTGTTTGCCGTCATCTGGTGTGGTAATATACCTTAATCTTGGGTTTTTAATAACATAACCGCAATTTCCGTTATTATCTACACCTTCAAATGCTTGTATGGTTCTTTGGAGTGTTATTTCCATTCTAATATAACCATTCTTCGCAAATGAATACCCGTCACCGGAGCAACGATTAAAACAATTCAATACTTTAAGACTGAATGAAGGGTTAGAGCATTTGTTTCCACTCGCACCTGGCGTTATATCGTAGCCTGCTGGGGCAGTTTCAGGATTTGTTGAAGTAACAGTAGTTTGACCGAATGGGGCATAGGCGTCGCCTTGTACGTCTGCTTGGGCGGCACCTGCTCTTAATACAGCATTTGGAGCAACCATCTGTAAAACATACCGACCAGCGTCTTTTGTTGAATTACGTCCTTCTGCCTGTGCTCTTTGGTCGTAATAACTTTCTTCACTCATTTGTCCTGCGGCAAGAACATTTACCATTCTTGGGTAATCTACTAAACTTTCTAAAAGTCCTGCTGACTGCGTGCTGGTAGCTACATCAGCAATTACCGAATGTAATCCAATTTTATTATTAATACCAATTTTAGTTGAATCAGTCACTCCGTCATTACCTAACTGAACTCTTACATTTGTGGCGGCACCAATAGTTGAAAAATTTGAATATGCTTCTAATTCAAAATCAAGACGAATTGAATTCTTTTCTAATTTTCTACCTTCACCATTTAAAAGAAATGATATTTGGTTATTTTCAACAAATCCGTTTGGGGCATTATTTTCAGGGAGCACGTGGTGATACAATATACTCATTATATATAGTTATGGATAAAATATTTTTATTTGAATATTTCTATATATTTAATATTTTTAATTAAACACTCTTTATCTGCTCGTAATAGAGCACGTGTCTGCCTGCTAAATTAGCGTTGGTGCCGTTCGCCAATCTACCTCCAAGTTCAAGAGTTAATTTTTGAATTCTTGGAACTATATCACAAGGGACAGCAAGTAAAATAACTGGGCGTGCTCCGGCCTGTGCTGCTTCTAAATCAGTTGCGCTGGTGTTGTGGTTGGGGTTTGTCCTGTGAGTTCGTGAGAAGAATACTCTGCCTTCTAAACTTCTAATTCTGTGTCCGGAGTTAGTAAATGACTGGTTCAATAAATCCAAGTGGAGAGGTGAATTAATACTAATATCTCTTCCTAAAACATCCTCATTATCAATAGCAAAGCGGTAAAAACCATTAACCAGTGATAGTTCACGACTATCGCTATTCTGTGGTGTAAACATAACATATATACACCTTGTCATAGGTGGAATATCATAGTTTCTTCTAAAATCACTAGTAGCAGCATAATTGTCCTCTTCGGTCATATAAGTCGTGTAAGTGTATGGACTTATTTCTCGTTCTTGACTATTAAGAGCAGCAACCAATTCAATTCTATTATATTGAATGTCTTGTGTGCGACTGGCGAGTTGTGCTCCGTCTCTACCGGCAACCACTCTTGAACCCACTACATTAGCAGCACCTGTGATATATTCAAACTGAACCGCGGTAATAGTTGTATTAGCAGCTTGATTGAGAGTTGCTCCGCCAACTGGTTGAATTGTTATATCAAGAGCATCACTAATAGGACTGGAATTAGCAGCATTGTGGTTTCCACCATTATTTACTGTTTCTGCTCTAGCAATATTGCTAATAACTACACGTGCTTCGGTAGTTGCCGGTTGACTATCTACTGCTTTAATAAATAATTCTTGACCTACGTAGTATGGTGATTGACGAAGGTCTGGGAATTGACCGAATGTTCTAAAAACATTATTACTTGCCGCCAATAAATCTCTGGGGGCAGCACCATTTCCACCATTCTGTCCGTTGGCGTTTGTAGGTAAGGCACGAATATCTAATGCTTTTTGAAAATGAGGGTTGTTGCCTGCTACTTGTGTTCCGCCACGAACTCTCGTATTACAAAATTCTTCATTTCTTACATTTAATGCGGCAGCATCCATTTTTGGAAAATTCATTTCCAAGTGAATGTGTAAATCACCATATTTATTTGAATCATAACATTCATTATTACAATAATCAAATAATTCAGCAAGATTAATTCTCAAATCATAACCTTCTTTTCTGTTTCTTGATAATTTATCACCAAAACCGATAAGTTCTGTCTGTGCTGAAACCTGACTGGTTGTTTTAAATGAGGCATCACTTACAACACCTTTTTTTGAATTTTGGGCTACTGGACTTTCTAAATACACCGCCATCATATTTCTCAACTGGTCCACATTTCTCAAACTTTCAAGAACTCCAAGACGTGAGGAACGAAGTTCTGCGTGTCTAATTAAAGCACACATACTAAAAGGACGAATAGCACCAGTCAAACCTTGTGCCCTCGCATTTAAAGCACCACCCGCTGTATTATCATAAGCAGAGGTTTTTACCCTAATTTCACTTGGAACTACACCTGCCTGTTGCCCTAAAATACTAACTGCTTGTGAGGCAGTATCACCAAGAAAAGAAGTATCAACATTCACATTTATGTAAGACGACTTTAAATCAACTTTACCATAACCACCAGGTAAAGTCAAATCAACGAATTTTTTAGTACTTGAATCAAAAGTGCCTTGTAAGGCGGGGATTTTTTGAATTAAAGACATTATAATTTATATAATTATTATAATTTCTTTAAAAATAATGAATTAAATTTATGTGTGCTTTTAAAAAAAGCACGAAAAATCACGAAAAAAAAGCGGGGTGTGGGGTGTCCCCACTATGTTCCAGCACCTTGTTGCTGGAAAAATGAAGTTGGAGTTGCTACAACAGATACGTGAGTATCATATTGGTCTTGCTGTTGCGCTGCTTTTAACTGCCTTTGGTGGTCTACTCGTGCTTCTATTTTTTTTTCTTTTCTGTGTAATTCTATACCTGCGAAAATAAGACCTAAACCTACAACTGCTGCCCCTGCTAATCCTACCGGTGATTCTTCTGCCCCTGTTTCGGCATCACCTTCTTCGGCATCTTTGCCCCATTTAACAAAATTTCTTAATCTTTGTAATCCACGAGAGAGAGTGCCTTCGGTCTGCTCTGCTAGTGCGTCGTCCCCTCCAGCGGCTGCTGGGTCGTCTGGAACGTCTGGATTTGCTCTTTGTGGCGCGGCTTCTCCACCGGCACTTGGTCGTGGTGGTGGGGCATCAGCAGCAGCATCGTTTATATTTTGCTCTGCTTGCCCTGTGTCTGCCCCTCGTGTGCTACCTGGGCCACGTGGTCCGGTTCTTATAGGTGGTGGTCTTGGAGCGGGTGTTGGGTCGTCTGGTAAAAGTTGCCGCCATATATCATCAACATCTGCTTGTGCGTCTGCTCTTCCTGCGTCTGCTGCTGTGGCGTCGCCACCACCGGCACTACCTGGTCCTCTTGCTCCTAACGCTGACGGGGCAGGCGGGGCAGGGCGTAAGCCAGCGGCTATCATCGCCTGAGCGTCCCCTTCGTCTATACCCAGAGTGGCCGCTCTCGCTGATATTTCTGCTCCACTTGCTGTGGCTAAATCAAATGTATCTGCTGCGCTTGCGTCAAATGCTGGATTTGCTACTACTGCGCCTGCCGGTTCTGTGTCTGCTATTTCACCTATCTCACCCATTTGTATTGGTTCGTCTGCTGCTTCTGCTTCTTCTTCTGTTTGTCCTGTCGCCCTTTTTACTCCTTTTCTAAATAATGCTTTACTTTTTGTAATAGCAATGAGGGCAGCGCCTGACGCTAAACCTGAACCTGTTTCTCTGGTCGCTTCACTCGCCGTAGCTAAACCTGTTGCTAAAAATTCCTTTGCTTGGTATGGAGTTCCCTTAATTGATTTAACATAAGAATAACCATCTCTAAATCCACTTTCCAATCTGTCTAATTCATCTCTATCCTGTTCCGCTATGTAAGACATCTATATATTAACACAAGTTAAAATTATTCATAAATTGAAATAAAAATAATTCAAAAAATATACTAATACAAAATGACCGAAGTCGCAACACAAACCATTGAATTACCTGATTTTGAAAACAAAGTTTTAATTGGAGGCGGAAAACGCTTTACTAATAATACCTGGGAATTTGAAGCAATACAAGGGGCACAAAAAGCAAAAGACCCACTACAAAGCAGATTGGATACAATGAGAAGAAATCAAGATATTGATGAAGTTCATCAAAGATTAAATAAAATGGTAAGAACCATAGACCAAATAAAGAATTTATTTGAAGAAATAAAAATGAATAATGTTGAACTTACATTAGCAACAGAACACCAAATATGTAAGTTAGAACGACACTTTGAAGGTGAGATAAATGACTTACAAGGACAAATTGATAGTATCAGGTAACCTATTTAAAGTCAATTGGTAATATTTATGTAGCTCATAATGACTTACTCACCAGCACCTGAGGTCTTGGAAAGATTTACAAAAATGCGTGATAATGTCCTCAAAACTATGAGAAGTGATATTAAAGATTACGCTAGAATTTTTAAAAGGGATTGTAAGAACCCCGATTTTGATGAAACTTTTTTTAAATCCTGTCTTTTGGATTACATTCAACCACAGATTGAACTTATAAATATTCTTGAAGAAAACTACCAAATTCCAGAATGTGAGATTTACTTGCCTAAAATGCCGAAGTATGTTCCAGAAATGATGGAACGTCTAGAATGCCCTACAAATCTATCTAGTTAATTTTTTTCTATTCATTTAGTATAAATGAAGGAAATATTAATGTCCCATCCCATTTCAACTTTACGTAAAGAAATAAGTAATCAAAACATTAAGGGATATAGTAAATTAAAGAAAGCAGAATTAGTAGCACTTATGTTAAAAACACCAGAAAGATTTAAACACATTAAAATGCTAGTAAAATCTAAAAAGGAAGCACCCAAACCAGCACCGAAAAAGAAAAAGAAAATTAAATTAGTAGAAAAGAAACCAGAACCGAAACCAGAACCAAAAAAGAAAGAATTATCACGTAATGAGTTAGCAAATAAGTTTTTGATAAGGGGTGGACCTAAACCAGCACCGAAAAAGGAAGAACCCAAGCCAGCACCAAAAAAGAAAAAGAAAATTAAATTAGTAGAAAAGAAACCAGAACCGAAACCAGCACCAAAAAAGAAACCAGCACCAAAAAAGAAACCAGCACCAAAAAGGAAAGGACCGAAAAGGAAGGGAGATGAAAACAAATTTATTAAAATTATTGATGACCCAGAAGAAGAAGGTAAATTAAAAGTTAAGGCAAAACCAGAATTATATGAAAGTATAGAGGGCGTGTATGATACTTTACAGGAATATAGGTATGTGTATGCGGTTCTTTCTTATATAACTATAAACGATATAAAACCCAGTAAATTAAGCGATGTATATGATAAAGCACAAGAAAGTCTTGATATTCCAGACTCAATAATTGAATTAGAAGATTTAATAGAGAAAAAGGGTAGAGTTCAGGAAGCACTCAAAGAGCACAATATATCATTAGTAGATGGGTCGTATTTATTAGACGATAGCGAGATTGATTTTGATAACAGCGATTTTCTTGACTTTGGTATTAGATTTGAAGAAGATGACGAAGACGAAGACCCATACCTACAAGTAATGAAAGGTTATAGAAGTGATATTAAAAAAATGATAAACATTGCTAAACGCAGTTTAAAAGATGGTAATCAAGTAGCAAAAAGGGCATTAAAAAATTTAAAAGAAGCAATTAAATTTGCCCCGTAATTAAATCATTAAAAAATATTCTGTAAAATTGTAAGTTATAATTTTAGTTATAATTTTAAGTTATAATAAAAAAGGTCGTTTTACTTCGTCAAATTAAAAACATCTATAAAACCCATTCACTTTTCAAAAATTCAAAAATCTGGAAAATATAAGGGGGTTTTTGACTTCTATTGTTTTGGACGATTTAAAACAACCTTTTTCAGTAAATTGATTTAGAAAAATCCAAACAATTATATAGAAAAACAATGACCTCTCACGTTTGTGATTTTAAAATCTCATCATTTTCTAAGAATATCCGTTGCTGTAAATGTGGAAATATTGAAAGAAAAAATAAAGGTAAAGAATCTTGGCGACCCGTTGAGGGAGCGTCCGTTAGTTGGACTGACGAAAATGGTAAGAAAAAAACAAAAAAAAGACATCAATTCATTGGTGATACTTTTAAACATAAATATGATAAAAATCTGGAATACTATCAAACCGATATTAATGATTACTCTTTTGATAGTTTGAAAGGGTATTCAAGAGGATTTCCAACAATATTCAAAAAATATTTAATGAACCCTGACGCAATGAATAATATAATACCTTCAAGAATTTATGAATCAGGATGGCGAGATTATTGGGACGACCTTGACGAGGATGAACGAGAGGAGGAGGGTGGAATTCTTGGAATTAAATTTCCAATCACATACAGATTAAAGTTTAATATTAAATTCAAAGGTTCTACCATTGAACCAGAGGATATTCTAGAAACAAGATATGAATACAGAAAATTAAAACCTCACGAAATTTATAAGAACAAACAACAAGCAATTAAAGGTAATCTTCATCCCGTGGGCAACGTAAACGAATGCCGTGATATACCGATTAAAAAAACATTTAATGGTAAGTCTTTAAGACAAGTATTGAATAATAAACGAAAAATCATTGAATATTTGTATGAAGATTACGAACCGACTATTGATTTTAACCCAAATGATATTTATAAAGATGAAATGTCTTATATTGACTATTTTAGAAACACAATGAAAACATTTGATATTCCAGAATATGACGAACTGATGGAGATGTATCCAGTTCCAGAGAAATTAATGAAAAAGCATTATGGAGCAGTTAAACCAAAAGAAAAATCAAAATTACCAAAAGCACCAAAACCAGAACCAGAGGAAAAGCAACCCACAGCCAGAGATATTTATATAAAAGATAAAAAAGAAAGAGAGGCGAGAGCAGAAGCAAAGGTAAAAGAAGAGGACAAAAAGCAAGCAGAGATACTTGACGCAATGTTTGATAATATTAAAGAAAAGTTGAAAGGTGCCGGGAAAAAATGGAATAATAAAAAGGGTTTGATTGTTGATATAAAATAACACAAAATTATTATAAAATTATTATCTATATGTTTAGTATAGTATGTCTAGTGAAGAGATGTTTGAGGAAGTTGAAAATAAAGTTGTTAGCGATACTGAAACCCCCGCTGAGACCGATGAACCAAGTGAAGAAATTGAGACGAAAAAGGAAACGAAACCGAAAAGAAAAAAAAAAGAAATGACCCCAGAACGTAAAGAAGCACTGAAACGCCAGTTAGAGAAAGGGAGAAAAACCGCTCTTGCTAACCGCAAACGGACTGCCGCAATTAGAAAGATTGAAAAAGAAAAAAAGGTAGAAGAAGAATACAAGATGATTGCCGAGAGGGCAGAAAAGTCTAATAAAGCAAAGCAAACAAGTAATGAAAATGAAGTATTAAAAAAAGAAATGGCGGAATTAAGGAAACAACTTACCGAGATGAAGTCCAAGAGAGAAACCAAAGAGCACACTGAGGAACCAGAACCAGCACCAAAAAAACTCAATAAACATAAAGAAGTAAAAGAAAAAAAAAGTCCAGCACAGGGCGCACCGAAACCTAAACCTACGCCTCCGCCGACCCCGAAACCTGCTCGCCCTGAGCCACCGGTGATGACTTCACGGGAACTGATGCGGATGATGATGGGACTTTAATTGGTTCAAAATTTTTATTTAAATATCGTGTTTCTATTGGATTTTTAAAATTAACAACCATAAAATTATTTCTACCTTCGTTAGTTGTTTCTCTATATAAATTAATAAAATCACGTTTAGTTGGAAGAAAGTTCAAATCACTTTCCATTAATTCTATTTCTTTTGAATTAGTTGCGAATAATATAGCACCAGTTAAATTGGTTCTAATACCTGTATTTAATAATGAGTATTTTTGACTTGTAAAAATACTGCTTATCATAGCGTGCCTACCATTCATAACAATTTTATTAACTATATTTTGTTTTGATTTTCTTGACGCTAAATCACCGCTGTAAGCTACGTCGTCAAATACTAATAATTTTGGGGTGGGTTTTTCTTTTAATTCAACTGAATTCAAAAAATCGTCTTCTAACATTTCATACAATACTTCTAACCTGTCTTCGTCATATTCCATAATATTTGATTTTGGAATTTCCTTCGCCTTTGCTAACATTTTCAATTTATTATCTAATTTATTATTAGTAATTAAAAAAATATCTTCACCATCAAATATATCACGAAATCCAAATTTTGAATTTGCTAAAAGATTTAACACTATTGTGGTTTTACCACTCATTTGGGATTTTCCAATAATAGCCAGTTTAAATGGAATTGGAAAAAGTGGGTGGTCTACGTAATAACTATCAGTCTTGTCCTTTACTTTAAGAATTTGATAAGTCATATACTATATATACATATTTATTTTTATTCTTTCTTGGTATAATTAAGTTGCTGTGATTTCTCTCTTCTTCCTTCTTCTCT
>Ga0181422_1000674_pt1 | contig 11077 bp, 7 predicted proteins | sample 45SPOviralmetaG_FD_130147 | JGI IMG/M metagenome (GOLD analysis project Ga0181422, IMG submission 130147) | Marine viral communities from the oligotrophic San Pedro Time Series (SPOT) site, San Pedro Channel, CA, USA - 45 SPOT_SRF_2013-07-18 | ecosystem: Environmental > Aquatic > Marine > Strait...
CTGACATTAGATGAATATTGGGAGTTTTGTCGCTTAGCTGATTGCAAGGCAAAAGAACGAGGCGAAGAATATGCGTCGATTCCAGAAATCGTTGCAACAGGTGAGCCATTAACTACTTTCGAAATTATCAGTCTTGTTATAGGCGTTTTAAGTACTGCAGCGTCGGTGCTGCTAGCGCCTAAACCTCCTTCATTAGAGGATCCATTAAGTCCGATCAAGACTGCAGACACTCGCGGTCAAACAAAGTTTGCTGAGCTATTTGGTTTTGACAGCCTGCAGGATCTGGCAACGCTTGGCAGCATTATTCCGCTTGCCTTTGCTAAACGTGAACAGCTACTTGGCAGCAGTGAAACTGTAGGTGGCATCCGTGTAAAAGGATTGCTGCTTTGGTCTCAGTTGTTAAGTCTTGGTTCACATCAAGAGTTAAAGATGCTGACAACGCTTGGGTTGTCTGAGCTTGCTGCGATTCCTGATCCACAGGGTTTGGCTATTGGTGATCAGCTATTGCGTAACTATCAAGAGGCACGATATAGAGCATATTTTTTAAACAACGCTGCCGATGGTGGGCGTGTAAGTAACGTTAATACGATGGCGGGAGAATTGCCTGCTGAAACTGATAGCGATGTATTTCTTGCATACGATCAACTAAAAAATAACTTTCGCCCGTTGCTAAGTGGTACTCGAACGCCAAACTCACAGCGTGCTTTTGGTTGTCATTCACCAGTTTCCAACGGCTCCCCGTATTTTTTGCCGTATGACATTGTTCAAGTCTTTGGCAATGATGAATCGCTGCGAAACAAAAGAGACAAGATTAATGGTTTGACGCTTGGACTCAATGTCAGGCCGTATGCAGGCCGTCAGGCAATGGAGCGCCTAAACAATGCTGTTGTTACTCAGACGAAGGAAATTAATGTTGGCGACACGTTAACTTTTAGAAATTCAGCTGCACGAGAAGCACCTGATGCTTTTCCACCGCATGGATTAGACGATGTAAACACAGCAATCGACAGCAGAGTCTCTGATGCTGATACTTTGGTCAACGTTGGGGATTTGTTTGCTTTTGGTAGCGCAATAATCCAATGCACAAAACGCCCGGACTCACCATTTGAAAGCCCGCCAGTTGCAGATCGAGAATTTGAGTTTGTTTGCAAAGAGCGAGGATTTGGATATTTTCAAAGTGCCGATGCTGACCCGCTAACTACAGCAAACGCGCCATTCGGGCAGCATTTGCAGCGCATAGATATTGCAACCATCACCAACAATCGTGTTTGCGATCAAACTGAGATTGGTATCAAAAGTGTTGTGTTCAAGCGCATTAGTAATTTTGCAAATGTTAATTCCGAGCCCCCTGCCGCGATTCTGCAACAATATGAATCAGACAAGCAAAGTTTTTCGCTTGGCAGAGTTTCAACTTTTCAGACTAGGTTTAGCTTTTTTAGAATTGAATTTAGAGAAGTAGGGGTTAGCAACGCTACAACCTTTACAGACATTTCTGCTGGAAATATTTTTGCTGTTCGCGGCAGTAACCCACAGCCCCAGTACAACACTATTCGAATTAACCATAATCCTGGGCAGTATGAGTTCAGGATTGTTCCTGTTACTGGCAGTACCGCAGATGGCATATACGTTGACATTCCTGGAAATTCAAACGAAGTCTATCTTTTAACAGGCAAAGAAAATTTTGCCATGACCACTATTAATTCGGCCCTTGGTTTTGTACAAGTTAGCTGCACAGGTGAGCGCAAGTCAATAAATAATTTGATGGCATCTAATGATGAGTTCTTTTTTAAACGAGTCGAGGCTGGTGCTCCACTTGCGGGGACTGTAAAAGCCCTTAGCCAATACAACGTTGGCAATTTGCCCGATAACGCGCAATGGAACCTAATTGACGGCCCTAAAGTTGTTCAGGATTCCGTTACCGGCCATTTAACAACGGGCGTCTATATAAACGTAGATAACCCGACAGCTCCTGGCGCTGTGTATGCAGCATGGGAAGGCGAAGTTGTTGAGCTTGGGTCTGTTTACCAATATGATCCAGCTGATTTTGTTAAAACTGTTCCAGCTGTAAAGAAATGGCAAACCACTGTCCCAGGGCAGCGAGTTTTAACAAGCGTCACTAACGATTACTACGTTCAGACAAACACTGCGGGTGAACTTGTTGCTGCTTTCTACAATGGCGTCAATGTCACAAGCACTACGCAGGCACCAAGCCCTGCAGACCAAAACGACAATGCCTTGTATCGCATTGCCCCTGGCTCAACGCCAGTAGTGTCAGGCAGCAATCTTTATTACCCGATTGAAAAAGGTAGTTATGTGACAAGTAGAACAGCTCTTAATCTCTACAAAATTGGTAAATATCAATTTAGCCTAGGAAGTAATGATTTTGTTTCTGGTGGCGGCCCTACTAATTACAGTCATCAAAGTTATAGCGGCAATGGCTCTGGGTTTAAGGTCAATGCTTCAAGCTTTGCCGTTGGTCAGTGGCAGTGGCTCATTATTGAACCTGGCACTGGCTATACAGTTGGAGATGTCGTCCGCTTCCAATTTGCTGATGGAACGTTAGTAGACGTTCAGATAACAGAAGTTGATGCTGTGTTTATACAGGGTAAAACTCGCCCGCTGTTGAATTTAAAAGATGCAATTGCTGATTATCCAAAGTTTGACGCAGAAGAAACTAGCCATCAAAACGGGCCTGAGCATGAGGTCGTTTTTGTCAACGAAATGGTTCGGCCTGAAGAGGACAAGCCAAATTTTGGAGCCGCTCAATACAATGATTTGTCTTTGCTTGGCCTACGAGTCTTAGCAGGTAAGGATTGGTCTTCAATGGGCCAATTAAGCGCCTATGTAAAACAAGGCATTAAGGTGGAACGATTGATTAATGACGACGGCACTACAGCTCTTACTACTGCAGATCCAGCCGCAACTAATAACTTTGCTGAAATTGCTTTCAACTTACTTGTTAGCGATCGTCTTGGTGCGGGCAAGCGCATCCCTAGAGACACAATTGACCGCGATGCAATGGTGATTGCAGCCAAGTTTTGTAGAGCTAATGGTTTTCGGTTTGATGGAGTTGTTGGTGATCGTGTTGGCCTGCGAGAGTTTATCCACACAAACGCTGCGTTTAGTTTGCTCGACTTTACTATTGTCGGCGGCAAGTTTTCTTTGATGCCTTCTGTCCCTTATAACCCTGCGACGTTTGTTATCGAGCCAGCGCAAGATATTACTAAAAGCGTCAAAGCTTTATTTACCGATGGCAACATGAAGGACATGCAGGTGAGTTTCTTGCCGACTCAAGAGCGTCAGTTGTTTAAAGCAACTGTTGCTTACCGAAGGGAAGAGGAAAACGGTTTTTCCTCTCAACGAGTAACCCAGCTTCGCTTTCAAGACATTGACGGCGGTTCTGATTCAGATCCAGAAGAATTTATGGATCTAACTAGTTTCTGTACTAGCTCTAAGCACGCCAAAAAGATTGCTGAACATAAGCTGTTGCTTCGTAAACACAGCGAGCACAACATTCAATTCAAGACGACACCTAGCTCTGCTCTTGGCCTAACAGCTGGTGATTACATCAAGGTAGTTTCGAACGCATCACACACCAGCCGTTTTAATAACGGCAGTGTTGATCAGTTTGGTGGCGTCACTTCCACAACTGCGCTTGCCGATGGCACGTACACCGTGTTTTTCTGGCGTCCTGGTCAGACGGAAGTTATTGAAGGTCAGCTGCAAATTGCAGGCGGCAAGACGGGCGATGAGGTTTTCTTCAGCTCGATCTTCACCATCAAGATGCAAAACCAACAAAAACGCATCTACAGGGTGACCAGCCTGACTATTGATGACGATGGTTTTGTGGACATCGGCGGCAGCTACCAGAAAGTGGACCAGGCAGGTAGGTTGGCTATCCTGAATCCTGAGAACGCGCTGTTTGACGTTACGGACTGATGACAGCAGTAAGTTTTCCAGCATTAGTTCCCACCAGCCGTTCTTACACGCCGGGAATATTTCCTGAGCAGCAGTTCCAATCCCAGAACGGTGCTGTTGTCCGCGTTCGTTACGGCAACCAGCGGTATAGCAGCAGCCTGTCCTTAACGTTTGCAAACATCACTGACGCAAACGCTGCGTTGATCTTGCAGAACTTTGTGGATGTGATGAACGCCGACAACTACGCAGAGTTCACTACAAGTAATGTTGCAGCTGGAGCGTCTGAGGCGTTGACTCCCTGGATTCGGGAAACGAACAGCTTGTTGAAGTGGAAATATGCATCACCGCCATCAGTTGCAAGCGTTAAGCCAGGACTGAGTACAGTGACGTGTGAGTTCATTGGCGAGCTTGAGGGTGTCTGACCATGGCTAAGTATTACGCGGGTCAAGACGGCAGCGTTGAGCTTGGGGGTGTTGCAGTCGCCAAGGTGGTGCAGTGGTCAATGGCCGCTAACACCGACGCGCTTGAGGTAACGACGCTAAGCGAAGACGTTCGAGCGTTTACGACTGGCATCCGCACTGCTTCTGGGGCGTTAACGGTTTTGTATTACGACGACGCACCAGTCAAGTTGCTCAACCAAGTCAACCAAGACACCACGGCAGACGCTTCAATTACTGCAACTGCCAGGTTGAAGTTGAAGTTTGACGACAATTTTTTGGAGTTTGATGCGGTGCTAACTAGCGCCGATCTGTCGTGTGTTGTTGGCGAAGTGATGCGCGTCAATGTCAACTACATAATGAGCGGTGATTTCGTTAGTAAATCGCTATGACGGTTTTTCTAGGCAATAACGGAAGAATTAGGCTGCGAAGAGCAACTCCAGGGCGCACGTTTACCAGCTTGGTAGATCCTGGCGATGTCAACGCTGCAAAAAAGCGGTTTAGCTTTGATTTCCCGCAGGAAATGCTGCTGACGGGTGATCGGCTGCAGATTAAAAGCACTAACGGTGCAAACCTTGCTTTTATCGACGGCTCTGGATGGGACGGCGGCAGTCAATTGCCTGACGGCACTTGGTATATCTATGTTGACGAGCTAGGTGGTGTCTGCCTTTACGACACTTTTGCTAATGCGTTGAACGGTCAAAACACTGGCAAGATCACTTTGGCTGCGATTACAACGGCCATCCCGATTGAGGTGACTAGCGTTCAGGCTGAATATAATATTTTAGGATTAGTAACATCTTTTGAACTAAACAATGACAGAGATGTTGTAGATGTGACCGTCCTTAGCGACGAGTTTAGGAAAAACGAAAGTGGCTTGATTAGTGGAAACGGGAGCATCAGTTGCGAGTTTCATTATGATCCTGATGCTGCGGGAGAGACAGTAGACACTGATGTTCCTAGCTACCTTCATGAATTAATTTTGCGTCAAAAACTTGGTGCTGAGTTTGATGCTGAGCTTTACATAGTTGATAAAGGGCAAAACGCGGAAGCAGTAAATGACTTCTTTTACTTTGAATTTAAAGGCATTGTGACAAATGCTGCAATCAGTCTTGGCTCGGGCCAATTGACTCTGTCTAATTTTAACTTTGTTACCACTGGGCCAATTTTACCCAAGCTTGGGATTGGCGTGATCACCAACTATGTGCTGAAAGAAGACACTGACCGAATCCTGCTTGAGCAGCCTGGGAGCGGTAAGCTAGAGATTGAAGATTAGTCTTGTAGGGGCTTCAGGCGATGGCCGATCAGAAGATTACAGCCCTTACAGAGCTGGCTGAAGCCGACGTAGCTTCGACTGATGTTCTGCCTATTGCCGACGTAAGCGCAAGCGAAACCAAAAAGGTCAGTGTAAAAAGCCTGGTTGAGCAAGGCGTTGACCTAATTGATGACGCAAGTATTCCAGCAGCAAAGTTAGCTGCAATTACGCCAAGTTCTCTGGGATCTAGCTCAGGGGCAAAAGAATTTATAGCTGGTCCAACTGGAGCAGGTGGTGCGTATAGCTCACGGGTTATTGCTGCTGGCGATTTGCCGGTTGCGACTGATGCTGCACTTGGTGGTGCGGCGGCAGGCACTGGCCTTACATCTACGTCTGGAACGTTTTCTGTTGACCCTGCGACAGCTTCTGCTCGCGGTGCTGTCAGCCTGCCAACTGCGTCTGGCTTGAACGTTGATGGCAATGGCGTTGTATCGCACCAGTCAAGCGTCACGGGTCAGACCAAAAACGGTTTTACTGTCAACGATTCTGGTCACATCACTGCTGTTGGCAGCATTGCCGCTGGCGACCTGCCTAAGGCAACAAGCTCTGCCGTTGGTGGTGTTTTTATTGGCAGCGGCTTAACCGTTACCGGTAGCGGCCAGTTAAATCACACCGACAGCATTACTGCTGGAACAACTAGCGGAATTACGTTTAACGCTCAGGGCCACATCACAGCCACTGCAGCACTTGCCGCTACTGATCTGCCTGCGGGTACAACAACCGCCAAGGGTGGCGTTTCTATTCCGTCTGGGGCCTTATCTGTCAGCGGCGCTGGCGCGTTGACTCATGACGTTTCAGGCGTTACCGCTGGCACTTATCCGAAAGTCACAGTTGACACTCGTGGTCACGTCACTGCTGGAACGACGCTATCTGCTTCTGACATTCCAGACATCAGCGCAGCAAAGCTGACTTCAGGAACGATTGGAACATCCCTTATTGCGAACGATGCTGTAACCGGTGGCAAACTTGCTAGTGGCTCAAGCGTCAGATTTGCGGGCGCTCCAGATACAAATGGAGTTGTTGATTTTGGAACGGCTGACTATAACGGACAGTTTCTATATGACGCTTTCAACGAGAACCTTTACTTGTTCGATGGCAACGCTTTTAAGTCGATTGACATTGTTAGTGGTGAAATTGTTTTTGCTGGAACGTATAACGCAAACACAAATACTGTTGCTTCAGTAACTGCTAAGGGTACTGCGATCGGCCTGACTGTCGGTCAAGCATTGATTGCACCTGCATCTAGCAACCTGAATCACTATTTAACTGTCAGTGTTTCTGGTACGGGATCAGGTAACGCACCAGCAGAAGCATTGGCTCCACCGGACTTTCTGCTTTCCACGGGAACTACCTGGCAAGTTCTTGACTTGTCAACGGCGTTGGCGGCTACGGCTGCAAGCAACGTTTCGTTTAGTCCAACCGGAAACATTGCGGCGACTAATGTTCAAGCTGCGCTTGCAGAGCTTGATAGTGAAAAAGCTTCTTTGGCTGGGCCAACGTTTACAGGGACAACAACGTTTAGCGGAAATATCCATTTGGGATCTTCCGCCACTCTTTCATTTGAAGGCAGTTCGGCTGATGACTACGAACTGAGCTTCGCCTTTGTCAATCCTACGGCCGATCGCACGATCACATTCCCCAATATTTCTGGCACCCTTGTGACTTCTGGGGATACCGGAACAGTCACCAACACAATGTTGGCTGGCAGTATTGCGCTGACAAAGCTTGCAAGCCTGACTTCTGCTCAATTAATTGTTGGCAACGGCAGCAACGTTCCAATAGCAGTTGCAATGTCTGGCGATGCAACGCTGGCAAACACTGGCGCATTGACCATCGCTAATGACGCTGTAACAGCAGCGAAGTTGGCTGATACCAGTGTCACAGCGGCTTCTTATACCAATACGAATATTACTGTTGATGCACAGGGCAGGATAACTGCTGCGTCTAACGGTTCTGCTGCTGGTATCCCTGATATTGCGGCTGACACCACACCACAACTGGGCGGCAACCTTGATGTCAATGGCAAGGACATTGTCAGCGTCAGCAACGGCGATGTTGAGCTTGATCCAAACGGTTCAGGTCAAGTTGTATTTAAAGGCAACGCAACTCGCGGTTCTGGTCAAATCAAGCTGAACTGTGAGCAAAACTCTCACGGGATTCTTGTTAAAGGTCCACCGCATAGTGCAGCAGCGTCTTACACGCTGACGTTGCCTAATGACACAGGTAGCAGCGCCCAAGTCCTGCAGACAAACGGCAGTGGTGTTACGTCGTGGGCCACTCCGGTAAAACTTGATGCTGCTCAGACCTTTAGTGCTGCACAGACCTTTACGCCCCAAACCATCCACAACGGTGGCGCGAAACTTGATGGGCCTTATCAACAAGTTGCTGAAGCTGTTGGTGCGCTTGCAATCGATCTTTCGACGGGCAACTACTTCACCAAGACCATTAGTGGTAACTCAACCTTTACGTTTACTAACCCGCCTGCATCTGGAACGGTTGGCAGCTTTGTGCTTGAGCTGACGCATTCGTCTGGAACGGTGGAATGGCCTTCAAGCGTCAAGTTTCCTGCTGATACCGCACCAAATTTGACCGCGGGCAAAACTCATCTATTCTTCTTTGTGACTGATGATGGCGGGACGCGTTATCGCGGTGCGTCACTCGTCGATTACGTCAACTGAGGAAGCATGGATCCGATTACCGCAAAGCTGATGTCTGCTGCTGGAGCGGCGGCTGATCCTGTTTATGTTGACGACGTATTTTCAACGTTTTTGTATACGGGTACAGGCAGCGCACGGTCAATCAACAATGGAATTAATTTAAGCGGTGAAGGTGGAATGGTATGGGTAAAAACTAGAAATACAGATGTCCGACATGGATTGTTTGATACAGAACGGGGCACTGGTAAAGTACTTTTGCCAAACGAAAACTGGGCTCAAGTTACTGACAACACTGAGCTTACATCATTTAACTCTAATGGGTTTAGCTTAGGAGACAATAGTGGTGGATATCAATTTAGCAATCATACCGGCAACACTCAGGTCTCTTGGACATTCCGCAAAGCGCCTGGATTCTTTGATATTGTTACTTATACAGGCAATGGATCTATACGAACAATTGCCCATTCACTTGGATCAATACCAGGCTCTATATGGATAAAATCATTAACCACTACTGATCCCTGGACTGTTGGTCATGTAGGTGCAGGATGGACAAAATATTTAGAATTAAATAATACAAATTCAGCAGGAGATACTGACTCTACTTTTAATGACACTGCTCCTACTGCGTCGGTGTTTACCGTTTCTGATGGTGCTACTAACTATGATGGTGAATCATACGTTGCCTACATCTTTGCCAACGACGAACAATCGTTTGGCACGGATGAAGACGAGTCGGTTATTAAGTGTGGGAGTTATACAGGCAACGGAACTACAAGCAATGAGGTAAATGTTGGTTTTGAGCCACAATGGCTGTTAATTAAACTCACAAGTGCTTCAGGGCATAGTTGGTATCTGTTTGACACTATGAGGGGAATAGTAACCGGCGGCAATGATGCTAGCCTGCTTGCAAACTCTAGTAACAGTGAAGACACTTCTTTTAGCCCTGTAGAGGTTACTTCTACTGGTTTTAAACTTACACATGGCAGCACTAATGCTGTAAATGGCTCAGGCCAAACCTACATCTACATCGCAATCCGCCGTCCGCATAAGCCGCCCAGTGCTGGTACGGATGTGCTTGCTCTAAAAATGCTTGTAGGAAGCAATTCAACGCAAACCGTGTCTGTTCCAGGTGCTGGCGTGACAGACATGACGATTATTAAAAAAGATACTGGCACATCAGGACAGACCGCAGTACCGATTAATGGGGCCAGGCTTCTTGGCCCTACAACAGTCAGGACGCACGATAGCCAAGCCGGAACAACAGGTGTGTTTAACACAAGCATTAATGTTTGGGACCAGATGGTTGGCACTGAACTTCGTTCCGATACTGACTTAAATACGTCTGGATATAATTTTATGAACTATCAGTTTACGCGAAAACCTGGAGTTTTTGATGTTGTTGCTTATAGCGGCAGTTCATCTGCTCAAAGTATTGCTCATAATTTAGGAAGTCAACCTGGATTTATAATTGTTAAATGCATTAGCGATGTTCGTGACTGGAGAGGGTATCATCAGTCATCAGGTGCTACGAAATACTTCGTATTCAACGACGACACATGGGCATTAGCCGCTACTACGATATGGAATGATACAGAACCAACATCAACACATTTTACTGTTGGCACTTCTACAAGTACTAACGGTTCTGGCAGGAATTTCATCGCCTACCTGTTCGCAACCCTACCCGGCGTCAGTAAAGTAGGTAGTTACACAGGGACTGGTAATAATATTAACGTTGACTGCGGATTTTCGGCAGGTGCAAGGTTTGTATTGATTAAACGTTTCGATGTTGATTCATTTGGTGATTGGTACGTGTTTGATGCCGTACACGGAATTAACTCTGGCAATGATCCGTATATAACACTCAACGAAGAAGAGTTGCCAGTAACTAATACTGACTACATTGACCCGTTGAACGCTGGTTTTACAATCACATCATCAGCCCCTACTGCTCTTAACGCTAGTGGCGGCACCTATCTGTTTCTCGCCATCGCTTAATCATGGAAATCCGCAACCGCTCCACTGGTGTCGTCATCACCGACAGTCAGCTTCGTGCTGATAACCCAAACACTTCATTCCCTAAGCAGATCACAGCCGACATCCTTGATGGGTTTGGCTATGACCCTGTTCTAAACGGACCTGCTGCAAGTACGTCTGGACCGTATGAAGTCAGCACCCGTGATGGTGTTGAAGAAATCAACAACCAGTGGTTCACCAAGTTCATTGTTGGTCCTGTTTTTGCTGACAACGAGGATGCAACTGCTGCTGAACAACAGGCTGCTTACCGCACCAATATCGACAATCAGGTTGCTGCAAATGTTCGTTCAGAACGTGACCGCAAGCTGGCTGCATCTGACTGGACCGTTCTGACTGATAGCCCGTTGACTACGGCTAAAAAGACAACGTGGAAAACTTACCGAACAGCATTGCGAAACATCAGTGCAGCAGAGGGTTTTCCCCATACGATGGAATGGCCAACTGAGCCTTCCTGATGCAAAAACCTGACCCAATGATCCCCTGCAAGCCAGGGGCAGAGGACATTGAGGCAATGAATAATCGCGTTGTCTGGATGAACATGCTGTACATGCTTGAAGGCCGCGATAACGCTGACCATCCAAAGCGTGGCTTGTACACCGGATTACACAAGAAGCACTACTCAACGTTCCCTGGAACGGATGAGAATTAAGGATCAGATTGTCAACTGTCCATTGACCACGCCAGCTAATCTGGCTCAAGAAAACTCAACC
>Ga0181422_1000675_pt1 | contig 11071 bp, 10 predicted proteins | sample 45SPOviralmetaG_FD_130147 | JGI IMG/M metagenome (GOLD analysis project Ga0181422, IMG submission 130147) | Marine viral communities from the oligotrophic San Pedro Time Series (SPOT) site, San Pedro Channel, CA, USA - 45 SPOT_SRF_2013-07-18 | ecosystem: Environmental > Aquatic > Marine > Strait...
CTCGAAGGTTCCTCGGCAACACTGACCATACGTTTCACGGATGCGATGGTGTCCAATGGTTTGGATGACAATCGAACCGTTTACGCCGAAGGCACTCTTTTGTTTGAGGACGGTGCCTACGTCCTCGATGCCAACGTGATCAAGACGTCGTGCCCATCAAAGTACGAAGAAGAGGCTGAGCGAGAAGAATGAGCCCCTGCGCTGCCTTCATATAGGCTGGTGCTCGGGCATTGGATGGGATAGGTGGGGAGCTCGGCGTACCCTGAATCACAAATCGTCGTTATGGTGGACCGAACGCCTTTGGGCGGCGAAAGCGGCCGTGGGGTTCCCGTAGGCGGACGTTGATGTCTCGCCCCCACATGACTCGGGTGTCATGATCCGTCTCCGGAAGGAAACGGGGAATGAATAACCGGGGGACTAGGTCAGGCCGGGAACGGAGCAGCCCTACCTGGGGCCATGGGTGCTGTGGGGATTCGGGACGGAGGAAGCTTGCGGACTTGGCCTTGCGAAGCGCACGTCCACCTTTGGCTCTCCCACCTCAAATGTCAAACACGACATCGGCATACCAACCAGGTCCCTCAAAATCGGGCACATCCTCCCATCGGCTAACGATGTGCTGGCCATGGCTCACTTCTTCGACCACCAGATTATGTGTCGTGACCGCCTTAATCTCAATTTCTCGTTCGATCAATCCTGCGTTAACCCAACTCACTTGGGCCACCGCTATCCATCCATCATCATCTCGCTCAACTTTGACCATGGCATCGATGTACCACTGGCCATGGACCTCAGCGCGATAAAGGAGTTCATCCAGCCAAGCCAGATAAAGAAAATGAACATCATGTGGGTTATGTTGTGAACGAATTCTCCATTCACCGGTGTGTCGAACATGTGCATTGAGATGTTGGGAACTGGCTTCGCTCAAGAGGTATGCTTGCATTCCAAGTCCCGCCTCCGAAAGAAGTGATGAGAAATCTTTTGCAAAAACCCGCATACCGATGTCGGCCGTCGTTGGCCATAACCATGCGCTCATGTTTCCACCTTATCGTTTTGAAACCTGCAAATTCCAAACGTGCTCGCCCACTCGGTGTATGAGATCGTCTTTGCTTAAAACAAATGAATCGGTGCGTTCCGCTCCAAGGATACATTCGCATGCTGCGTTTGCCAACAGCGCTGTAGAACGAACATCAAGATTGCGAGAAAGTGAGAATGCAATCGCCACAGCGGCCGCATCGATGAGACCAATCATTTGGCGTAAATCGACCAACCCACACGGTGCGTGAACGGTGTCTTCGTTGGCAGAGTATATGGTAACACCAGCCTCTCCAGAAAGCACGACTAAGTGGTTCCAGTTGTATTGAGCAAGAAGTTTTTCTGCAGCCTCGGCTCCAGTGGATGCCCCTAACCTTCGACGCATCAATTCCAAACCTTGCGATTGAAACAACGTCCAATCAACACCTTCTGTTCGGTGGAGGCCGGTGAGTTTGGGGTCGGCAATTACTGGGATTGACATGCTCTTCGCAGCCGTGAATAGGCGTTCAGCACCTTGGTCGGTGATGACACCTTGGCCATAGTCTGAGGCGATCAGGGCTGAGGCACCCGTAAGGTCCTCAATGGCTTGTTCGTAAAGAGCATGCGACGCTTCTTCTGGGACCGGTGAGTCTTCCTCAATGTCCCATCGTAAGAGCAATTGTTCATCACGAATAAGGCTCTCACGGGATGCCAACATTCGTGTCTTAACGGTCGTGGTTCGGTCTTCAACAATGGCAATCCCGTGGGTCGTCACACCTTCGGTTTCAAGGGATTCAATGATGCTCAATCCGGCGGTGTCATCGCCTACGACGCCGAAAAGATGGCTATCCAGCCCCATCGAGCGCAGTCCCCTTGCGACGTGCGCAGCTGCTCCTACATCTTCTTCACGGGAGGTTTCTCGCAACACAGGAACAGGGGCTCGAGAATTGAGGTTGTTGGCATATCCATGGATGTAGCAATCCATCATCACGTCGCCAATCAATACAATTTTTCCTGATTCGTCGGACCGGAGCTGTCGCTTGAGTTCGGAGAGTGTGTCGTGTAAATTGGCCTCTTCATCGGTCATTCCCATGTGTTCACCTCAGTGTTTCATCAAGCAAATCGCCCATAATCTGTTCGTGTTCCGCGTCGGAAATTTCGAGCGTTGATTGGAGTGTCTTCAAAATTGCATGCTCATCAGCCGTAATGACATTGTCCTTCATGGCTGTTTTCACGGCCGCAGCATACGTCTGATAGTGTTCGGAATAGGCCGGTGTGTTTCTTGCTCGTTCGAGAAGATTTTGATGAGTCAATTGGTCGATTCCAAAGTGAACTCGGAATGTATCCAATAAATCAATTTCATCCTGAAGGATTTCACCATCATCCAGGGCTTGTAAAATCATGTCATAGTACACTTCTTCGGGAGGTGGTATTTTCAACGATTGACGTGCCTCATTGGACAGTCGACGAACACGCTCAGGGTGCATACCAAGAAATCCAACCACTTCATTGAGCAAGGATTGTTCGTCCCGCGTGATTTTTCCGTCCTCCCAAGCGCGGGCGAACATTCGTCGAACCAATTCCTCTCCATATTGGGCATCAATCGATGCCATGCCCTCTGGATTGGAAACGGGTGATACCAATGCTTGATCGTGGAAGTTCATGCCCTCATCAAGATGCGATAATAATTCAAGGACGGGTGTTGAACGGGTCCACAGAGTTTCAAGTCGGACGCTCGCCCCACCATGGTTTACTTGCTCATCCATAATTCGATTGCAAAGATTGTCGGCTTGCTGACGACCGATTTCTGTGAGGGTGTAAACGCGCTTACGTTGTTTCCCACCTGGTATGTGCCGTTGTGCTACGTTCAACAACCCATGCTTCTCCATCCGCTTAAGTGTCCGCGGAATATGTTTCCGTTGGACGTGGACGGCCGCAGATATGCCGGCCTGCGTGAGGGTTGCCGGTGCTTCCCAACCACCGGTTGGTAATTGTTGGTTGATGAGGTGCAAGAGTGCCCGTTCTTCGGTCGTGAGGGTGCCCAAGTAGCCGTCGACCATCGTACTCCCCCATGATGCGGTTGAACCGGTAGCAAATAGGACAATCGGTTTCAAGCGACGGAATGAAAAACGGGGGGACAATGGTCTAGACATGGGTGGACGGGAACGAACGTACCGTCCTCGGGCACGAACAACCCGGCCATTGGGTCATGGACGGTCTGCCAACGCCCCACCCTCGCAACCCCTCTCACCCCCAGAGGTTCGTCCGGATGGTTGGTTTATTTCAGACCCACTTGCCCAACGACTTCATCAAAAAAGTGCCCTTGGTAACCGGGTAGATGGAGGCATTGTTTTGACAGCTGAAGAGGTCCTTTTCTGCCATTGGTACCGGCATGTTCCTCTACCAAGCGACGGAGATTGGTTCAGTGACCAACTCAGCAACGATGGTACATTGCTGAGGCGTATTATCGCCATGGATGTCCTTCGAAACGGTGGTGAACGGGTGATTCCAGTCAAGCATCTTTCGTCACGATTTGACCCGTTCCCCGAGCACACATGGGCCGTACGTTGGGAGCGGCATGAAGCGTGGAAATCTCACCCTGGATTGAGTCAAGTTCGTTTGCAACGAACGCATGACCCGTTGGATTGGGATGAGCTCAATGAGTGGGTTTCATTGGTCAACACTTGTGGCCACGTGGCCGAATTGTGCGTCATCGATGATGAATTTGACACAACCATCTATCATCTTTCACCGTCGCAACCCAAGGGGACACATCTCCGATTTTCAGACCTTGAACATGAACTTCAGAAGGAGATTCATGCATCATGTGCATCTGCTCATGCCATCGATGGAGGATACTTTCTCAACCATACACAAGAATGGCCCCTTCCAGCCATCGGTACACCCCATTTTTCAGGCCGTTTCTTGCGGAACGAAGAACACAACTTCCTTCTCAATCATGATGATGACATCGGCCTGTATGGAGCATTAATTGAGCAAGGACTGCTTCTTCGTCCGGGTTTCAAATATGGCTGCCGTTGGAGGGGATACGAGGAATCAATTGAAGCGGCTCACGCTCCTTGGTTGATACAACCGCTTGATGAGGCACCCACGAATTGGGAAGAAGTTTGTCTTGCCGTTCGACTCGCAGAAGGTGTCAACAAGCGATGGATATGCGCACAATTTACCGAGGGAGTCTCGTCATTCCTGAACATTAAACGCGTCGGTTGAGGCCACCTCGTCCAACGGTCGGCCCCAAGGATCTTGTTCTTCCTGTGTCGGTAATTCACTGATATTGTCATCCTTTTCATTGGCAGGTGTTTTCTCTTTCTTATTCATGCTAGTCAGTGCTGAGATTCCGAGGATGGCCAGCATGAGGCCAATGATTCTGCCTGGCTCAGTCAGAGGCGTCCACCATTCATCGTTGGTTGCCGTTGCCTCCAATTCAACGTCGATGGTCCATGACATGCCTTCGTCAGTTGAGATCATGACAGTGCCGTAGATGAGCATGTTTTCGGTCAGCAAGCCATTGGGCTCTACCGCCAAAACGTACGAGGTTTCCTCAGCAACAAGCACCGATATTTCTCCGCTGGCCACACGTGCCAGTGGCCCATCAATGGAGACTGAAAACCTCTGTGTTCCATCACCGTATGAGGCGATTGGAATGTCCAACATCGTTGTAGATTCGGGGTGAACCACTGCTTGAAAGGTAGAATCCTGTGGAATTCGATTGAGAATATGCACGGGGTGGCGCAGTTGGATGGTGCTGCCGTCGCATGAGATGGTTCCCTCAATAAATGCGGTCGACGGAGCGGTGCCTTGGGTGGAGAATTCCAAGGTATGTCCTTGCTCGGAATGAATCAAAGAAACACCTCGCCCATCCGATGAAATCAAATCACTCGTGCAAGGTTCTGTGTTTCCAGAGATTCCAACGCTGATTGCCCCTGTCGGAAGGACAGGGCTTCCATGGTTGCTCAGGTCAACCTGCATCAATGGATTGCACGAAGGCGCAGAGAATGATACGCTGAGGTTCTCTTCACCCGATACCGTGGCTATCCAGGGCACTAAAATCCCATCATGGTTCCGGATTTTCACACCTTCGGCCCCAAATGACGTGTTATTGAGGAATAGATCGCTTGCTTCACCTTGGTTTGAACCGCGAACCAAATCATCTCCACCATCCGCTTCAATTACCTTGAGCCATGGTTGGTTTGGATTGGTGTTTACTTCGTTTCGCTCAAAGTCACCCACGCTCAAATCCTGATAGGATACAAGAATCCCAGCTCCGGGTAATCGCGAATCGAAACCGGAATCTGAACGGTGCTCAACAAACACTGATTCGGTATCAGTAATAGGGATTTTGAGCACCATTCCACCCTCACTGACGCCTTTGAGAACGGTTGTAGGGCCGATGCAAGGTTGGACGGTACTCGGTGGCCACGAGAGGTCGATGATTTCGATTCGTTGTTGGCGAACAAGTTCCATGTTGGCCCCAGTGGGCATGGCTGGCCACCTTCCTCCTCCGTTCCAATTCCCGCTGGCCATGATGTCCCAATCACCCGGCCCTTTCCAAGATTGGAAGGCCACTTCATCATGAACTGGATAGAGGTCTATGGCCCCCATTTGGTGCATCATCTCGTGAATGATCGTCCCAACTCCACTTGTTCCCGTTTGCAAACTTGCCATGGTGTAATGTTCGATGGTATGGTCATCAGTGAGAACAATTGGATCTTCAAAATGTGTAAAATGCGACCATATGCGGTTGCTGGTGCCAGGGCTTTCCTCTTGCCCCTTGGTTGTATGAAGCACCAAAAAACGGTCGATGGTGCCATCGTCGTTCAGGTCAAAGGTATCCCAATTGACGTCATCTTTGATGCTGGTGACAGCCTCTTCGGCAAGGGCCGAGGGAAGGAATTCACCACCCGGTCCACTGTCCTTTCCAGTGGCATCTTGTCCGTAGTCCTCAACGGGAAAGTTTGCCCGAATCACCGTGTCATGGATCGTGATGGAAAGGTTGGATTCTCCACCAGAGAGCTGTTCGATGTAGGGGACGACGGCTTGGTTCAGCATGTTGTCTGCTTCATCAATTCCCCATCCATTGTTGGCTGTGTTTTGTTCAAAATCAACCACGACCACCAACCAATGTTCCTTATCTTGCAATGGCACCTGGACACTGGACTCATCGTTGCTAACAACGATTTGTCCGACCAACCACCCTTCTACCTTTTCTTCGTGTGTGAAGGTCCATGCTGCAGAGGAAAGAAAAACCAAGGCCAGGAGTACCGCTGACACCTGCCTCATGGCTCCGTGTCTGTGCTTGCAGGTTTGAAGTTTCGTTGAATATGCGTAGCTTGGATATAGGAAACCGTTCAGTTCCTATGGTCTGAATGACCTCCGAAGATGGTGGAAAAAGGATGAGCGGTCCATTCTTCGAGGGAAGCATGGTTGTGGTGGTGAACTTTGATATCCAATCGTTCAAAATTCTCCTGGATGAACATGGGTAATTCGTTGTTGTCGTCATGGTTGATCAGCACATCTGTTATGCGCTGATGTTGCATGAAAATCAGTACTCTCTCACGGTCACCCTGGCTTTCATGCCAATTCTCAACCGTGAGCAATGTGTATCCTGCCTCCGTTGCCAGTTCCGAACTGATGCATTTGGGATGTTGATAGGATTGAACCACCGCAAGTCGCCGCCGACGACCTTCACCGTCAAACCAATCCGTCATCCGCCCAGAGACAAGATTGGTCTGGGCAAACCAAGGTCGTGCGAGAAATTCGTTGCTCGCCAAGGTCACGGCTACCAAGGGCACCGAAAGTGCTTGTGCCTGTTCCGGCACGGTGAGCAAAATGAGGAGGCTGCTGATACCATAGACTCGGATTCGCCACCATTCTGCGGTTGTCTGTGTTAACAGCCTGAGTTGACCAGCCGTGAACATGACAAGCCAACTGATCAACATCAACCCCAATATCCAGGTGAGATAGGTTGCAACGGCGAGCATTTCAACAGCACTGTATTGGGCGGTTAGGCCAACACTCTGATGGTTTTCATGTCCTGCCTCAAACAGCATTGGTAGAAGCGTGGTCGTCATCAAGACGAAGCTGAGTAAGAGGAGAAAGGTTCCGAATATTGTGCACCGTTTGAGTGCTTTGTATTCTTCAAGGGCCAACCCCGGTTTTGCAAAACTGTGCACGTGGTACAAGAGCAATGGAAGCGATGAAAGAAAGGCGAGGTAGAGGGCACTTAACCACCGTATTGCACTCCATTGGGCTGGGTCGTATACGTTCAAACAATCTCCTTGACATGGATGGAGCATGGCGAGGAAATCTTGAAGCAATTCGTCAACGGAAAACGACCAAATTAGGGTCAGTGAGACGATGGTGATGAAGATCAATATCGTGCGTTTTGACAATTCATCAAGATGAGATTGTATGGCCGCATCCTTGTCGGATTCGAGCAGTATGGTCATAAGGTCTCACTCAAACAAGGTCCGTGTATTGCTTCGGTGCACGTGCTTGAACGATGGTTCGATAGACGCCATAAATGGCCCAGAGTGTGAGCATGCCTGCCACCAGAGCGTAGCCCCAGGGTTGTCCGTCGTCCACGAGGTAAGCAAACAAGATGGCGAGTCCGGATGCAAGAACACCTCTGCGAAGGCCTTGAGGCACGGCTAGACTCTTGTCAAGGTGGGTCGGTCCACCGCCGAAGCGGCGTTCGTAGAATTCACCTTGAATCACGGCAGCGATGATGATCATTGAGAGGGTCGTCCAATAATACAGATTTCCATTGGCAAAGAAATCGTGAGCAATTCCCTCTTGTCGTTCAGCTTCAATCGCCTCAGGGTCTTCTTCTGCAACGAACAGTGAATCGTAATCCCCAACGCTGATGGTCCGTAGGGAAACATCCTCGTCGGTGGCGATTTCTGTGGCCCCTGGCTCGCTGATGGTAAAGGCGAGGATGTTCCACTTGTCGCCTTCGTCGAAGTTTCCGTTTCCATTGACGGCGTTGCCCACAAGCTGGAAGTTGGCTGGACCCATGTCTTCGCTCGGTGCGGTCCACGAAACAATCCAGTCGTTGCCAGGTTCGGATTGTGAGAGTGCACCCGGCTTATCGGGTACGCTTTGACTGCCTTCGCCTGCGGTAAGTGTGCCGATGTCGCCGTCCCAAAAGAGGAATCCTCCCTCAGAGTTTGATGCGTGCTGAAGACTGATGACAAACTCGTAGGTTTCGCTCACGTTGTAGGCCCGAGGCACACCGGCTACGGAGACCACAACTTCGGTTGATGGCGCTCCACCACCATGGCATGTGCACCCGGTTTCAATGACGAGGTTGCCCCCGTTGTCCCAAGGTGGTCCGTTAGGATTGCCCAGAACAGGCGCGACCAGCATCAAAGAGAGAACTACCATCAACGAAAAGTTACGGAAGTTGCGTCGCATGAACTCACCCAAATTTTTCCACTCGGCCCCGCTCTTTGAATGTTGCTTCACCTTCGCCGGTGTTGAGCCCCATCAGATTTCCTTGATGGCGTTGTTCAAACCGGTCATCATGGCCTTTCCGTCGCCAAAGAGCATCATGGTTTTGTCCTCGTAAAAGAGGTCATTGTCAACACCTGCGTATCCCACCGATAGAGATCGCTTGATGATGACCACCGTTCGGGCTTGATCAGCGTCGATGATAGGCATGCCAGCCAGCGGACCTTCGCCACTTCGTGCGGCGGGGTTACAGGTGTCGTTGGCTCCGATGACCACGGCCACGTCGCATTCAGGGAACTCAGGGTTGATTTCATCCATTTCAATGAGCTTCTCATAAGGAACATTGGCTTCTGCTAGAAGGACATTCATGTGCCCTGGCATTCGACCGGCGACTGGGTGGATGGCGTACTTGACTTCCGTACCGAATTTTTCCTCGAGTAGGTCGCCAAATTCCTTGACTTGGTGTTGACATTGGGACACAGCCATGCCGTAGCCTGGAACGATGATGACCTTCTGTGCTCCGTCAACCATCATGGCCACTTCATCGGCATCGGAACCGACCTTTGTTCGGGTCAATTCAGCCTTTTCACCACCTCCACCAAAGGACTTGAACAATACATCAGGAAGTGTTCTGTTCATTGCCTTGCACATGATGAAGGTGAGGATAAGGCCTGAGGCACCTACCAACGAACCAGCAACAATCAACACCGGATTGTTGATGATAAAACCGGTAAATGCAGCCGCAATACCCGAGAGGGAATTGAGCAGGGATACCACCACTGGCATGTCGGCCCCGCCGATGGGCAAGACCAGTATGATTCCTAGAATACACGAAATACCAATGATGGCCCACAAGTAGGTTTCGTTGGTCGGGTCACCAATGGACATCACAATGAGTGCGAAAACAGAGAGCGTCAAGAGCACCTTCACCGGGTTGAGCCACGTTGGCCCCCATGTTGGTGTCTTGAACCACTTCCCAAAGATTTCAACGCCACCTTTGAGTTTGAACATGGCCAGCAAGGAACCGGTCAATGTCATCCATCCAACAAGGGCAGAGAGGCCAGCTGCAACGACCACGACCTGCAGTGTCAAACCGGTGGGTAGTGCGAGGTTTGGGTCTTCGATGTACTTCCAAGTCTCTGAAAGAGCCACGAGGGCAGAAGCTGCTCCGCCAAACCCGTTGAAGAGCGCCACAAGTTCTGGCATACCCGTCATCTCAACCTTGATGGCCATGATGGCTCCAATGACTGAGCCAATGACGAGTCCTGCAATGATAAGTTCCCAGTTCATGGCTCCTGAAGCGAGTTGCATATCAACGACGGTTGTGATGACGGCGACAAGCATTCCCATGGCACCGTATTGGTTTCCACGGGGAGCGGTTCTTGGATGACCGAGTTTCTTCAAACCAAAGATGAACAAGGCTGCTGAGAGCAGGTAGCCCAGGGGTATCCATTCTTCCATCTCAAGCCCTCCTTTTCTTGCCGGCGATCATGTTGAGCATCCGGTTTGTTACGGCAAATCCGCCAACGACGTTAATCATAGCAAGCACGATTGCTACGAAAGCAAGAATTCCGGATACGAGCGTGTCACCACCTTCGAGGGCCACATTTGCGCCCAACAGCGCACCAACGACGCTGATCCCAGAAATGGCATTTGCGCCGCTCATTAACGGGGTGTGAAGTGTTGCTGGGACCTTTGTGATCAGTTCAAATCCAAGGAAAATAGCCAGCATGAAAAGCGTTAGGTTTGCAATAAGCGATGCTTCGGTAATCATTCAACCACCCCTGCGAGTCGAGTTTGTTTAGGATGGATCGCACCGTCTTTGCAGATCAGTACGCCGCCCATTCCATTAACATAGAAATCTGAGCCTTCCGGTGCCCCGACAAGGATGTCGTCTTCCTCCGAAATGGCCACGGCTCCTTCGTCAACGAGGGATGTAAAGAAGGTGGTGAGGTTGTTCGAATACAGCATAGATGCCGTGTTGGCGAGGGTTCCGGGTAGATTTGAGGTTCCAACAATGATTACGCCGTTTTCAGTGGTTGTAACTTCTCCTTGGACCGTGTCTTCACAGTTTCCACCAACGTCCGCATTCATGTCAACGACGACGGCCCCGGATTTGAAATTCGCAACAGCGCTGGATGGTACCGTGATGGGGGCTGGTCGGCCAAAGATACGAGCGGTTGTGACAATGATATCAGCATCAGCCGCAACACCGCAGACCGTGTCGTTCACCTTCTGGATAAATTCAGGTGTCAGAGGTTTAGCATAGCCCGATTCATCTTCAAAATCATCCATTCCATCGACTTCAATAAAACGACCTCCGACGGACTCAATCTGTTCGGCGGCTGACTTCCGAACATCGGAAGCGAACACGATAGCACCGAGGCGCTTGGCTGTGGCAATGGCTTGTAGACCCGCCACGCCACTGCCCATGATCACGACTTTTGCAGGTCGGATGGTTCCAGCTGAGGTGGTCATCATGGGAATCCCCTTGGGAACGGTGGCGGCGCCCAAGAGAACGGCTTTGTATCCAGCCAGGTTATCTTGGCTGGAATTCACGTCCATGGATTGTGCCCTTGAGAGGCGA
>Ga0181422_1000677_pt1 | contig 11055 bp, 9 predicted proteins | sample 45SPOviralmetaG_FD_130147 | JGI IMG/M metagenome (GOLD analysis project Ga0181422, IMG submission 130147) | Marine viral communities from the oligotrophic San Pedro Time Series (SPOT) site, San Pedro Channel, CA, USA - 45 SPOT_SRF_2013-07-18 | ecosystem: Environmental > Aquatic > Marine > Strait...
ATCACATTGCATTTCATTTCCGGTTATTGCGTTATCAATAATTTCAACAGCCGCTTTAATTGCTGATAAATTAACATCATCTGTTGCTATAACAACTCGCTGACAAGTAGCATCTTTATTTCCACTATTAAATGTTAGAGGAAGAGATAACACATCAACATCACCTATATCTACACCACTATTAGCAGCAAGTTTTCCTATAACAGCAGATCCAGTTTGAAGCGTTGCCGCCGATGTTGTTGTGAGTGTTCCCTCAACTGCTGATTGAATCGCATTTAAAGTTGTTTCTTGAACGTCTTGTTTTGCTTCGGTTGCTCCACCGCTTAAAGTAACGGCAACTGTCGGCATCGTCACAACATCTACTTGAAGTTCTGTTCCAGTAACACATCCAGCAAGTCCTGTTGTATTTGTTCCAATTGTTGCTAATCTTGCGTCAAGGTCTGAACCAGTCGGCGTATCAATAATTACTTTACCAATATTATCTACTTTAATATCTCTAAAAGTTCCATCTACATATTTACCACCGATTTGCAAAGAACGAGTAGGGGCAGTTGCCGTATTTGTTCCTACAGTTAATTCAAGATTTTCAACCGCTCCTTCAATTTCGCTAAGTGCTGTATTTGCTGTCCCTTGGAGTGCCGCAGTAGAAGCACCAGCCGGCAATGCCGATGCTGAAATGATAACCGCTCCTGTATTACACCCCACTATTTTTCCATCAATACTTCCCAGATGAACTTCAGCATCATTTAAAGTTGCTTGAGTTGCCGCACCACTTGGTAAAGCACTACTTGAAATAACAACTGCTCCTGTATCACACGCCGTAAAGTTTTCAGCAATAGCTGTAACATTAGTATCTGTTGATTCTGCCGCTCCTTGAATCGCATTTAAACTTGTTTCCTGAATGTCCTGTTTTGCCGCAGTTGCTCCGCCACTCGGTAAAGCAGAACTTAAACAATCCACTTGAAGATGTCCATCAGCATCTATTTTTAAAGGACGCTGTTGTCCTCCGGCAGAATCGTGTCCATAATTCATGACACGTTTCATATTTGAACCATCACCAAGAGAATTCGGTTGTCCGGCAAAATCTAAATCAGACTGTAATTTAGTGTTTGTTGTTCCAATTAATCCTTCTAAACCATCAACCGATAATGAAATATCACCAGTATGTAATTCAATATCCGCTACATTACATTCTAATCTGCCGGTTGCGTCCACTTTCAATGCTCTTGCTTGTCCAGCAGAAGCATCGTGTCCGTAAACATAAGTTTGAAGTTTAACTGAAGCATCACCGATTGAAGCATTATTTATTGCTCCTGAAAAACTATCTAATTTGGTATTAATTGCTGTTTGCTGAACTAATGCTGTATCCAATTTTTTATTAGTTACGCCTTGAAGTTGATTTCCATCGTGTGTCAATAATCTTGCTTGATGATCTCCGCTTATTCTTCCTAAATTTGACATATACTATTAATATATATTTATTATTTCGGTTTTGTAACGGATAAAAATATTGTATTATCCGGACCGAGAGGGGCGACCGTTGTTCCATCAGGCATCAACACACGACAACCAAAGTGAGATAATTTAATAGGCGGTCCTTTATGAACATAAGGGATTGAACCTTCACCGCCAACGGCTTGAGTATAAGTTGCGCCTTGATAAAATCTTCCGATAATACCTTGAACTTTGTTTGATTGTTGATTAGCGCCACGAAGTTCGCTATTAATACCACAATCAATCTCAATCTTATAATAAGCATTATCTTGAACTGTTCCGTCCATAACATCATGACCAAAGATTGCGATTTGTTGAATAACACTATTTTGTTGACCGACAATACTTGCTCCAGGTTTATCATAATATGCTCTCGCTTCGGCATTTGTTGAACCTGCTACAGGCGCATCTTTATTTACTAATACATCTAAAGTGTTTAAATCACAAGTTGAATTAACACCATTTTCAATCGCCCCATTAGCAAAGAACTCGCCAACTACATTATTCGGCGTAGCACTTCCAGGATCTGTCATCTGAAATGGTAATGTCGCATTTATCGAATGCGCACAACAACTCTTTGAAAATCCCATAATAGATTCATCACCAAACCAAAAAGTATTTGGTCTTAAATCCTTAAATACTATTCCGCCGCATTTATTTGCTAAATAAGTATTTGTTTCATTAGGTATTTGTTCAACAGTCACTACTTGACTAACTGCACCCCCACCAGGCGGGACAGCATATCTTGACTGATGAAGATTTTTAAATTCAAAACGTCCATTACCAGCATACGACACACCGAAATTAGATGCTCCAACCCAAAACTGATTAGCCGCAGTCGCTTGATCTTGAGAATAGTTAGTCAGCGCTTTTCCATCTTCACGAATAAAGAATGGCGGTTGACTTCCTGCTACTCCTGAACCATCATCAAAAATCTGCTTTGTTGTTGTTAAAAATTTAGTTTCTGAATATTTATCACCATCGATAATATTTGAATTAGATGGATCTCCAACATTAACAATTTGTTGATTTATTTTTTGAGCTAAGACCGAAGGATCATACTTTCCCGCTTTAATTGAAAACGGAACAGTTCTCGTTACAAGTGACAGAGTTCTCGGTTCTGTGACAAGTTCCCACCCTTGTGTCGGCGCTGTTTCAGTATAAGCAGGTAAACCTAATCCTAAAACGCCTGATTCTTTCATGTGTCTACTATCTTCTTTTGATGAAGTTTTTAATGTAATTTTTGTCTCTGTTTCATCATTCGCAGGGGATTGCGCTTTATAATTATCAGCGCCCTGCGCTCCTGTTTTATTAGATGCAAACAAAAACGGAAAAGAAAAATTAGATGGATTTCCTGAATCTTTACCATCAGTAACAATTAACTGTTTAAGATTTAATGCGTTAAGCGTGATAACAGCATCTGCTTGAATTTTTGCTAACTTATCTTTTTTTAAAATAAGAGATACTTCTCGTTTATTACCTTTTGGAAATTCATAAACAAAATAAATATCTACTGATTTTTTTGTTGCTATATAAGAATCAAATTGAAGATTTAAAGAATTACATTTAAAAATGTTTTCCCCTCCTCCGGCTTGTGTGTTCGTTATTTGACTTAAAAAATAATGTCTCCCATCAGGGTGATTACCTATAGGTTGAGCGTTTGGTGCTGCTCCACCAACATAATCTCTAACTGCTTTCGCATCAATAGGTGTATCAAATAAATTAGATGATGGCTGACAATCAAACAAATATTGATACGCTTCAATCTCTCCATCTACATCTTCTTCAACATTAATCAAACCTAAAGATGTTGCATTATCATCAACAAAAACACTTGATATTTCAACAACATCACCTTCCATGATATCAATCGGTTGATTTATTTCAACATTCCAATCACCGTTTATTTCTGTATTGTTTCCTGAATTTACAGCGTATCTATTTTCTTGTCTTAATTCTACGATTATATCCTTTGTAATATTACTCATATATAATATTACAAAGATAAAAATTTTATATTTAAACGATTATTCCCTAAAGATAGGATACCATCATCTGTCCGTTCTCCATCGTGAGAGACTTTCTCACTTCAGCAAAGGCATGAAGAGCAATTCCGCAAGACAACTGCTTTTTATCATCAACGGTGCTTTTAAGGATAGTTCTTTCAAAACTAATCTGTAAATCTTGGACTTTATCCTCCAAAGACATACCATAGTATGATAACTGACCCACTTTCTCACTCTGTCTATCTTGAGCAGTTGCCGATGCAGCGCTTGTTTCGTCACGAAGTCCTGCCTGACGAGTGTTATTCGCTGCTTGACTCTCACTTCCAACAGATAATTGATTATCCATCGGACACATTCCAAACGAACCGTAAGTATCACTCAAAAGCATAAGAGCAGCGTTTCTGTTTTGAATACCACGACCAGGAAGAAGGTTAGAACCATTCAATCGAACGTTAAAGACTTCGTTGAATCCAGCGTATGAGGCATACGGACCGAAACCGATGGCTTTTCCAGCGACAGCATTCCGCGCGAGGTCTGCTTCTGCTTTAGCAAAAACAATTCGTGAAACATATTTATCGTTGAAACCAAGCATTTTTTGATTGACTTCCTGTTTAACTGAATCGGTATCTCCAAGAGCATTCGCTTCCGTAATTTTAGAATCAATCTGAACCAAATCATGTTCAATAGATGACCAAACAACCGGCTGAAATGATTTCTGTAACTGCATTCGCAAGGCAGGATCACGAATTTCATCACAGATGAGAACCGGCTCTACTTGTCCCTGTGATGCTGTAGTTGTTGTTGATACATAAGCAAAAAGCGGATTAGTTTCAAACTCAATTCTTACGGTAAGGTTTGGAAACATATCGGTGTCAAGTGCTGCGATATTAGCAAGAACCGGAAAGCATCTGTGAAGCGGAAGATATCCAAGAAACTTATTACGCTCATCAACCGCTGTAGCGTTTGTTGTTGTAACATTAGATGGACCAGTTGCCGCTCTTACTACAGAATTACTGCTATCAATAACTAAACCAAGATTAGTTTTTGCCTCACGGTCAAGAACACATGCTTGATGGACATTATCATTCATCAAGTTGGTAAATGCTAAATATCTATGAGCTTCACGCAGACTATCAATAACTTTTCCGTTAGAAGTCAACGACACGTTTTTCAAGATACCGTATGAACCAGCCATAGGATTATATTGACCAGCGTCAGCACGAAGTTCGCCAAGACGAGCAATACGAAGATTAGAGTAATATGCGGTGTGATTATCAAGTTTAAACTCTGCGGCGTGTGAGTTAAACGAGTGAGGGAATAAATACCTGGTCTTAATACCACTTTGTGAATATACGGACATTTGATATTATGTGAGATAAGTTTTTCCTAAAGTTGTATTTTAGATTAATATATAAGAAACACATTTAAACACATAAAAACATACTTTTTAATATGCCGGACTATCAGAAGGGGAAAATTTACCGAATGGTAAATGACGAACTTGGTTTAACTTATTATGGAAGCACAACACAAAAATTAACAGCGAGAAAGGCATCACATAAAATGCAAAGATGTCAAGCAACATCTAATCAATTATTTCAAAAAGGTAATGTTGAAATAATTTTAGTTGAAAATTTCCCTTGTAATACTAAAGAAGAACTTTTAATGAGAGAAAGATATTATATTGAAAATAATGATTGTGTTAATAAACAAAGACCTATTATTACCGTAGAAGAAAAAAATGAATATTCAAAGGAATATTATCAGCAAAATAAGGAAATAGAACTAAACAAAAAAGCAAAATATCGTGATGAAAATAAAGAAAAAATAAAAAAAATAAAAGCGAAATATTATCAAGAAAATAAAGAAAAATTAACAAATTACAATCTAAAGTATAATCTTGAAAATAAAGAAAAAATAAAAATTCAACAAGCAAAGTATTATCAAGAGAATAAAATACGAAAAGCAAAATATTATCAAGCAAATAAAGAAAAAAATAAAAAATAAATTACTTCTTCTTCTTCTTCTTTTTATCTTTTTTTAAAAAGAAAATTTCATTCAACGTCTTTTTTTTCTTCTTTTTCGGTTTTATCATTTCTGAAATTAGTTTTTGAACCTGCTCCATTATTATATATTGAGATATTATTTTCTTTAATACAGTCTAAACGGCAACAACACATCATTTTGATTTTACATTTCAAGCGTTTCCACGCTCCCTTCGCCATACTATACTATGTGTCTATTTTAATATATGCTTCTTGAAGTTCTATTGAATGTCCCATATTCTCCGCCAACGCTTTGTTATTATGTATCTTGTCTAATTCAACATTTTCTGAAATAAAAACATGACGAATCAAATTAAGAGTTATTTTTTTTCCGGAAGGTTGAAACACAATCGGTATATATTTTCCTAAAGAGTTTGCACTCATAGCGTTTCCTTTATTATTCAACAAAAAATCATCACTTTTATTATATCTCAACCAATTGTTAATTAATGTATTTAGTTTAGTCGGCACTTTCTTTTCTAAAGTTCCATACGTTCCAGACGTTTTATAATTTTGAAACACAAAATATTTTGTTCTTGAAGAGACAAATAATAAATAATTAATGTTTGGTTTTATTTCACTACGCTTTTTAATTATTTTCATATTAGCATATTCCAATCGACGAGGACCATCATTTTTGTTAAAGATTAAATATAATCCAGCAACTAACGCCTTTTGCAATAATTGTAAATTAGGATTTGGTTGAAGTTCTTTTTTATTTAATTTTAATTTTCTTATTTGTCTCATATAATCTTTTAGAACAGAGTTTAGTTCCTTGACTGTTGTCCAGTTCGTCTCTTCCTTCATAGTTTTAGCGTGTGTTTCCAAATATGATTCATAGTCTGAATTGAGTGAAGCCAATTCTTTACGATAACGCTCTCTTAACTTTTCATACTTTTCACCGCTCATCGCAGATAAAACAACCATGACAGATGTGATCATATTTCGTTTCGTTGATAATTTCATATCCTTTATTTTTTCATTTATTTCTTCTACATTTTCCATAAACTTTATACTTTTAGGCATTTCTCCGCCATTCAATCTTTTTATATTTAGAAGATATGTTCTTATCGTAGAATCTCTTAAAGTTTCCCTACTATCTTTTATTAATTTGTGTAAATCCATATATATATTAATGATATTTTTTATTTATATTAATTACCGCGTTAAAGTATTTATAAAAATATCTTAAATACTTATAAATGGAAAACTTTAAAAACGCCTTAATATATAAAATTTGCTATAAAGACGATTCAATCGAAGAACATTATATTGGATCAACATGTAATCTAACACGCCGAAGTTATGAGCATCACACGAATTGTATTAATCCAAATAATAAAGAACACAACCGCCCAGTTTATATGTTTATTCGTGCAAATGGCGGTTGGGATAATTGGCGAATTCAAAAAATAACAGACGTACACTGTGACAATAAACACGATTTAAACTTAATTGAAAAACAATATATTAAAAATGGAAATAAGTTATTGAATAAAAATGTTCCGTTGAGAAAATGGGCTGAATATTACCAAGATAAGAAGGCTGAAATTCAAGCACAAAAGAAAAAATATGTTGAGGAAAATCGTGATATGTTAAATGAAAGAAGAAGACAGAGATATAAACAAAATAATTCTGCAAGTAAAGAATATTATCAAAAAAATAAACAAAAAATATTAGCACAACGAAGAAAACTATATTATGAAAATAAACTTAAAATTATGGAAGCGGAAGAACTGCTTGAAATTTTGAATCAAGATACATCGTCTCCGCCGGATTTGTTAGATTAACAACCATAAAACTATTTTTCTCTTTTGTTACTTCACGAAACATATTAATATAATCTTGTTTCTTTGGTAAAAAATTAAAATCATCTGCCTGTAATTCTACTTCCTTCTGTGTTGTTGAAAATAGAATTGCTCCTGTTACGTTCGTCCTTACGGCTGTTGAGACAAGTGAAAATTTCTGTGTTGTAAAAATACTGCTGATATTTACATGTCTTCCATTTAATAATATTTTAGAGATGATACCTGCTGCTTTATTTTTTAAATCCCCTGAATATGCTACGTCATCAAACACCATACATATCGGTTCAGGTTTCTTACCATCTGCGACACGTTCTTCAAAGTCTTCTTCCAACATTTCATATAATACTTCAAGCTTGTCTTCGTCGTATGCAAACATATTTCCTTCAGGGATTTCTTTTACTTCTGCTAAAATTTTCAGTTTATTGTCAAGACGATTATTTGATATTACATAAATATTATCTCCCTTAAAGTGCTTCATGTAAAATTCATTTCTCAAAAGTAAATTTAAAACGACTGTCGTTTTTCCACTACGTTGGCTGGGGCCGTTGATAAGTATTCTAAACGGTAAGTCGAAGATTTTATCCATTTTAGTGTAATATGAATCACTCTTGTCTCGAACTTTCAGTATATCATATTTTTTAGTCATATATATATACTCGTTTAGAATATAAAATAAATAGATACAACTAATATAAAATGACTATTGAAATACTTAATAATGTGGATATTAAAAGTGATGTTGTTGAATGCGATGAACCGGAACTAACAACAGAGCAGATGCTGATTGATATGAGTAATCAAATGAAAGAAAAGTTTAATGAAAATGAAATGAATATCAATTCTATAAAAAGAAAATGTATTCTTTTTAGAAATGAGATATTAACTACAGCAGGAATGGTTGATGTTTTAGATGATTTAGTCCATCAGTTTGATCATCACATGCCGGCTGAAATAACTATCATGATGTCCGTTTTGCAAGGAAGATTACAAGAGTTTATCCGTGCTAAAATCATTACTGACAACAGTCTAAATGTTGCTGAAGATTCAGACGATGACTTACCAATACTTGACATAACGGTGAATATTGAAGAAAATATATAAAACAATTACATATTTTCAATTAAATGTTTTGTATAATTTTGTATGAATTCTTTTTTTGTCTCTTACTTCTCCTTCAGGTTATAACATTTTAATTAAGAACTCTTATTACTTATAGTAATATATTTTTTTTTTATTGAGAAAAGAGAATTATATAGAATATATAATAGAATAGTAGAAAAGTAGAAAACGTGTAAGAAAAACACAAAGCTCTGTACAAGAAATGAAATAAAAAGTTTGTCATTTTCGTACACGTTTTCTACTTTTCTACATACTCAATTATTTTGTTTTATGGTTGATGAGTATTTGTGTTTTTTGCGGTGTAGCTGTAAAGAAGTTTCGTAAATGAATATTGTTTTTAATATTTTCAACAAAGGTCATCTTGTTCCATTTTCGTTTTTCCCTATGGTCAAAGTTTCTGTAAAATTCACTCATTTTAAAATTATCATAAATATCTTTTATTTTAATTGTTTCTTTTTTATTGTCAGTTTGTTCATAATTTTCAAAAAACCATTCCATTAAAATATCACTACTCATCAAGAATTGTTTTGTTCTCATTTTCACAATATGCGGTTCATATACTTCCATGTATTCAAGATCCATCAATATTTTAAACAACGCACTTCTGTGAGTTTTTGCAAGTGTGTCGTCTTTCAGCTTTGGATCTACTCTGTGATAATTTTCATCATTTGCTATTCTATCCTCATCTGTTCCAAATTCTTGAGTAAAAGGGACATCAACCAATCGTGATAAAATAGCATTATCTTTTCTACCAGTAATCTCCGGTCTGCTATTACATTCCATTATCAACATTAGCATATTGATAAATTCCCTTTCTTCTTGATAAAGTTGTCTTGCTGAAAATGTTGGATTACCTGTTAGAAGTTTCATAATCCCTGCTTGTATTTTTTCATCTTCTTCAGGTTCAGATATAATAGCACATCTTTTAAATTCAAGAGCAGCCATAGCCGGATTAGCACCTCCTCTCATTTCTTTTGTTATTAATGTTTTGTCCGCATCTGTGCAGTATTTACCAGCAAGGGATTTAAAAAATGATAAAATCAAACCCTTACCATTACGCCCTGAACCATTAAATAAAATAAATTTCTCAATTAACTTGCCGATTAATCCACATTTCAATACAGATAAAACACATTTTCTCAATTCTTCGTCAGGCATAATTTGTTTTATTAAATTATTCATAAAATCAATTTGTTCCTGTTTCGGTTCAATATAATCATAACCTGTATTCGTTGTTATATAATCGTATTTTTGCACTTCAACTTTTTGTCGTGTTTCCAAATCAAACGAATAATTTTTGAAACAAAAATAATTTGGTTTTAATTTATTCATAGGATATTCTTTTTCTTCAACTTTACTCATAACCATAGTTGCAATATTTTTTAATTTATTGTAAGATCCAATTGTTATTTTTAATTTATTATATGCTTCAATTAATTCACTATATTTATTGTGTTCTTCTTCAGTTGATGATTGTTCTAATATTTTATATGCTGATTTTCGTAAAAGTCCAATAGCATGGTCTAATGTTATGGAAATATAATTAATTAATGTTCCTTTGTTAGTATTTAATAGTTTCCAATAAGGATTTTCGCAAATATAAATACTTCCTTTTTCATTTATAATATTATCTCCTTCTAATTCCAGAAAAAAAATAGCTAATCCTTTATCTGTCCCATCAACAAATTCAGGACGATATTTTCGTTTAATTTCCATAAAGTTATTCTCATCAGATTGCCGACTATACCAGCAAACAGTTCCCCAACTAACATTACTTCGGTTATCAGATAATATTTTTTCTTTGATAATATTTACTCCACCGTAATTGCTACCACGTTGAGATAAATAATCACATAATTCAACGTTTTCAAAATGATTATACAATCCCCATATAAGCTTGAGCCAATCACCATAGTTGTCAATATACTTTAGATGAATGTTATCAATTATTTCTTTTTCTTCATTAGAGACAAGTTCATCAATTTTATTATTAGAAGATTTAATAATCTTTTTTGTTTTTACAGGTTTATTAAGTTTAATCTTTTTCTTTTTTGGATTTGTCTCATAGTTATAATCTGTCAACCCTTTTTCATCTGTATCAAACATTTGACTGTCAATTAATTCAAATACGTTTTGGTATAAGATATCAACACCACTATCAGTATCAACCTTTGTCGTGTTATTATCCATAGCATCACGCTTAAAATAAATATGAGGAAGTTTTTTTCTACATGATTTTGTCCAAAATCGTTTGCCGTGTTTTTCAAATGTTGCATCAATCGCATCTTTATTATCAACATCAACAACGACGATTTTTCCTTTATATAAATTAATATTTAACGCATTACATTTTGGATCGCATCTTTTGTTATATTCCATACATTTGTTATAACTCCACTTGTTCCAACCTGAAGCTATACCACGCAAATTCTTTTTTCCTGTTTTCGTATCAATAGACATTTTAACATAAGGGATTTTATTATCGTTGAGAAAATCTATAAGAGACAAAGTATTCTCTTGAATAGTTGAATTCATTTTTGTATTCATTATACTTAAATATCTTTTTTATCTTTATATACTTTA
>Ga0181422_1000679_pt1 | contig 11040 bp, 28 predicted proteins | sample 45SPOviralmetaG_FD_130147 | JGI IMG/M metagenome (GOLD analysis project Ga0181422, IMG submission 130147) | Marine viral communities from the oligotrophic San Pedro Time Series (SPOT) site, San Pedro Channel, CA, USA - 45 SPOT_SRF_2013-07-18 | ecosystem: Environmental > Aquatic > Marine > Strait...
ATAAACAATATATCTCTTTTACGACCTCTAATCTTTTGTGGTTGATCTACACTTATAAACTCTACTAAGTTATTATTAAGCTTATATTCACTATTAGATTTATTATGGTGTTCTTCTCTATATAATCCATATTGTTTTAATATAGTTATAAAGTCACGCATTACTGTAGCTCTAACACTTGGAAATGTCTTTCTACATATAGTAATAGTTTTACTTTGGTATTTTAAACAGTATTCAAATATGATAAACAAAAGTACGTTGTATGTCTTACCACTACGTGTACCTCCTTGCTGTACTACAATCTTGTCTTGGCTATTAAGTAAATGCCTATAAACAACGTTAGTCTGTACTTTTTGTGTTGTCAATTATTTCTACTTTAAAGTTGTTTGGTAATCCGTCTGCACCTGTTATTTCTTGTCTCTCGATGTAACCACGTGACTTTCCCTTTGTTTTTAAGTAGAATATCATCTCACTTGTCTTGCCGTCTCTAATGTTCTCAAATAGCTTTGATTCAACAAAGTCTAACGCTATATCTTGTACGTCTTTTACTTGTGCTGCAAATTCTTTGTCATCTTTTAACCAACCATAGAATGTTGTTCTACCTACTCCTACTTTTCTACATGCTTCTGTTACTACACCTAATGATTTTTCTAAAGCTGCTATTATAGCTTTTTTATGTTGTTCAGTTTTGTTCATACTAATATATAAACATTTGTAGATAATTTTAACTCAACAGTGTGTTCTTTACTTTTCTAATTAGTCTTGCGCCTGGAACTTTAGTTATTTCTTTTTGTTTAATCTTATTAGTTAGAGCTTTATCGTATACTTTTAGTCTAGTATCTATAAATTCTCTTATACTGTTTCTATCCCAGTTTATTATTGTTTTGTTTATTTCTGTTATAAGGTCTTTGTATTCTTCTGCTTTTTGTTTTTCTAAGTTATCTTGTATGCCTTTAATTATTATACGTTTTTTTTGAGCATTGAATTTTTTAATAAATAAGCTATAGTCATCTATTATTTTATCAAATATCATTTTATCTCTATCTTCTATAGAATTTATAGTACTTGCATGATATATTGCTAAGTCATGATTTGAGTTTAATATAGCTGCTACTTTGTCATAAGTATAACCTAATTCGTAGCCTATCTTACAGAATACTTTTTTAGCATATACTATTTCACGTTTTCTACTTTTAGTTGCTATATCAAATTGGTAGTAATTATGTAACTCGTCTTTTAATTGTTCTAATGTCATTATCTTGTTATTTTACTATCTATCTTTCCTATTAAATATCTTAATTGGCCTTGTTCCCATGTTCCAAGTTTTACGCCATTAATTGTAAATTTATAAAAATCTTTTCTATCTGTTTCTTTTAATTCAATATTTATATACATAACTATTTATTTTTCTTTATTATTTCTTCTTGTTCTTTTCTAAGGTATTTTATTTCGTGTTGTAAATAGTCTAATGCTTTTTCTAAGTCTTGTATCTCATTGCTTTTCATATATTCAAAACCTTTTTTACCTGCTCTACAAACATATTTTAATATATTACCTCTATTAAAGTTTAATTCATAAGCTTTAACAACATCTATTACTTCTATTCCTTCTTTTGTTTTATAATGTAAACTCATAATTTAGTTCTTAGTTTTAATAAGTTATAGCATTCTATATATTTCTGTTTTGCTTTACCTTTATATTCTTGTATAAATAACTTATATAAATTCTTTACATAACAGAACTTACTATTACATGACTTATAAAGTTTTTTAGCATAAGCTTTACCTTTACCTTTAAAATAGTTAACATTATCAGCGCCATCACCAATAATCATTTGTTCGTAAAAATTATATATAGCTTCTTGTTCTGTTATATCATAAACTTTTCTATGTTTAAAATGATAATTGTACATTAAACAAGGAAATTGTTTATAATCTTTATCAATAGAAACTATCATAACTTTATTTCTACCTACTTCTTTAGATATATCATACCAATATTTAGCAACTAAATCGTCTGTTTCAATACCATAAGCAAATAAACCATTATATTCTTTTCTAACAAACTCATGCATTTTAGATAATAAAGGTGGTATCTCAGTGTCGTTTCTATTAGCTTTATATGTTTTAGTTAGTATCTTTCTAAAGTTTCCTTTAGATCCATTAAAAGTATATATCTTTTCTATATCGTATAATTCTTCTAAGTCATTAACTATTTTCATATATTGTTGATCAAACTTAGCTATACTGTCTTCTATGTCTCTATAAAACTTATCACTACTGCCTTCGCTTTTAGCCCTTAAACAAGAAGCATAAACTAAACTATCTGCATCAATTAATAATATCATTATTCTTTTACAAACGTTCCATTTTGCATTTTACCTTTACGGTTTTTAATTTCATTATAAGCAGAGTGTATGCATTCTTCTATACTCATAGCATTTAAATGTGCTAAGTTAGTTAATACAACAACCATATCTCCAATAGCATCTTCTATTTCTTTTGTATCTTGTTTTAATATTGCTTGTGCTAATTCACCTGCTTCTTCTATTAATTTAACATATTGTGTTTGTGCATTACCTTTATCATATAATCCTCTATCTTTTGCCCACATTCTAATATTATCAAATATTTCTAAATTTACTTTTGGTTTATTAATTACATCCCAAAAGTTTTTTAATGACTGAACATATATATATCTTTCATTGTTATGTGCTGACTTAAAGTTATTTGATAAAATATATTCTTTTACTTCATCATTTAACTCTATATTATATTCACTATCTAATTCTATATTAGTTGGCCAAGTATAATTATCAAAGTTTTTATTAAATGTCTTTTTAAATGTAACGGTTGTTTTAGTAATATGTATCATAAAATTATTAATTGTTTGTTTATACGTTCTTATATCATTTTTGTAGCCCAACTTATTTTGCCATTCAAATTCTAATTTAGAAGCTTCATCAATACATTTTGTTTTAGCTAATATTTTAAAGTCTGAATAACCTTGTTGGACTACGATTCTTTTTGCAGGATTTACAGTACAACCTACTTTTACACCTTCGATATGGTATATGTAATACATTAAATTTTTATGTTAGATCTACCACACAATGGATATAAGTAAGTGTGATATTTCATACCTTTAGTAATTTTTTTATTTTTAAATATAATGGTTTCTTCAGCAATATGTTCTTGTTTGCCACAGTAACCAATAACTTCTCTATCTGGTTTTTCTATTTTAATAGATCCATAATATTTGTTGCCAACATGAAAATCAATGTGGTAACCTAAATGTTCGTATTTAACTCCGTAATATAAATTCATTGTATTTGTTTTATTATTATATAGCTAATATACAAATAACTTGTTAATAAAAAAAATATTTATATGTTTTTATTATAGTGACGTTCATATATATGTAAGTTATGAGCATAGTGTGTATAAAAACCTTGCTCACTATTTAAACTATTAGAAACTAATTCATGTAATTTTAAGAAACAATAAGCATCATTACAAAATCCAAACCATAAATCATTACTTCTCATTAATACTGTCATGTGTAACTTATCTGAATCAGGTGTATAATAAAATTGTATTGATAAAGTACAAGGCGTATCTTTAGAATAACCAGTATGTTCTTTACCATCATATATACTTATTACTGCACGTCTAGAATACTTATCACGTTTTAATTCTTTTATAGCATATTCCAATTGATTGTTTCTACTCCATTGCCAACCATAGTTTGAATTAACATATCCACGTTCATCCATGTGGTTATACCAGATCTTAGCTACTTTAGCTATTTCAGTAGCATCACGGTTTTTAGATAAATACCATTCCCATTCTTTTTCTGCATAGTCTAATTTGAAACCACGCTTTGGTGTAGTTACTATTTTTTGATTAGTATCTAATATAGTAAATATTTGATTGTATAAAGCTTTAGTACCATTAGCGCTAGGTTGTGAATCTAACTTTTTATAGTAATATTCAAAAGCTTCTGTTACGGTTTGAAATTGCCACATAATATATCTTTTTTTCTTATTGGATAAATATACTTATTATCTTTAAATAAATATACATTTGTATTATCATTTAATTTATCTTTTTTTATATACTCTAGTTCTAATGTAGAGCCAGCAAATCTTACTTTATATTTCATTAAATATTCTTTTTAACTCTAATTTTTGCAGATCTATTATTTCATCAGCTAATGATTGATTTTCTGTATAAAGTTTAGCTAAGTTAGCTACTTGATTTTTACTACTAACGTATAATATATTTCTTAAAGTATCGTTTTTAATTAATTGTTTGTTTGGATCATAATCAATATCAATAGCAGCTATTGCTGAAGATGCTAATGCTTCGAAGAATCTAAATGTTGCTACATTGTCTTCATGTTCTTTATCTCCTATAACTAAACTAACTTTACATTTATTTAATACACTAAATAATTCTGAGTGTTTTACTTTAGTTTTATAATCAGCCCAAGTAATTTTAGGTTCTTTATAACCAAGTAAAAGGTTTTTAGTAGAAAAAGGCATAAACTTTTTTATTTTATTGTTTCTATAACTACCACGTTTATCACCATAATAAATAACATCATAATCTTTGTCTGTAGAATAGTCATAAGTACTTACACCTTTTTTAAATATATAAGCAAACCAATTAAGCTTATAAGTATTAAACTTATTATCCATATTAAAAAACTTATTAAGATCTTTGCCTGGAAATAAATAAATGCTATTTAATATTATTTCATCCCATGTTTTAATATACTCTTCACATATATTGAATCTTTCATAAAATATTCTAGCTGGATTCAAAGGTTTAATTCTTGGATCTGTAGGTAGTATATTAAACTTTACTTTATTACTTTTCCATAAATCAGCTAAAGCTTTAACACATTCAACAGAGTAATCTGAATATTGTCCACCAAAAAAGTTAGCAGGTGCAAGTTGTAATATAATAGAGTTTATATTATGGTTTTTTATTTCAGTAATATCTTTAAAAAAATTTAAGTCTTTATTTGTTCTACATTTATTACCAAATATTAATACTTCTCTATTTTTTTCTTCTAATAATTGTTTTAAGTAAATTAATTCTAATCCACGTGGAGTTGTCTTAGCGTATTGTGGATTTGAAAATACGCATGTTATTGCTGTTTTATTTTTCATTGTAATTGTTTAATGCTGCTAAATAAGCAACTGCATCTAATAAATTGTCTTCTTTGTGATTATAAGATTGTCTAGATAACTTTAAAGCTACAAGACACATATACATATCTTGCGCTGTAATAGTTTTACCAGTAGCTCCTGATGCTATCATAGCTGCTCTTTCCATTCCTTCAGAAAATGGACCATACATACGTTCTTTTTCTTGTGAACGTTTATTTATAATCTTATTTGCTTCTTCTAATATATTCATTCTTCTTTGTCTGTTTGCTGTTTATCTATAATAATCTTTAATGCTTCTAATTTTATATACATTTGTGATACTATGTTTTCTAGTCTAAGTATTCTTTGTTGTTGTGTATATTTCTTTTTATTCATAACTTTCTAATATTAAACATTCAATGTCATGTAATTGTTCTTCAGAAAGTAAATCATAGATGTCAATACCATTAACGGTTACACTTTCTATATATGCACTATGTGGTGAGCCTGGATAATCCCAAGTTTGTGGTTCTGCTTCTTCGTAACTGTATTCAACAAATAAAGCTACATCACAATAATTAATAATCATAATTCGTATTGTTTAAGTTTATGTTCTAATTCTTCTAATTGTTCTTGTAATTTACTTATAATTTCATTCTTTTGAGACATTATTAAACTTACTTTCTTATTTAATATATCATTCTCAACTTGTAATCTATTTGTAAATATACCAATCTCTGTAATACTTTTAACGCAATTAGTTATATCTTTATTATTTGGCTTTTGTTTTTTCCATTCTAATAACTTATCTATTAAAAAAGAATACCATACTTGATAAGATTGTTTTTGTAATAAATTCATCTTTGACTTCCAACTAAGTAACCTAATACTGCACACATAAAAAATGCAAAAAATAAACATAATTGTAAAACAACTTCTCTTTGTCTTTCTCTTTTAATTTCTTTAGCTTTAAGTTCTTTTTCTGTATAAACTTCTATTCTGTTTTTTCTTGTTTGGATATGTAATCCTGTCTTTGTCTTTTTCATTTTATTGTATATTAAATATTACGTCTCTTATATATTGAGCTCTATTAAGTAATTTAGTTTCTGTTTCTTTTGGTAATGTTCTTACAAGCATATTAGCACTTAATGTAGATTCTATGTCTTTAAGTTCTTTACGTAAGTCTGTTAGTTGTGTTTTCATTGTTATTGTTTTATACTGCTAATATACAAAACAACTTAACATTATAAACAATTTTTTAACTATTTTAACAAAACTTTAACATTTATCATATACCTTATCTATCTCTGCTATCCATTGTATTAGACGTTTAGGGTTGCAAGAACAAGGCTCACTATATTTATGCTTATAGTATTTAGCGTGTAAAGTACATAATAACTTATACTGCTCTTGACTAAGCTTATCTTTTACCTCAGCTTTAAACTTTTTCCAGTTATCTTTATCTATTTGTTCCATAAATCTAAATCTATATCGTTCCACTCTTCACGGCGTCTATCACATCCGCAATCTTTATTTAATAATTTACTAATCTTTTTAACTAACCAATGTATACCTGTGTAATAAGTAAAATAGTAAAATAAATCTCCTAATTTCATAATTGATCTTTTATAAATTTTTTAGTTGTTCTATAAGTATTATAAAGTGATATATAACTTATACCAGTTTCTCTACTTAAACTAGCAACGCTTTTTCCACTTGCTATTAATTCAAAAACTTTTCTATCATACCAATAAAGGTCATTAAGTATTTGATCTACTTTGTTTTTATTTTTAGCGTATTCAACCTCATCTATACCGGGATCATCAATTTGTTTTATTTCTTTTATTTGGTCTAAATATATTTTTATTTTTTTGGCTTCCTTTTTATGTATATTTAAATAAATACCTCTTAAAACTTTATAACAATAATAGTGGTTTATATCGTCTTTATAAGATATATCTAATCCTTTATGTATGTCTAAGTGTATTTGTATATACATTTCTTGTACAACATCTTCTGCTAAACTAGGATTACAACCAAATGACTTTACTATGTTTATCCAATCTTTATGCTTTAAATAAGCTAACTCTACTAAAGATTTCATTTCATTATGTTAATTTTTTATTTGATATTACAAAGTACTTAAGTGGATCATATATCTCACCAACTACAAATGGTAGACCAAATTCATTAATACTAAAACTAAATGTTTCAAAAGCATAACCTCTTGAATTTTTACAACTTACAGTTATCCATTCTTTATTAACTGTGTTTGCTTCTAATTGAATTTGTGTCTCTGTTTTTTTCATTAAAAAGCTTCCTAAATGTCCTGTTGGTTTGTCACTACCATAATTGCTATGTATAACCGTTACTATATGGCATTTATATTTAGCACTCCATTCCATTATCTTTTGTACACATAAATTAGATTCTTCTAAATTATTTACATCAGAAACCAAATCAGCAATACCATCTATAATAATTAATCCATTTTTATCTTTATTTTCTTGTAAACAATATTCTATAAATTGCATACGCTGTTTATAGTTTATAGTTCTTAATGCATAAGTATGATAACAACCTAAGTCATGCATATTAGCCATGTCTTTTACTCTTTTAAATACTCTTTGACTATGCCAATGACCTTGCTCTGTATCAAAATGAATTAAACATTTATCATCTCTATGTCCTAACATTTGTCCACCAAAATTATTACCACCACTTAAATAAACTGAAGCTAATAATGATATAAAAAAAGTCTTTTTAGTTTTTGGCGGTGCTTGTACAAATGAAAAGTTACCGTATGTGCCTATTGGAATTGGGAAAGTTTTTTCTCCACTTTTGGTTTGGATAGTAGTTTCACCAAGACTTAATGCTATAGGTGGATATTCCATAAATTCATTAGTGTCAATATAACACTCTTCCTTTATTAATTCCATTAGCATATTATCTGTGGTTTTTTCTTCTGTCATATTATATTTTGTCTTGTTTTTGTTAATATACAAAAAAAAAGAGAAGTGATAAACCTCTCTAAAAAAAATATTTTATTTTATTTTTATTTAGAAAGGTAAATCAGCGGTTTCAGTAGTATTAGATTCAACTACTTGTTCTTGATTTTCTCTTTCTGCATTTACAATACTACCATTGTTCCAAACAACTTTACCGTTTCCAATATAAGTTTTTTGTTTTTTAGCTTCTCGTTCTTCTTGTGTTTGACTTACATAGATACTTGTATTATTACCGTATCTTGTTTCATCATTAACTGACATTGTAAGGTTTACGTATACAGCTCCGTCTTTTCCAGCTATAAACTTTTCTTTTGGTAATTTGTCTACTCTAATCGAGTATGTGATAATTGCACTCATAATTAATTATTTTTTAAATGATTCTGATTCGTCTTCTCCAAATACTCCGAGTTCATAAAAGCCAGTTAATTTTAAAACAGCTCTACTCATTGATCTTTTTTCTGCCATTTCAGCAACATACCAACTATTAGTGTTTCCGTCTTTAAAACTATCTCCTTTTTTTGCACTTCCGAATGTTTGAATTTTTTTACCGTCTTTTTCTGCGTATGCTTTAAATACAGCAAAGTTTGGTTCACATTTAATTACTTCATAATCAATTGTAATTTGTTCCATTGCTTGTATTTTATCAATACCTTGACGTGTTATAATAGTATAATGTTGATGCTTAAAAAAATCTTCTTTAGCTAAATTATACTTATTGTAAAGTTCTTTTAATTTTTCTCTGTTCATTATTGTCTGTTTAAATATTCTACTTCTAAAATTGATTCTAAGTATTCTACTCTATTTTCTAATGCTTCTATTCTTGCATTTAAATAATCTATAGTATAATTGCTTGCTGCTCTTTTTACGTCTTCTATATGTGTCATATTATATATCTTTAAAATAAATAAAAGGATTTATATTACCAAATAAAAATTGCATATTTAAAATACTTGAATATTTTAAGTCTGCTACATAACTTTCTTGTTCAAGAGATTCTACTACTAAATTAACTAATTTTGGTTCTGTAACATTCTTCTTTGTAAGAACATTTTTGTAGTGGGGTTTTAACCTATCATATAGGCTAATCATTTTATAATCCATTGCTTTAAATTTTATGTTTATACTACAAATATACAAAAAAAAATTATATAAACAGCTTTTTAACTAAAAAAAAACCACCCTTTTTAGAGTGGCTTAATTTGATTGGTTACAATCTAAACATAAAACAAAGACAATTCGTATACTACAAATATAATCTATTTATCAAGTTTATCTGTTAAGTCTTTATATTTATTTATTAACATTTCTAAATCTACATTATCAAACTTAACAACCTTTTTTGATCTTAAAAATAATTCATCAGCTAGTCCTTTATGGTATTTTTCATCTAAATGCTTTGCAAATAAATATTGTTCACCATATCTAAATACATTACATCCAGCACATTGTACTTGGCAATTTAATTCTGTAATTTTATCATCATCATCTAAAGTACCAAATCTTGTAGCGTAGTTTTTACGACTTTGAAAATGACCACACTGTAGTTTTTTCCAATGATCTTTTTTACCACAAGTAAAACATTCAGCAATATCATTTTTAGCATATCTTCTTCTTATGTATATACTAAAAACATTATCTAATTTATCTATTAGCTTTTTTCTTTTAGATCTTTTTGCCACGCGTGTGTATATTATAATATTATATATATATTATTATATACGTAATATATATAATAATTAAATATAATTAAATATTATTACTTCTTAAAATTTTTTGTAATTTTTTCAGCACTTCTAGCTCCAAAATATCCTCCATAAACTAAAAGTAATAACGAGGATAGTAAATCTATCCACTCAGGTGATATTTTAAACACTTCTAAGGAACTATCTAGTATTATGTATATAAATAATGTAAGCGTTAAAAAAGCTAAGCTTAGAGGTCTTATATTTTTACTTAGCCAACTATCAGAATTCATATCTGCTTCCCAACGTTTTGTTGACTCTTGCATTTCAATCATATCGTACCTTAGCTCTTCTAATAATAATTGCTTATCTGTTTCACTTAATTGTGTATTACCTTCTATCTTACTAGCTAAGTCTTTTAATTGTTCAATACCAGTAATACTACTAGCAACGTTTAATATATCAGGTGCTACTTCTTTACCTTGTTTAATCAACCAACGTAATGCATCGCCTACTCTTGTTGTACCGTTCTTTTTCTTATAATCACCCATTCCACCTTGCTTTAGTCTTTCTTATATCATAATGTACAAACGTATCATACAAACCAAGTCCACCTTGTAACATATGTCCCATATCTATTAAGTCCTCTATTATCATAAACACCTCTGCTGGTTTTAAACTCTGTATAGTTATATCAGCAGCTTTACCTAATAAGTGTTGTGATGTTTTAGACCCACCTACTTTTTTATTATGCTTAGGACATCTATAAGCACTATTAATAGTTATAGGTCTGCCTGTATAATCTCTAAGAAATTGTAATTGATTTGAAAGTTTAATTATGTTTTCATATACCTCTAAAGGCATATCACAACCACACTTGCACTCGAACTCTTTTAGCTTAAAGTTTTTTGTCATTCTTTTTATGATTAACGTATATCTTTTGGAGTGTATATACAATAGAAGCCAATAACAGTATAACCTTTAAACTGTTCTCAACGTGAGTAAAACTAACACCTAAAGTGATAGCATTTAAACAAGCTACTTTCAAATCGCTTAGGCTCATATCATCAAACTCTTTAATAGGTTATTCCATTTAAGTATAAGCCAAAACTTAAACTCTTCTAATTTATCTGCTAAATATCTTAATCCTTTTATCATATCTTAAATTCTTGATAGTCCACACCATAGAAAC
>Ga0181422_1000681_pt1 | contig 11023 bp, 19 predicted proteins | sample 45SPOviralmetaG_FD_130147 | JGI IMG/M metagenome (GOLD analysis project Ga0181422, IMG submission 130147) | Marine viral communities from the oligotrophic San Pedro Time Series (SPOT) site, San Pedro Channel, CA, USA - 45 SPOT_SRF_2013-07-18 | ecosystem: Environmental > Aquatic > Marine > Strait...
GGAAGATGGAGAGGCGTCTCAAAGAGGCCGGGCCAAGATAGGTAAGCTATCCCTGAATGCTGGCATAATGCAACGTCTTTCAGAGCCATACGGATACGACCCATTGAACGAGTGGCTTTTAGAAAACAATCAACTTCACTTTACTTCACTCGCCTTACAAGAGGGGTACAACATTGATGTAAACACAGGAGAGTTTTTTTCTCCTGACGGGACACTCGTGGCAAATAGCTATGAGGTGTGGGAGGAGATCGTTGTCCCTGAATTTCTTGAGGACTATGTAGCAGACAAGAGAAGTGAACTACCGAATCAATGGGTTCATTCACTGGTAGTTGGGTTTGATTACTATCACTTCACAAAGGATTTCTGGGTACACACTTGGGGTAATATGATACCGTATCACTTAGATACAGACGGGGAGTACTCATACCATCGGTTCGTCAACAGCGGACAGTGGTTGGATTACTCTGGAGGACTTATCTTTGGGAAGAGATTCAACAAAAGTTTTGGTGTGTTTGCCGAGGGAAAGTTTCACAAATACTGGGACAGATCATGGCATGACTTCTCTGTTGGAATAAACTATGTAATTATTTGAGATGGCTCAGCAGATAGGGGAGGACACGAAGATCACACTAGACCTAAAGACAATAGGTATGGCAGCAGCAGGGATTGGCACAATCGTAGCCATGTGGTTTGCCCTGCAGGCAGACATTGCAGAAGCCAAGGAGCTACCTATACCCCCATCTCCAGACATCACGCGCATGGAGTTTGACATGAAGGATCAGCTAGTCCGTCAGACAATTATGAGCACACAAGAAGATATTACAGAGATCAAGGAAGACATCAAGCGTATCGAAGAAAAAATAGATCAACTGAAATGAAAAATGAAAGCAACACTAACCCTGTTTGCGCTCTCTGCGTTCTGGTTGGCGGCCACTTCTGTGGGCGTTGCGGAATCTGAAGAAGTTTGCAAGTCGGGCATCTGCGTAATTGAGTTCAACGCTTCGTTCAACTCAGGAAACAGCGTGCCTTGGATCGAAAATCTAAGCGACTGCAACACGGCAAGGATTGACATTGCGTCAAACCCTGCCATGCAATCCAACCACAAGATCGTTGTGGTACCCACAGTCGTAATATTTAACGAGGGCGAGGAGGTAAAAAGGTTTCAAGCCAATATCATGATGTCCCTTGAGGCTACCGAGGGTGATGTCCAAGAAGCGGTTGACGAGATATTGATGAGCGACTTTTAACCTTCACACACGGCGCAGTTCAGGATATCCCTGCCTACTGCTTGTGCTTGGTTGACCCCACGCTGGTAGTACAACGTCTTGATGCCCAGCTCCCAAGCCTTAATTACCAACTGGTTCACGTCCTTTAGTGGGACGTCGTTGCTAATCATTACGTTGAGAGATTGACCTTGATCAATAAACCTCTGACGGTCAGCTGCCTGTTGCACAACCTCCATCTGTGAGATCTCAGCGAACGTCTTGAACACATCTCTCTCATCCTGAGACAGAAAGTCAAGGTGCTGGACTGAACCCCCCTTCATCATGATGCTCTTCCAAGTAGCTGCATCATCCTTACCGTGCTCAGTTAGTACCTCTTTGAGGTATGGGTTCTTGTAAGTAAACTTACCCTTGGCTAAGTCTTTGGTAAAGTAGTTGGACTGCAGAGGCTCAATGGATGGTGACACTTGACCCAAGATAAATGAGGAGGATGTCGTGGGGGCTACTGCCTGCAGCGTACTGTGACGCCTGTAGCCTGAATGCCTGCACCTTCCGAACTCCTCGGCCAACTCATGGCTCATCTCGATACTCTTTAGTTCAATGTCCTTGAACATCTCCTTGTTGACGAGTCGAGCCTGAATGCTCTCGAATGGGATGCGGTTCTTCTGCAGGTAGGAGTGGTACCCCAGAGCTCCAATGCCAATGCTTCTGTGTTCCTTGGCGAATCGCAGAGCTTTCTCCATGAAGGGGATGTCCTCTGCCTTCTCGATAAACTCTGAGTACACAGCGTCCAAGAAACATGTCAAGATGTAAACCGGATCGAACTCCATAGAGGCTTCTTTCCATTCATCGTAGTGTAACAGATTCATAGAGGAAAGACAGCAAACAAAAGATTTAGTCTCGTCGGTATACTCCATGATCTCGGCACACAGCTGCGAGTGCTTGATCTTCATGCCGGCCTCCTTGTACCATTCGGGGGCCGCCTTGTTAACGTTGTCTGTGAAGAAGATGTAGGGGTAGCCTGTCTCGCTTCTCTTCTTGTGGATCTTAGCCATGATGCCCCGCTTCGCCTTGTCTCCATCGATCATAGACTGCATCCAATCATCGTTGATACATACAGCAAACGATACGTCTTGAATGGGGTGGCCCTCGCTACGGATCTGCAAGAACTCCTCGATGTCTGGGTGATCCACATCCAAGTACGCTGCCCAGCTACCACGACGAACCTTGCCTTGTGAGATGACATTGGTTGTGGTGTTGAATAACTCCATCATGGAGACAGCCCCATTGGTTTCCCCTCCGCTAGAAATCTTAGATCCTCGTGGACGTAGGTTGCCGAAGTATGTAGCGGTACCGCCTCCCACTTTGCTCATGGCTCCGATCTCAGCAGCTCCACGAAGGATGTCAAACGTGTCATCCTGAACGGTGGTGCCGAAGCATGAAATTGGAAGGCCTTTTTCTTTACCGAAGTTGACCCACACGGGTGTGCTCAAGCTGAAGAAGCCACGCTTCATGCAGCTATAGAAGTGGTCACTGAAGTTGTCCCACTTTCCTGTGCCGTTACGCTCAAGGATAGACTGTGCGTGATCAGCAATCTCCCTAACTCTCTCTTCGACTGTCTGTCCGGGGTCGAGGTAACCCTTATCCATGAACTGTCGGGTCTCGTCTGTGACCCAGTAAAAATCTTTATACATTAAAACAAATCATCTGCTGTGAAACTCTTGGTACTCTTGGCGTAATCAATAGGCTTCTTATGAAAGAAGTCAGATAAAGCCGAGGCGTACACCTCCTCATCCATCCATGCTGTTACAGACAGCTCGTCTTCGTTTACAGGGAACTCGAAAGCAAACCCAATGCGACGCATGCTCTCGTTTACCCTGTTCCTCAAGTAATTGTTGAGGATAGTCTCGCTAAGAAACTCATTATTAAATCCTTGCAGGATCCACTTGATTAAGTTTTGCTCAGCTTCTAGAGCGACTTGTGCTTCCTCCCAGATGCGTGACTCAAGGTCAGCGTCAAACAACTCCGGGTGTTCAGCACGAATCTGATTCACCAGAGCCATGCCCCCTTCAGCGTGGAGGTTCTCCTCCTTGCTCGTGTATTGAACGACATTCGCCGTGTCTTTCAACACCGCCCTGAATCGATTGAATCCAAGGATAGTGTAGAACTGACTGAACAGCGACACGTTCTCAGTGAACAAGGTGAAGAGGATGAGACTGTAGAGGAACTGCTTCCTGTCATCTTCATATACGCGATCGACGTATTTGTTCAGATAGGATACACGGTTCATGACAGGCTCATTCTCAAGGAGAGTAGTGAACTCTCCCTCCAACCCTAGCTTCGTCAGAATCTCTGAGTAAGCACGGGAGTGGATCACCTCCACGCCTCCGAATACAGCACCCATGTCTGCGATCTCTGGCTTTGGCAGATGCTTGCCGATGTTTGACCAGTATGATTTCACTGCCACTTCTACTTGCGATATGAGAAGGATAGCGCGTTTGATCACGTTGCGCTCTTCCTCGCTCAGACTAGTGTGGTAGTCTTGAACGTCAGCCTTGAAGTTAAATTCATTGTGAGTCCAGTGGCTAGCCCACATCGCGTTGATAAGGGGGTCAGTAATTTCAGAATAGTCAAAGGGCTTGTAGCTCAGCCTCTTGTCAAAGATCGAGTTGTTCATGGTTGTGCGGTAAAAAAAGGGGTCGACAAATATACTAAAGCTCGTCTATTGGGTTGAGCTCATCGATCCTCAAGACGTAGGCGTCTGCCCTCTGGACAAAACCGTCTTCGTCTTTCTGATCTTTCTTTACAAACCTAGCTACCTCGTAGAATTTTTCTCGCTCCATCCACCCAAGGATCCATCCCTCAAGTGGTTGATTCTTAGAAATTTTCACAGAGCAGAACACATATATGTCTGGGTCTTGATGCTTACTTGTGGCGGCAACGTGGCAGGTGTAGTAGCTCTTCGGGGATACGCTTCTCCTCTTGGTCTTCACCTCAACTCGCACAAGCTTGTCGCCACGATCCATTAAGATATCGTGCTTAAAAGTGTTGTGCTCGGTGCATCCCTCGATGTCAGCCAGAACTATTTCCTCTCCGAGGTATCCAGCAAAGTTGCCTTCACCCTCAGTGATGCTGTTCCTAATGTTGCCGTGGCGATTAGACTTCGACTTAGCCGAAGACCTCATCTCTGGTGTTAGCTCAACTGTTCTCATGCTCAGAGGCGGATGAGGTAATTAAGTCAAGCTCTTGTAAGAGCGCCATCTTAACACCTTCCATCGCCTCGTCTACACGAGACCTCTTATCAAGCGGTCCTCCGTCCTCGTTGTGCAGTGATTCGTACAAGTCGTCTACGACTTGATGCATCGCATCACAAGCGTGGTGGTAGTACCAACTCAGTTTAGATAGTTCCATCTTTGATTGATTCTAGAATTTCTTGGATAGCATGGTCTACCTGACCGCTATTCTTGGCTAAAAATACAATCGTATTGGAGTTGCCTCCAACTAGATACCTAAGAAAAAGCTTCCACCTCATTGGGAAATCATGATGAGACGGTAGATACCCTTTGGTTTCTATAATCCAATCATGATCCCTTCCCACGAAGTCAGGTTTGTATGTGATAGGGAGCACGACCGAGTCACTCTTGTCGGTCATCTCCTTACCTTTCGCAGTCATCTTGAAGTACTTGTTCGGAAACCTGAACTTCTCCATCAGTTCAAACTGATGTTCTTCATAGTCAAAAGCTAGCCCGTATTCTTTAAGCTGATCTGCACAGTACTTCTCTATTGAGCTTGCGTACCTGCCCAGATTTTTCTTTTTGGCTGAGCGCCTTTTCGGAGTCTTTGTCCGTCTCTTCATACCCGAAGGTACTGTCAGAAATTTTCAAAGTCAACTCAAGAATTGAATGTTCATGGGCATTTGCTTTGCAGCTTCAAACGTAATAGGCTTGAACAGAGCGCGTTGTCCAATTCGAGTAGTGAAACCTGTGTGTGATAAGTTCATTTGAACACAGTATGGATCATCAAGCGGCGTTGGTGAACCACCTGTCTCTACCTCACGCACCTTCCGGACATGTAACTCACTCATCTTGCGGATGTCGTGGTCCATTGCTTGAACCTTTCGGTGAATAGTGAGGAAGCAATCAGCTCTGTTTACGAACTTTCCGCCACCCTCTGTGTCCTCAGCGTATGGAGCGATAGGCAAACCGTCAGGACCTTTGCGTCGTTGCGCCTCAGTCACGGCGTGCATGTTCAGCCACACTGCCACGTTGTTAGCCTTGCTGAACGTCAAGAACTCTGACGCTGCTTCGTAGTGATAGTCATGCACTCCGATGCTCGTGTTCCTCATGTCCAGCTTCAAGCTGTTGTATGGGTCAACGAAGATCGCGTCTACCTTCTGTTGGCGCATTACCTTCTCCATGAACAGGATGATGTCCGAGTAGCTGTAGATCTGGTTGTTGCTGATCACAGTGAAGTGCTCATTGACCCACTTGTAGGCCTGCTTACGCTCACCGTATGTCATGTCTGCAACCTTCTTGTCCATAGCAAATTGCATCAAGGACATCTTGACTGAGGCCGTGCGGTTTTCAGAAGAGTACAGCACCCACTTCCATCCGTGACGAACAGCAGAGTTCACGATCAAGTAAAGCATGGTCGTTGTCTTGCCTACGTTGGAGTGGCCGTTCACAATCACAAACTCTTTCTTGTATCGAAGGTACTCGTCAAGCTTGGGGTCTCCTGTATCTAGACCGACTTCAATCTTACCTTGGGAGTAGTCATCAATCCACCGAAAGTCTTCGTCGTCGGAAGAGATAAAGGACATGTCGCCGTCATTGAGCAACATCTCACGCTTGGCAGACTTCTCCTCTTGAATGACGTCTCTGATTGGCATGTTCTTACCAATCTCCAAGCCATCAAGGATAGTGCTGAGTGCATGATCTTCTGACTCCACGTCGCGCTTGCAAATCTCACGATGCAGAATCCGAACCACTTCCTCCTGCTCCATCTTGCCTGCTGCAATGTACCCACCGCACAGCCTAGATGCATTGACAAGGACTCGGTGCTTGTCTCCGTCGCTTGCGTTACGGATCATACGTGCAGCTAGGTTTAGCTTCATGTAGTCCGTGTAGTCATACGCCTCATTGGTTGGCGTCTGCGCCTCAGCAAACTCTGTAGTGAAGTGTCCAAACTTCTTGACTTCATCTTTGATGATGATGTCTGGGTCGTATGACTCGAAGCATGCACGGGATTCGTTGATCCCTGATTCATCTAGCTCAAGTCCGTGTGTTCGATCGAAGTACTTGACTAGCGCACGGAAGTGGTCACGATGCCGCTCCGGATTGGTGATCCTGACCAGAGCTTTGACACCGTTTCCACTTGGCGATGTCCAGCATGAATGAATGTAATCATCCGTAGCAAGGGACCTCTTGGTAGCGTCAACGTCTACATGATCAAAGTCGAGGATGATAAATCCTGAGTGCTCGAACAGTGCATCATCGGATCTAGACGAAAACTCCCCGCTGAAGCATACAACGGGGAGATCTTTCTTCTTTTCCTTATCGCCTGATCGTACCTCATGTACTGTCGTACTCGACTTTCCCTCCTGAATACGTTGCAGAGCTGTTTGAATCGGCACTACGTATGGGTTGGTTTTGTCGAAGACGTTTTTGAATATCGTTACTTGCATTGTCTTTGGCAATCATGAGGAGGATGAGGTAACCTGCAAGGTCTTGCAACGTATCCTCCGTTGCGTCCACGAGACCCGCGTTCTTGATGCGCTTGAGCTTGTCGTCAATCCGCATCTTGATGCCAGCTACGGCACCTGCTTCTGAGAAAACGTTCAACGGTTCGAGCGCTGAGTTTCCGTACTTAGAGTTCTTCATGAGGAGTAAGTCCTCAATCTTTTTGCACTTGCTTTTTATTTTGCTTCTTGTGTCCATCAATGCTTAGGTTTGAATAGGATACTAGCTTCTTGTCTATGATCTCCCTGATCATCACATGCTTCTCCGACTTGCTGTTCTTCCCGTAGAGCTCTTGCTCTAGGCGCTTCATTGTTTTGATGTCGTAGTTCTTGATGTCATTGGGATTGTCAAAGACAGATACTATCCACACAACACGCTCGTGTACAACCTTCCGTTTCTTGAAGGCGACACGAGCGGTCATGTGATAGATAGGAGCTTTAGAACGGCACGTCATCCACGGATGCGGATGCCGCTGCCTTGGCTGCGCGTTTCTCCTTTGCAGCTGCGCTGTTAGGATCAAACACGCGGCAACAAGCTTTGCCACTCTTGGACATGAACAACGTCACATAGACATTGCCTCCCTGCCCTTGCTCGTTTCTTGTGGTAGCATACTTCTCGATTATCTCACGAAGCTCATTGTCTTTGAAGCGGACGCTCCACATTCCAACTTGCCCGTCGTCATTGTAACGAGGTTCTTCTGCGTACCCAACGAGTACTGAATCATACTGCTTTTCACTCATTATGAAAAAATTTTAAGGATTAAAAGGTGAGTAAAGTAAACGGCTACAACAGTAGCCAAAAATTTCAGGTTAGACAACAAATTCCGCATAATGTTTTACGGTTTCTTGATCGCCGTCGAGCCATGTCTTGATGTTCTCTAGGGCTTGGTGGAACTTCATCTCCCCTCGGAAGAGGGTTTCGTCTGTGCATTTGACATCAGCAGGATAGAAGGGGTATGCTTTTTCTTGCACAACCCAATAGAAATCCTTGATGCCAAACACCTTGGTATATATGTAGGCTTGGATGTCATAGCTCCAGCTGTTCACGTCGTACCGAAACTTGTCGATCGATCGTGATGACTTGGAGTCTACGATGTAATCACCCTCTTGCAAGCAGTCGAGAAACCCCTTGAGTGGTATGCCGTCGATGTCGACATTGAACTCCACCTGATACTTGCCACCTGCAAAACGTTTGTCATACAGGCCGCAGTCCTTCAGGCGCTGGATCATCTCATGCGCTTTCTTCACATCGGCCTCAGGCGCTAACTGTTTGTCCGCGTTGAGCGCCGTCTGAGATGCTTCTGCTTTCCATTCTTTGTATCGTTTGGTAGACCTAGGATTAGCGCCGCCAATAGAGTCGACGATGCTAGCATCATCAAGAGTGTAGTAGACATCATTAAATTTTTCAGGTTCAAACAACAGCAGGTCATACAGGGAGCCGAAGGTGAGAGCTTCTGACTCTTTCTTCAACTGACCCCTCATGTACATCTCCCAGAGACGCATGTCTCCGAGAGCGTACTTGAGAGAAGAGTAGGAGAGGTGAGGCTTTCCCACTCGCTCCGTTAGTTGCTCCCGCATCGTCATCGCACGAACTTCTGTAGTCCTGCAACCTGCTTCTCAGACAGCTGATCACCATACTTCTTGGTCACTGCGTCAAAAGCTTTACGCTTGTCTGTCTGTGACTTGATGTATCCGACTGCCTTGTCCATGATGTTCTCGACTGGCGCATCGAGAGCTTTACTAAGCTTCTGGACTTTAGGGTCGTCGACCATAGCTTGCTGCTTTGCGATTGCATCTTGGACTTCATTAGCTGACGCAATAGAAGTGTCGATACCGATTCCGAGCATCGCAAGGGCACGTCCGATCGCTGACGTCTCGCAGTTCTCCACGAAGCTTGTCTTGTTGATGTTGCTAGATCCACGCTCTTCATGTGCGTGTCCAACAGAAATAACTCTCCCGTCTGTGTCTGCAATGGTTGCCTTGCATACTGCAGCATCTGAGTCGAGAACAGGAAAGTCTGTGGCGACAGTCCAGTTCTTGTACTGGTCCTCTTGCCGAAAGAATTTGATACGCTCGTTGACTTCGACGTATTTCTTGCCACGTATGTTCGTGGTCTTGAATTTGTAATTAGACATTTAATTGAATTAGTTGTGGACAAATGTAGGGGAGAGGTTTGATACATCCAAGGATTTGTTGACACTTTCTTGAATTGTGTCCCGCCTCTTGGTGAGTTGAATGATCGTGCGGTCAAGCACGTCAAGCTCAGTTTTTACGCACAGTACAGAGGATTCTAGCATGACTCTCTGAACCATGTTGTTTCGCTGAGCGTAATCCTCTACCACCTTTAGTGCCATTGAATAATTAAAGCGATAGAATGGTGAGGACTTGGTGTATACCTCATGCTGGCCCATCATGTGGACTATTGTAGAGTGGTCACCCTTACCTAGCATGTCAGCGATTTGACGGAAGGTTGCATAAGGTCTGATTGCATTTGCCAAAGCAGATCGTATCTCAACCTTGTCACGCTTTCTGTTGTTGGGTTCGATGCATTCTCCGATAGCATCTTCGTACTCGATTAAGATGCGCTGAAGCATCTGTTCAATTTTAAGTTTCATTTCTCATTTGTTGTATGCTCTGTTGAGCATTGATATAACATAGTAGTGACCGCATGATGTCTAGCATGCCTTTCCTGAAAGCAGATAGGGCATCACCGGGGTCTATCTTCATAGTCTGCCCGATGCCTAGCTCGTCCAACTCTCTCTCTTGGGAAAGCATCAGCCTGAAGTCGCCCATCATCGTCTCTGACACGTCGTCAGTGATTGATATATAGGCGTTGACAATGAAGTCAGGAGGTAAGTCAACCCAAGCATCGAAACCATATTCTTTGATGTCTTGAAGTATCATACCTAATGCACTAATCTGGGGTTCGTTTTCAGTCATCTCCCCCTGCATCCACTCTATTGCTTGAGCTTCCGTCATTGGCGTTGTTTAGTTTTGTTAGTTCACGATCCATAAGCCTGCGCTTTGCTCGCTTGCTCTTGCCTTCACCTTTAGCGAGGTTGCGAAGGAACCTCTCGAATTTATCCATATACTGCTCTGTTTTTTGTTATCATGGTGGCAAATTTCATGTTGTCTCGGTTGTCGTGCGTGTCTGTAAACCAGTGTGGGTTCTTGCGTGGGTTGTACTTATAGTGAGTCATAGCTCCTGCGTCAAGCTTAACAATGTCATTGTCCCACACCTGATAATCCTCGCAAGATATCCATGCACAAACAGTTTTGTTTTCTCCATTAAAGATTTTCTTGGCAGTCGAAGGCTGATTGCCTAACTCACAGTCCTTCATGAAGATTGACTTAGAGTTGGGGTCGAAGTAATCCTTCGTATTATGCTTCTTATCAAACACTTGCCACTTCATGTAGTTGTCACCTTTGGCTAGGTGGAAGCGTACTCTGTATCGTTTCATGTTGCTGTAGTTTTAGTTTCATCTTGGCTTCCCAATCACGGACCATGCAGTCAAGCATCATCTTGTCGTGAGAGGATGCGGTCTCTTCGAACCGCTTCATGCGGGCCTCTATCTCTGCCCACTTACGATCAAGATATTCGTCTGTCATAAATTTTTGATTTAATCATGAACTGTGCATAAGCTTTAAGCGCATCCTCTTCATTGTCGAAGTGGCTTTTGAATTTTAGAGTGTTTCCGTCTTTCATTTTCTTCTGTTTGTTGAGACGCCAAAAGCTTATCTCCCTATTGTGAAGACTCTCAACAACTGCGGTGAAGTGTATCAATCCCGGCAGTACCTTTCTTTTATTCATTACGCTGTAATCAATCCGCTTTCTCTCCTTTTGCACATCTCTACCCCCCTCGAATGGCACGTAGACGTAGTGATTATTTCCAAATGTTATGTCCTCAAGCTTAATCTTCTTCATTGAATTTATCTAGTACGTTTTTCTGATCGACCGTGAAGTACACCTTGTGTGGGTGTGATGGGACGTTAGTGTTGTCGTGCATACTCTCGGACTCGTCATCCCAGACCGACTCAACCCATGTGCCGTCGAGCTGATTGA
>Ga0181422_1000682_pt1 | contig 11019 bp, 8 predicted proteins | sample 45SPOviralmetaG_FD_130147 | JGI IMG/M metagenome (GOLD analysis project Ga0181422, IMG submission 130147) | Marine viral communities from the oligotrophic San Pedro Time Series (SPOT) site, San Pedro Channel, CA, USA - 45 SPOT_SRF_2013-07-18 | ecosystem: Environmental > Aquatic > Marine > Strait...
AGATGTCCTTTCCCTGTTGGAATGAAGGGTTAGCGACGCACATACATAGCGACAGCGTTGCCACCGCCCAAGCAGAGCGTTACAATTCCAGAAGAGGCGTCCAGACGACGCATCACACCCAACATGGTGATGAGGCAACGCGTTCCGCTGGCTCCAAGAGGATGCCCTAAACTCACAGCCCCTCCGTGAAGGTTGAAACGGTCATCGGGGATGCCGACTTCCTGAGCAACTGCGCATGACGCCGAGGCAAAGGCTTCGTTGTGTTCGTAAACATCCACATCAAGCACATTCAATGCATTGCGTTCAAGCAGCATATTGACGGCTGGGATGGGGGCGCTCATGACACGAGATGGTTCCACACCTGAGGTGCAGTAATCCTCGATGGTGGCCAAAATTTCCCATCCTTGTTCCTTGGCAAAGGATGCATCTGCGATGAGAACGGCACTCGCTCCATCGTTGAGCGTGCTAGCGTTGCCAGCCGTCACTGCTCCATTTTTATCGAACACCGTTCGAAGTTTTGCAAGGGATTCGAGTGTCGTGGAGGCACGGACTCCCTCATCGGTGGACAAGACCAGTGGGTCTCCCCGACGCTGAGGGACCTCGACTGCAAACGTTTCCCAGTCAAACCATCCTTCGGACCAGGCCTGGGAGGCGCGTTGTTGGCTTCGGAAGGCGAACGCATCCATGGCTTCTCGGCTGATCTTGCATTCCTGTGCGACCGTTTCTCCGGTGGTTCCCATGTGGACGTCGTTGTACACGTCCCAAAGACCGTCGTGAATCATTGAATCAACCAGGGTTGAATTCCCCATCTTCGTTCCATTGCGTTGCCCCATCAAAAGTTGCGGCGCATTGCTCATGCTCTCCATTCCACCTGCAACGATGGCTTTGTATTCACCTGCTCGAATGCTGTTAGCAGCCATCATGGCTGCTTTGAGGGAGGAACCGCACACCTTGTTGATCGTAGCACAGGGCGTGCTGAAGGGGAGACCTGCTCCGAGGGCGACTTGCCGGGCTGGGTTTTGACCGGCCCCCGCTTGCAGAACTTGTCCGAAGAGCACCTCGTCAATGAGGCCGGAGGAGGGATCAATGCCTGCCCGCATGAGCAATTCTTTGACCGTGGCCACGCCCAAATCAACAGCCGAAAGCGATGAAAGGCTTCCCATAAACTTGCCAATTGGTGTCCGTGCGACGGCGCAAATCACGGCTTGGGGCTGAGTCATGCAACGCCCAAGGGCATTCATCCTTTGAACATGCCTTCCTTGCATTGTGAACCTTGAGAAGGCTTGATGAGGTCCATCCATTGGCAGGAACCATGGCCAAATTCAAAACCGATCTCAATCTAACCCGAGCCCCTGACGAAATGCGTACACCTGAAATCACCCTTGACTTCACGCCCAATGCACTAGCCTCCGTCCTCTACAAGCAGGGCGACACCGTGGTCCTCGCTTGCTGCACCAAGGAGCGCTCGCTTCCTCGCTGGTTTCCACGAGATGCCACAAAAGGATGGGTCCACGCTGAATACTCCTTGCTCCCAGGGTCGACAGATTCACGCTTCCGTCGAGAACGAAACGGAGCGAAGGGCCGCACCCAAGAAATCGAGCGGCTCATTGCCCGTTCCCTTCGTGCAGCGGTCGACCTTGAAGCGCTGGGACCTGTCGCTCTGAACGTGGACTGCGACATCTTGAACGCAGATGGTGGCACACGTTGTGCATCCATCACCGCCGCCAACATCGCTTTGCGATTGGCCGTGCGACGACTGATCGCAAGCGGAGATTGCCTTCCTATTGATTTGCGGCCAACCTTTGAAGAGCGAAAAGATGGATGGACGCCTCCGGAACTCAACGAGCTTGAACGAAAGAATCACGAAGATGCGGTGTTGCCCCACGATCTCGCTGCAGTGTCGGTCGGACTGATTGATGGCAAGGTGTATCTCGATCTCGATTACATCCTTGATTCAAATGCGGACGTTGACATGAACGTGATCAAAACAAGCGATGGACGGTATGTTGAAGTCCAGGGAACAGGGGAAGAAGCCACGTTCTCGTCGGAAGAACTTGCAGGACTCCTGAGCGGTGCTGATGTCGGCTTGGACACTCTATTCGCCTTCCAGAAGGCCACCTTGGACGGTGCAGAGTGAACGCCACAGGGGCAGGAGAACGTCCTTGTTGCGCTCTGTGGAGCATCGGAAGGCTTGATATGGCGAGGGTGCTCGCCAAGCCTGCACGGGTCAGTAGCTTAGTTGGGAGAGCGCGGCACTGAAGATGCCGAGGTCGCTGGTTCAAGTCCGGCCTGACCCACCAACATCAAACAAGGCGGTGCGAAGCCTTTCTTAAGGTTCTATAGAAAGCGTGGCGTTCTTCAATTGCAAGAAAACTGGGGAAAAGGTTTCTTGAACTTGATACCGAATCCAACTGCATGGCGAGAGGGGGCACCGATGACACAGGGACCCCTACATCTCCTGATGAGATGGTTCGAAGCACCGATAAGGATGCTAAGGAACTTCAAGAAATCCGGCAACGCAGGATGGGCGGAGGTCGTCGTTTCCTTTCCAAAATCGAAGATTTCGTACTGATGGGCGGCATTGCTTACGGCATCCTGTTTGCCTTGCTTCTCTTCTCCATGTCATCTGGTGTTCTCGGCGATTCAACCAAACTTGACCACACGGCCTCAACGACTTTCCTTGACATCGGTGATGAGTGTGAAGAAATCACAGATGATCCGTGGCTCAACATCTTCCCCGACCCCGACGAAGAATTGTTTTCCATTGCAGGCCACAACCTCCCTAATGGCGTGGCGTTCCTCAATTACACGTTTTTTGAAGTCACAGGTGAAGACAGCCGAGCTGCCATCTCTGATGACTTTGGATCCAATGAAACCACAAGAACCATCAAGAAAGCAGACCAAAGCAACGGCAGAGCTTACTTCAAGGCACCATATTCAGAACTTGCAGAAGGTGAATTTGAACTGAAGTTCACCATCACCGTTCATGAAAACGAAAGCCGAAATTCCAGCGTTGTCGTCGGACCTATGGTGAAGTCTGTTATCTTTGAACACTCCATCTCAAAAGAAGCACTTGCGTTCCTCCCCTTTGTAGACGATAGCGAACACTCCGACGTCCGCATTGATGACTTGGGTCCACGGACTTGCTGGTCGGTTCAGGACCTCGGAGATTGGGGCTACCTCCTGATGGGGGCTGAATTAGGCGGAGGACGTGAAACGGCTATGCTCACCGGTGGAGCCGCCGGCATTCCTGCTTGGTGGATGGCTTTCATCTCGCTCTCCCTTTCTCTGATTTCACTCCTCATCATCTATCCTGTCATGTACAAGGTCTATCACCAAGACACCGACGACATCCTCTCTCGCACACACATCAACCGATTGGTGGAAGACACCGTGTATTCTGTGAGCGAGCAGTTGAGCGTTGACGTGGATGATGAATTGTTTAAGGTGGAAATAAGAGACCTTTCAATTGACATCATGGTGGCGTATAAGAACACTGAAAACACGCTTTCTGACTCCAAGGAGGTTCGTGCAGAACTGCTTCGAAACCTGCTGGAAGAATTCGCCATATTCCGTGTGTTCAAACCTGTTCAACTCAACGTCCGAGTGATCGGTTCCGGGCAAAGCATCGATTTTGATTCAGGCGTTGGGATCGGAACACCGAAAGCATCTGAAGATGATTTGCAACAGGAGCGTCAAGACTACTCAACGTTCTTCTCCGAACTTCATTCGCTGTCCCGTGTTGAAGATGATGTCAGGGACAGCCTCGACCTGTTTTTCACACGTCGAAACGATGTCGAAATGAAAGGAGCCGTTGTAACCAGCGATGATCGTGTGGTGTTTGTTTCCGTCATTTATCGGCCAACCCAACGTTTTGCGTTCTTCCGGTTCAGAACCACCTCCGTTCAGATCAAAGACGAACTGTTCCGCTTCATTCACGAGCGAAATGACGACTTGCTCGGTTCGCAGGAATTGATCGTGAAAACCCGCAACGAAGTGTCCACCCTTGCTGACCGCTCGGGAGCCGGACGCGTGGAACGCAACACCCAAGCTGATGATGAGCGCATCGTTGCCGTCGCAAAGCAAGATGGGTTGGGGGGACGAATGCTCCAGACGAAATTCCTTGGAGATACACTTTCCACGGTCGAATACATGGCGAACGAGAAACGTGAGATGATCAACAAGTGGGGTTTTTGGGGGCTCATTTTCTTCGTATGGATCCCGTTCATGGCCTCAGGTGTCCTTGTGGGGGCCATGCTCGGGTTGCTTTCTCGAATGCAATTCATGCGTGTACTTCTCGCCACTTTGATTGGAGGTTCAATCGCCTCCATCACCTGGGCCTACACGGCTGAGGGCATTGTGAAATTCATGCACCAGTACAAGTTGGAGGTGTTCATCCCACTCGTGATCGGTGTGTTCATTCTCATGGCCGTTCTCCACATTCGTTCAACCAAAATGCGTCGCCAAACAGAGTTGTTTGAAGACACGCTTCTCGATAACTGCCACGCTGACATCGTGGCCAAGTACGGCGACCAATGAGGGGTGTCCATGCGGCCCTTGACGACCTTTGATGGACATGAAGGCCATTGTGGTGATACGATTCAACTCGGCATTGTGACCGTGAGCGACCGTGCGAGTCAAGGAGAGTACGAAGATTTGGGAGGACCGGCAATATGCTCGTTTTTCCAAGAAGCGATTCAGAGCCCTTGGGTCGCTCACTATCGATGTGTGCCAGATGAACGCGAAGCGGTTGAGCAGGCGCTGATCGAATTGGTTGATGTTGTCGGTTGCAGTGTCGTGGTCACCACTGGAGGGACCGGCCCTGCACCAAGAGACATCACGCCGGAAGCAACTGAAGCAGTATGCGATCGCATCATGCCCGGGTTTGGAGAACAAATGCGACAAATATCACTCGAGTTCGTCCCCACCGCCATCCTATCAAGGCAACTTGGAGGATTGCGAGCGAACTCGTTGATCTTTAATCTCCCGGGACGTCCAAAGGCCATTCGTGAAACCATTGACGAGATATGGAAAGCGGTGCCGTATTGCATTGACCTTACCGGTGGCCCGTACATGGACATGAACGATGAGGTGTGCAAGGCCTTCAGGCCGAAAACAGCCCGCAGAAGGGAGTGACTCCCTACAGCAATTTGATGAGCCGAGCCTTTCTCCCGCATCTTGGAGAACGACAAGATGAACGGAAACATCCTCATCCAAGGAGCCACCATGGTCCTGCCTGAAGCGACGAAAGAGGGAGACCTTAGAATTCGAAATGGCGTGATTGATACCATTGCTCTCTCGGAACGGTTGGAACCCCTGGAAGATGAACTCTTCATCGACGGGCGTGGATTGCATTTGATGCCTGGAATGATTGACCCTCAATGCCACTTTCGAGACCCTGGCCAACCAGAAAAGGAAGACCTTGGGTCCGGTTCGGCTGCAGCCGTCAGCGGTGGAATCACCTCTTTTCTTGACATGCCAAACAACAAGCCCTCCATCACCAATCTTGAAGGCATGCAGATGAAATTAGACACTGCATCCAGAAAGTGCGTGAACAACTATGGGATTGTCATTGGAGCCACACCGGACAATGTTGCTGATTTGCAAGAGGCGGTTGGCACGCGTGAAGAACCAATCAGCATACCAGGCATCTGTGGAATCAAGATCTTCATGGGTTCATCAACAGGGACACTGCTCGTTAACGAGCGCGAAGCCCTCGAGAGTATTTTCAACGGCACGGGCGGGCTTATTGCTGTTCATGCAGAGGATGAAAAGCGTCTTGTCGAGCGGTTTGAGGACATCAAAGGCCGAACCGACATGGCGGCCCACGCAGAATGGCGCGATGACGTCACTGCTCTTCTCGCCACCCAACTAGCAGTGGAGCTCGCACAGGAATCCCGTCATCGCCTCCATGTGCTCCACTTGACAAGTGGCCTCGAAGCAGACTGGCTTGAGGGCATCACGACCCTTCCATCAAAGCATGAAGGCGATTCTGCGATCATCACCACCGAGACCCTCCCACAGCACCTTACCTTTGACGAAACAGATGTTGCTAGGGAAGGAACCCGGCTCAAGATGAACCCTCCTATTCGATACGCAGAAGATCGAGAGAAGTTGTGGAATCAGATGAAGAAAGGGACCATTCAGTGCATCGCAACCGACCATGCCCCCCACACTCTTGAAGCCAAAGCCGCAGGTTTCCCAGACGCACCCAGCGGCATGCCGGGCGTGGAAACCTCGCTTGCCGTCATGCTCACGCATGCCAAGGATGGAACGTGCAGCATCGAAGACGTCGTGCGATGGATGTCCACCAATGTAGCAGACTGCTACAACATGATTGGCAAGGGACGTCTCGAAGAGGGCGCCGATGGCGATGTTGTCCTCGTTGACATGAATCACGTGCAGACCGTTGAGGATCAGTACAGCTGGAGTCGGGTCGGATGGAATCCTTTCCACGGACGTCCATTGGTTGGATGGGCGCAAATCACTGTTGTTGCAGGTCAACCTGTGTTTGAACGCACCGAGGAAACCGGACCAAAGGGCCGCATCTTGGTGGAGCCGGGTCAAGCAGGCCAGGCTATCGTCATGACCCCTTGGCGTTAATTCAGACCATAGAGTTCGCCATACTTGCGCTCAACATAGCGTAAAAACGGTTCAGGGCTAGGCGGTGAACCGGTTGCATCTTCGATGAGTTGTGCAGGCGAAACTTGGCTCCCTCGTTGATGAATTCGGGGGCGAAGCCAATCGAGCATCGGCTGCCATTCTCCAGAACCAACCAAAGCATCTAGATCTCCCAAATCTTCGGACATGGCCTCTAAGAGTTGGGCTGCGTAGAGGTTGCCTAGGGTGTAGGTGGGGAAGTAACCGAACGCTGCCATCGACCAATGAATGTCTTGCAAGCAACCAAGTCGATCTTCGGGCACATCGACATCAAACCATTCCTTAAACATGGTATTCCATGCTTTCGGCAATTCATCAACAGTCAAGTCCCCATTGAACAACTGTTTCTCGATTTCATAACGCAGCATGATATGTAAGTTGTAAGTTATCTCATCAGCTTCAACACGAATAAACCCTTTTTCAACCCGATTTGCGATGCGATTCAACGTATGCTCATCCCAATCTGGAGCCTCTGGAAATGCTTCTTTGAACCAGGGCAAAGCAACCTTCCAAAATGCAGGCGTACGTCCGATTTGATTCTCCCAAAAGCGGCTTTGAGACTCATGAACGCCAAGCGAAACAGCCGCACCCCGGGGCGTGAAGCGGTGGTCATGATCAAGCCCTTGTTCGTAGAGTGCATGGCCTGTCTCGTGCATGACTGCATAAAGACAAGAAAAAGGATCTTTCTCGTCAAACCTTGTGGTGAAGCGAGTGTCTCCTGGCCACAAACCTGCAGAGAACGGATGGGTTGAAGCGTCCATTCGACCTGCTTGGAAATCAAAGCCCATGTTGTTCGAAACAGACATGCAAAAGGCTTCTTGAGCATTGACTGAGAACGTCAATGAATCCGGAAGAGTCGGTTCATCCATTGATTCCTGTGCTGAGGTGATGGCTTGAAGAAGTGGAACAAGACGGGCACGGAGGCCTTCAAACAACGGGTCGTAATCGCTGACGGTCATTCCGACTTCATATTCGTCCAACAGAACATCGTAGGGCGTTGATGATACGCCGAGGTATGCAATTTTCTCATGCGTCAGTTCAATCAAACGAGTCAGGGCAGGCTTGAAGGCTTCAAAATCAGAGGCCTTTCGGGCGTCCTGCCAAGCAACAAGTGCTTCGGATCTGGCTTGTGCGAAGGTCTCAACGAAACGTTTGGGAAGACGAACGGCTTGATCGTAGGAACGTCGCATTTCACGGACATTCGCTGCTTGGTCTAAGTCGAGGTTTGCTTTTTCCAGCGCATCCAACAGTTCGCCCGTGCGGGCATCGGTCAGCAACTGATGACGCTGCCCTGCCAACCACGCCATCATCTCTCCTCGAGAAGCGGCCCCTTTTGACGGCATTAACACTTCTTGGTCCCAACCCAAGTGGCCTTGCAAGGCCTGCATTCGGTGGATGTCTTGAACGCGCTTGAGAAACTCTTCATAGAGGTCCATGGGATGAAGAACGAGGGGTTCTTCTTCAACACTCCCATGGAAAATCTTCGTGAGAATTGAAGGATTATTCGACGAAAAAAGCACACATTGAAGAACACTCCAACGCTACCAGCCTCATGGGACTCCCGGTTCGACGCAAAGGCTCCGACGGGAAGAACGAGGACCTCGTCGACCCCGACCTTGAGGAGATCATCAACTCAGTCGATGGACTTGAGGAAATTCCGCCAATTCACGATACAGAGGAACAGATCGATGGTGATATGCCAGAAGACGAGGGCGGTCTTGAACAAAAAATGGCCAAGAGCGCCATCACTGTGATTGACACTTGCATGGATTTGCGACGAGGTGAAAACATCCTCATCGTGTGCGATTCGACGACCACTGAAGTCGGCCAAGCACTGCACAACGCTGCAAGCCTTCGTTCTGATAGGGTCCTGCTCATCGTGATGCCCAAGGGCAGACACCACGGCGATGAACCGCCAAGCCCGGTGGCGAACCTGATGCGCCAGCAACAAGTTGTCATCGCTCCTACCCGCTACTCCCTCACCCACACCAAAGCTGTTCGACAAGCCATCAAAGATGGAGCAAGGGTTGCCACCATGCCAGGCATGACCGTTGAAATGTTCACTGAAGGAGGCATGTCGGCTGACTTTAACATCATCAAGAAAAACATCGGTGAAATGAATGCAGTCCTACGAAGAAAGCGAATCGTGAACGTGAAATCAGAATCAGGTACCAACGTTACCTTTGAAGTCGGATGGCGGGAATGGAAACTGGATGACAACGGAATCTGCAACCGCCCGCGGATGCTGACCAACCTTCCTGCTGGAAAGGTCTTCACCCTTCCACGAGAAGGCAGCATGAACGGAACAGTGGTCATCGACGGTTCGTGGGACTCAGCCCTTGTTGACGAACCCGTTGTTCTTCAGATTGAAAACGGACTTGTGGTCGATGTCAAAGGAGGGACCGCTGCGGCCCAAATCCGTCAAACCTTTGGAGAAGCCGCTCGCCGCTTGAAAAGCAAAGACCAAGAAAACGTCTGGACCATGGCTGAGTTTGGATTTGGAATGAATCCAAATGCGAGGTTGATTGGGAGCGTTCTGGAAGACGAAAAGCGACTTGGAACAGCGTATTTTTCCATTGGAGACAACACCACACTCGGCGGCACTGCCGCCGTTGGAATCCAAATATCAGGGGTTCTCGCCTCCCCAAGCATTTGGTTGGATGAAACTCCCTTGTTGGAAAACGGGAAATTCGTGGTGAACTAGATTCAGTAGCCAAGGTTTTGCTGACCGCAAACGGGGCAAAATCGCCAATATGGATCCAAACCAATGCCGCATCCACGGCAATGAATTCCAGAACGAATCGTCGGTTGAATCATTGGGGCTTGAGGTTGTGGCCATCCAGGACGTTGCCCTTGCTGCTGAGGCGGCTGTTGCCATCCCTGCTGTTGCTGCTGCCAGGGTTGTTGCTGCTGAGGCTGAGCCTGCTGTGGCGGCTGTTGCTGCCATGGCTGTTGAGGAAGCGGTTGTGGTCGCTGTTGGACCGGTGCAGGTTGTTGCTGGGCTGGTGCTTGGTTGGACGCCAATGGTTTGCGAACAGGGGCCACTGGTTTTGGAAGTGCAGCCGTTCGTTCTGCTGCGGGTGAGGAAATAAATTCTGAAAGAGAAACAACACCGTCGCCGTCCGTATCAGCCTCTGCATGGAGTTCAGCCGCTTCTTCTATAGAAGTTCCAGTCGCTGAGGCAAGTTCTTCGACATCAAGCGCTCCACTCCCATCGCCATCTGCTGCAATGAAGTGTTCAGCGGCACTGACGAATTCGTCACCTTCTCCAGGCCCCACAGGTTCAGATCCAACGGGTGCTCCGACCTCTCCAGTTTCAATTGGTGCGGAGGCTTCCGACACCACCGCCTTGGCGACGGGGTCATCCTCAGGGAGAAGAACTGAACTGAACGCCCCCGAAAATGCGTCTTGTGTGGCTCGTGCCACTTGACGATCGTTTTCCATGTTCACTGCCGGCTCTTCGGTTTGATTCGATTCAACCTTGGGAAGTTCGACAGCGGCCGCCGCCATTGGCGGTGCTGGCGCAGGCTCTGAAGCAGGTTCGGGCAACGGAGCGCTCGGAAGAGGTACTTTCTCTTCTTCCACGGCAGGATTCACCGCAGGAGGTGCTGCCGCAGGAGGTGCTGCCGCAGGGGGGGGCGATTCGGGCTGAGGCAGGGCGATGGAGGCGTCGGGGACGGACACGGTTGCAGCGGCGGCTGCTCCACTTGAGAGCGATGGAATGGGCAGGATGTGTCCTGCTACGTCCAAAGCAGCGTCCAGTTCATGGTTGACCGTCATCAACCCCTCAGCGGAGCCAGCGACATTGCTGAGGAGGGCATTGAGGCCTGAGAGGTAATTCTTCACTTCATCAGAGCCTCCGGTTTGGTGAGCCACAGCAAAGAGTTTCATCATGCGCATTGGATCGGCCAGACGCTCCAACTCCGCTCGCTGAGCTTCGTTGATTGAACCGGTTGCTGTGCTGGCTGCTTCGCCAGTGGAGTTGGGCATCCCTAGAGCGTCCAAGAGCGGATCGGGCATGCTCATCAAGCCCAGATGTCCCGCAACGAGGTAGTAGATTTCTCCACCTTCACACTGCATGCGCTCAGAGGCGGCTTCAAAGTCAAAGTCGCCAGGTTGCAAAACAATGTCCGATAGGAGTTCGAAAAACTTGAGGAAGGCCGCTTCCTTGGGCATTCCCATCATGGCGTGGAGCATGTCTGAGGAGTCTGTGACCCCGAAATACATGGCAGCATCGTCCACCTCAATCCCGGGTGCATCAGTACCGCTGCCTTCGGCCATATCGTTCCCTCCTTCAAGCCGAACGCTGACCCGCATTTAAGACCTCACGAACCCTGTCAGGCTCCTTTGTTTCTTGCA
>Ga0181422_1000683_pt1 | contig 11017 bp, 12 predicted proteins | sample 45SPOviralmetaG_FD_130147 | JGI IMG/M metagenome (GOLD analysis project Ga0181422, IMG submission 130147) | Marine viral communities from the oligotrophic San Pedro Time Series (SPOT) site, San Pedro Channel, CA, USA - 45 SPOT_SRF_2013-07-18 | ecosystem: Environmental > Aquatic > Marine > Strait...
CTACAGCATCTGCTGCTGCTTTGCGTTTCTTCTTAAGCGATGTCGCTTGGTCTATGTCTAATGCGTAGCTGGTGATGGTGAAACTGTTCTCTCCATTGGGAAGCACAGTCGGAAAGCCTTGCACTAACAGGGGTGCTTCGAACTCACACGTCTCATCAAAGAAGCCGATGTCTTCTGCTGTCGTGTAATTACTGAGCCCACAGTGGAATGTCGAGCGGATCTCTTTGGTATCACCAATGCGTTGCTCCTTTGATTTCCATAGAGGTGCAGCAACATCGGTACTGACGATAAGTGTTTGTCCAAACTCTTTAGGTACTTGACGTACACCTAGTACTGCCAAGGTCCAGGTCCTTTGACCGATACCTTCAGATGGTTCCATTCCTTGAATGGTTAGGACTGAGATGAGATAGTCCAAACGCATCTTGAATTGTTGGCACTCTCTTATGATTGCTGCTTCTGCTCCTGCAGATACATCGCAACGTTCGAGTAGCTCCGTATCAATCTCAACGAGCTCCTGCATTAGTGGAGTCTTCAAGAGTGTATCAATGTCATCTGTTGTATAAACCTCTTCAGCATTCTTGTGTTTACCTACAAGTGCTGTGTGGATTGCTTGTACTCTATACCTAACATCTGCAAACTGATGCTTAGGGATTGAGAGTTTTGTTGTCGCTGATTGTGTCATGATAATTTCCTTTATGTAGTGTTTATTGTTGATTGATTTAGATATCAATGTTCTCTGGGTCCCAAGTAGGACCGGGCTTAAATAAACGGACGCTACATCCGTTGACCTTCCGAACCCCCATACGTTCCCAACCGAACTGCAGAAGTATCTTCCCTACACGCTTGGAGTGTTGTGCTGTCATATCTTTCTTAGATAGTTCAAGCACACTTTCAAGGATTGCTTGTGGGCTGACGGTCTCCTTGCCACACACGTATCGAAAGATAAGTGCGGCCCAAGGATCTCGTGATTGGTACACTCTTTGCTCTTGCTTTAGGACATCGAGGTCTTCATTAGTCGGCATGAAGTTAAACCCACCGTTGTACAACTCAAGAAGCAAAGCCCAGAACTCAAGGCGATACTGCTTGAACAGTCCGTAATCAATACGGTGGTCTTCCTTGATACTGATGATGGGGAACCTTCTGTTCTCACTGTCGGTTAAAAACTCTTTGGAGTTAGTTGTGCCAATCAAGAGGAACCGACGCTTGAGGTCTGATGAAAGTTCTGCATAAGCACGTCGGGTGGAATCAACATCAGTAGTCACGAGTGTTTTTAAATCCTCGATGTACTTCTGTTGGAACAACCGGTCGCACTCAGGGAGTTCAATGAACCAAGCACAATGCATACGTACTGGGTCACGCACTAGTTGATCAGGCATTGCATTCAGCTCAGCACGCAGCTCACTAGGTACAAGAGCTTTGATGAACCCGCTTTTGCCTACGCCTTGAGCACCTTGCAGGATTGGCATGAAAGGAATACTGGCTCCAGCATTCTTTGAGCGATGGATAGCAGCCACCAGTGACTTCAGTAGCCAAGCCTTTGCGCTGGGGTCTTTGCGACCAGTGACGTATACATCTAGGTTCTCAAGAATGTCCCTTGCTTTTGCGGAAGGTGTTACCTTTTCAGCTTGCTTTAGGAATATGTCAACAGGGTTATAGCTATTCTGCTTTGCCTGCTTTAGTGCAAGCAATCGTCCCATTTCTGTTGGTACGAATAGTCCATGATCGACACCACAGGTCACACCAACCAGGCTCAGTCCCTTATCTCCCATGAGTTTCTCTTCAGATGTTCTTGGGTCGTCGTGATAAATCTGTGAGGTGATTTCGTTTTCACGAAGGTTCGGGTATACCTTCTTCACGCGCTCGCTGTAGGTACGCATCTCCTTAACTTTCATCTCCTCCGATTTAGTTCCAGAACCAACAGGGCGACCACGCTTTCTTTTAGCTGGCTTGTCTTTTGTATCCTTCTTCTTAGATGCTTTAGGAGTTACTTCTGGAACAGGCAGTACTACGGGAGTGCTTGTGGTCCCTTGTCCTGAGTAGCCGTCCTCGTAATCTTCAAAGGACTGACTAATCAATCTCATTACAGTACGCTCGTTCTTCTTTTTTCTAGGTGTTGCAGTCATTATCAAACAGTCCTTGTGATTTGAATTCGTGGGTCAAGTTCGTTACAAGCCTGAGCGAACCTGATATCTCGTTCTAAGTGGTACTGAACTTCATCTTCGTCTACGTAGTCATCACAGACTTGTTCACAGAAACGAGCATCAGCATCACCGTCAGGGTCCATGATGTCAGCACATAAGTCAGAGAACCAATCGTCCCAGCTTGTGGTGTACAGGGAGTTGCCTACATTTGCCTTAACTCTTTCGTTATCAATAGCTTCCTTAATGTGAGGGATAAGGTTCTCTATCATTTTAGGAATAGTTATTGCTTCGATGTTGTCGAAGATAAGCCACAATGCTTTACGTGCATCAGGTGGCAGAGGTCTCGATGCTTTGAATGTTCGCAAGTCCTCAAGGTAACGCTGCAGCTCCTCAGCTTCTTTTGTACTTAGGGGTTCGTTTTTGTTTACGATACTAGACATTTTAATCCTTGTTTCTTATTATCAATCTAACCCCTAGGTTTCACTACTGGTAAGGGATTACGGCAGGAGTAGCCAAAAAGAAAGGGGCTCAATTGCCCCGGTCTTTTAGAAGTCAGCCGCTACTACGCGACCTCTTAAGTTTGGATTGAAGTTATCAAGACCAGGTCCATAACCAAAGGTTTCTTCAAACTCTTGTCTCCACGTAGGTGCTGCGTCATCGACACGGCGGATGAACCAGCCGACACTTGCACAATCAAACTGTTGGCCTGATGCGAGGAACCTTTCAGCAGAACCTCCAACAGACTTCAATCGATAAGCGCTGCTGCTAATCCAGTCACAGAAGTCCTCATCAAACATCGGGCTATACAAACGAGCCAATGCTTTTGCTGGTGATACCAACTGCTGGAATGATTCAGCATCTGGTGGTGGTAGCCCCTCGCTAAACAGCCACCTGATTACACGGACGGTTGCCTTACTAAGAGGTGTCCGTTCTGTTGGTGCTGTCTGTCGAGGCAGATACTTGTGTGGCTCCTTCGCAATGACCTCTGCCTTTGCACGTTCGATTAGTGCAGAAGTCTCATACACGATGAGGTCAGGTCTAATGCCAGTCAGGTACTGACGACTTGGAGCTCCAGCCCACCACCTTGCTACCCCAAGACCACAGCGATCTTTAATCTCTAGCCCTGTGAAAGCCTCAATGTCTCGGTGGAATACTTCAGCGATGCCCCGATACAGGCTCATATCTGTAAGAGCTTCACTCATCGTGGGGATGAGACGACCACTAAAGATTCCAGTACTCAAGTCAGATGATTGGCTCCCGTAAGCGGCAGCAATAGTTCCGTCCGACAGCATGTCCTTAACCATCTCGGTAGAAGGGCAGGTCGTACGTGCTCTGTCCCAATCAACGCTCTCCTTATCTTCCTCACACTTAGGCAAGTCGTACTCAGCTACAGGGAAGCCGATGAGTTGAGCATTGTTGTTGTTCCGCTCTCCATCTTTGAACTGTGTCTGGCTCCAAGCACCACCATTCATTGCGTGATCGATTAGTTCTTCCAGGGTTAGGGAGACTGGCTCCCACCCCGTTAGATAAGCCATTGAGGAGTACGGCCTCTTTGGCACGTCATCTTTATTGAACCCATGAGAAATACTCACGGGATATTTCTGTTGTTCGGCCATGATCAGAAGTCCTCACCTTGAGTGAACTCAGGTGCCTTGGCCTTATTCTTCGCCTTCATCTTGTCCATCCGTGCCTTAACGCTTTGCTGTGCTGCGGAGCGTTCCTTTGGAGCCTTAACTGCAGGACTTGCAATTGCTTTGCTGTTGTTCCCAGAGTTAACGACTGTTCCAAGCAGGAGGTGAGTGACGTTGAGGATTGGCTTTACTTTTTCCTCGTCCTCTGTTGAGGCATCGATGAACCTAAGGAAACCAGCAGCAGTACAGCCTCCGAGGAAGTCACCTTCACTCATTGATGTATCCCGTACGCTTGTTACTGATTCAGCAACGTGCCCTCTAGCTAGACGGCATTCGATACTGCCCAGTGAACGGTTCCCATCAGGGGTCCAGCCTTGTGCACCTAATGAGGTTGCAGTAAATCCGTCATAAGACTTGCCTGTGGTCTTGCTAACTCCAGGTTCTACATCTTTGAAGTAGAGATTGGTACAGCCAGCATTGAACGACACGACGTACTCATCATCTGACTCAGCTTCTACAACTGAGTTAGCAATGATGTACATGTCGGCATAGAGCTGCTCCGTGTCAGAAATACTGAGCCTTCCAATTGCATCGTTATATAACTGATACCTCTCATCATCTGGGTGACCAAGACGCCAGGCGTCAGGCATGATGATTGATCCGGTGATATCAAAGTCATACTCTGAAACTTCGCTGTCATCAGGAAGCTCGTCGTTGATGTGCAAGATGTTGCTCATGTTCTCTTCTTCTTGAGAGCCAACGGGCGTCATCACGCATACAGAAATATCTGGAGCATCGTCATTGCCAGGCAGTGTTACGAGGTGCGCGGTGTGTGAACGTCCACCAATAACAAGAGGGTTGTCGAGTTCTGATTCGTCAGCCGTTCCGTCTTGCTTAAATCGTCCGTGAATTGTAATCATTTGTTTTTCCTATATGAATGCTAGGGATAGAGCCGTGTTGCTCTGTAATTAATGTAGCCAAAGATAATCGCGTAATACACACTTTTGTGGCGTATCTTGCCGTAATACTTATCAGCCTTTGTTGGCCTTAAGTTGCATCAACTCAAGGATCCTTTGAGCGTGAAATCTTTTGGTGTTCTCGTTCTCCGGGAACCACACGACAAAGGCATAAGGCCCCGCACTTACTGGAGGCTCAGCTGAACTATGCGCTGGAACTTCTTTAGCACCGAGACCTCCAATGAATGCACGGAGGTAGCGATGCTGCTTGATGTAATCGTCAGTGATGCTGTCCTTATGTTTACGCAGTCTGTCTAGTGGGCTTAACTTCTGCCCCGGATAGACCTTAGTAACTAAGGCAAGTAGTGTTGGAAAGTCTACCCATACTGCTCGGTCTTGAGCTTCTTTTAATAGGGCAGCAATCTCGCGTTGCTTCTGATAGTTTTGCATATGATTCTATTGCAATGAGGTATAGCCTTACGGCTCAAGCTTGATATACAAGCTTCAATAAAAGTATAGCGCATAATACACACTTAAGGCACAAATAAATGTAAAGAAAAATGTAATCAATAATCGCTATATTAAATACATTAACCATGCCAATCTTATTCCGTGGCATTAAAAAACCCCCGGTAACCAGCCGAGGGTTCTCAAGCATGAATGCTTAGACTAATTTCTCTAGGACAATTCTAACAACAGGATTCAGTGAGTGAGAGTTCTAACCGCTTTCGATTGAATTCAAGGGGAGATAGCTTCGATGCGATCAGTTCTTTCCAGGTAGCAATTGCTTGACGTTGGCGCTTCGTACGGCGACGTCGATCTCCCTTAGCAAGCATCAGAACGGGCTCTCCATTTAAGAGGCCCCACTCAAGCAGTCCTACTGTATCCATATATTTGACAGCAGCCAAATGGATCTTATAGAGATAGTTAGCATCGAAACGGTACAGAGCATGTAGTCGCCCTACGAAGTCATCACGAAGTTGTTCAAGGGTCAAGCATAAGGCCATTGAATCAACATCATTGTCGATACTGAAGTTCAAGAATGAGAGCGTGATGTACGAAGAGACCCAATAGGTTTGGTCATCTGAGAAACATGCAGGTTCTAGATGCTCGTCAATCTCACTCAGCTCAACGCTCCAATCATGAATTTCTTTTTCGATTGCTTGTGAAATCATTTAACCAGTCTCCAGGTTCTTTACTAATCTACTAAATCTACAGCACGTTTGCAATAAATGCGTGTAGCAAATACACGCAAAGTATAGATTTAGATTGTAGAATTATTCTAGCCAAGATTATATATCGGCTAATTTCTCTAACCCGTTAACCACATGAAAGAAACTGAAGAGATTCAAACAGAACAGGAAAATGACTGGTGCATCTATGGCAATGAACCAGGTGTCGTCTATACAGAAACAAGAGTAGTCCTACCGGAAGTTCCCAAAGAAGAACTTGAACGAATTGCAGCGGCACGTCGTGCGAACCGTAAGCAAGGTACTGCTTCTAAAGGTTTCAGCAGCACGTCTAGCAAGCCAAAACGCAAGCGTGGTCGGGGAGTCGGAGCCTCATCCGAGGATGTAGTTACAGCTGCTATCCGTAGCGTTGAATCTGTCAACGATGTTATTGACAGAGTATGCAGAGAAGTTCCTAATGCAGAGACACGTCGTACTGCTTCAAGGTTTGCTCTAAAGAAACTCGGTGTCAGTCTCCCTGCTAGTGAGATTGATGGACGAGTACGAGACAAGGAGCTAGAGATTTATCTTGATGGAAAGGTCCCAGGCTTCATCGGCTCTGCGCAGCAGACAGTAACCGTAAGAGAAGACCGCTGGTTACTTGACCGCTTCATTAAAGAAGGTGAGTTCAATGTATGGGCGGGTGCTACTGGCTCAGGCAAGACAACGCTTCTGATGGAGATGATTCAATGTATGCGTGAAGGCACAAGCTTCCTGAAGGGATACCTTGGAACAAACTTCAGCGCACGTCATATTGTTTACGTAGGTGTTGACAATAATATGTCGTTCTTCGTCAACAAATTCTCCACGCATAAGATTGGGAAATTCGTTGTACGAGATGGAGTAGAGACAAAGGAGTATCTCCCAGATCACTACTTCAGCTTCGATTCCAACGAGGGATACTTCAAGTTCACTGCTGATGGGCTTGCAAAGTTTGAAGAGTGCTACCTGATGCAAGATGGCGTTCCTTTGGATCAACCATTGGTCATTATTGATTCAGCTTCTTCTGTCTTCTCAAAGCAAGGCATCAAGGAAGTTGATGATCTTATTACAGGACTGCTGATTGATTTCTCCACAACAATTCAGAAGTACAACGGCACAGGTCTTGGTATTTTCCATATGCCTAAGGCTGCCAACATGTACCTGGCTGGTGCTCGTGCCATCCGTGGACACAGTGGAGTTGCGCAAGTAGCTGGTCACGTCATCACTCTTGGATTGATTGATGACCCACAGGCCAATCAGTTCCAGCTTCAAAGCATTCCCTTGCGGAGGCTCTACTCAGGGCACCGCTGTGAGCCACTTGACCTGCTGATTAAACAGAACTATGACGGCACGCCATCAGAAGTACTTGGAGACTTCAACCAGTTGGATCAGTCAGGGGAACTACAACGTCTAGTTAATGAGTACCGAGGCAAGCCTGCTGAATCCTCTGACGAGATGTCTGCGGAGAAAGGTATTCGTTACAGGGCAGGGCTTCTGACTGGTAAGAACAAAGACATACTGGAGTTCCTTAATGATGTTGAGACACCTCCGAACATTCACTTGAGCTGGGATGAGACCCCCAAAGACCAGGATCAAGCAGTGATGTGGGGTTACCGGACACTGGATGCCATTAGTAAGGCGACAGGCATCACCTATGGCTCTGTCTCGCGGGCACTTCAATCCAACTCAACACTATGTAAGCAGCAAGCAAAGTGTGAGGGTATATCTTTGGTGCAGACCATAGAGATTGCTACAGGCAATCGTCCCCTTAAGATGTATCGCTCAACGTTGAATGGCGAGGTTGCGAATGGTGATTACTGATTACACCTTCTCTTGATCACTAGGCGCTCCAACTGGGGCGCTTTTTTATTGGAGGCTCAACTTAGGTGAGAACAATGAGAACAATGAGAACAATAGTCATACCAATGCATCTCGAATGTTGAACGGGTGAGAACAATGCCCTTAAAATGAGAACAATGCTTTTACTTAAAAGTAGCGAGCCTTGCTCGTTAGTTATATTTCTACGTGCGTGCTCAACACGTGAGAACAATAAGAACAATGAGAACAATAGTGATACCAAGGCATCTCGCTTGCCGTTTAAGTGAGAACAATGAAGTCAGTGTGAGAACAATGGATGCGACTTGCTCTTATTTAAAGAGGAGCTGCTTCAAAACTATTAGAGGATGCTTCTTATTAAGTCTTACTCTCTATTAATATAAGAAGTTCTATTACCCCTTTATATATATTATCAAATCTAATTAAGAGCTGGGGGGCTGAATTCGTATTAGTTTTAGATATTGCTTGTCTATTTACAAAGCACGCAGTCTGTATGACTTTCATTGTTCTCATTTTTAATCCATTGTTCTCACTTTTATAAAACGCGAGACCGCTTGCAAACACTGATTGTTCTCATTGTTCTCATTGTTCTCATTTTTTAGTCTGCTCTCTGAAAAATATGCACTCTGCATCGCTATTAGTTTTAAATAGTGACGTGCCTCCACGCAGTCAGTCGGGCAGCTGCTTCTCCAACCAGCGCCTGTAGCTATTAATTCCGTAACTAATCAGGGGGCGTGGCACATGATATTCGTGGACGTTTCCATTAGGGACAACTCTCGTCACATCGAAGGTCTCTGCATTAGGGATTAACCCCATCATCTTGTAGAAGAGCAGTAGTGTATCCATCATTTGTACACTGTTTACTTCTGCAGAGAACAGTGCATGCTCTCCTTCTTTACCTGCTTCTGTTCCAAATACTTCGCAAATCATCTGCCTTAGTTCTTGTTCACTTAATTAAGTCTAAGAATCCAGAACATTTTTGCACGTTAGCTATGGCAGATGTTGCCACAAATAGTACACATAGCCCTGCATTCTTTCTTAGCTTGGTTATAGAAATAGTGCAGACTAATGCTCCCTCAACCACACTGGGATTTAACTCCCGAGTTCCTAATCCTCAACCATCGAATGATGTCACGAGAGGTACTACCAGAGTTCATCGAGAACGTGTGCCTGTCTTGGGAAACACCACGCAGCAATAACTCCGTGTCCTACGACGGTCATCCAATGATCGAACCACACGACATCAAGCCAATCAAAACTCGTGATGACTATGTAGCCCAGGTACAGCAAGCGTTAGAAGAGCATTGTCTAGAGCAGATGCTGGAGCCTAGTACTGATGGTGACCTCATATGTGCAGTACACGTTCTATCTATTACGAGCTGTGGTACACCAATCGTGCTACCTCAGAGTACACACGCGACCGATACTGCTGTACGTAATGCTGGCTATAACTCTCTGGAAGGATTAGTTGGTTCAATTAATCAAGAGCTCCGGACGATGAGCAAAGAAGCCGCGCTTGTTTAAGGCAGATGTTGCCATAAGTACGCACCCTAATACACATATAAGGTTTATATTAATAGTAAGTCAAGGAACTAAAAACAATGACAACAAGCACCGCCCCGCAGGATACTGCCAATAAAAAGCCTAAGCCAAAGAAGCCTATTCGCGCTCCGTTCAGTCTGCTTAAAGCAGGAGAGGCGGTAAGCGTAAAGAAACTAGTCTTTACCTTAAATAAGACTGGGTTAGTTGCACTCCCTTACCAATCAAATGTACGAGAGATTGATCTGAAAAACAAAGACGAGCTGAACTTTGTTAAAGCTCGTATGGAATGGCTGCAAGAAATCCGCACCCTCTGCACTCCTATCGAAGATGATAATGACGAGAGTCTTTATCACCAGAGTGAGAATAAGATAACTTTCGAAGTAGCTGTACAGGTAGAGACCCTAGATAAAATCTTTGCACCTTTAGGGTTCGACTTCAGCAATAACAGTGGTGATATCTATATCGGTAGTTTACGTGATTACTTTCGAAGAACACAGGAAGATGTCAAGTTTATGGCGAAAGATAGTGGTCACCTTTGTGCAGTTCCAGATAGTTACTTGTATATAGGCACGGGCATCTTTACTAAAACGGAGATCAACTAATGAATATCATTTCCGAACCAACTACTCGCGCCATTACTGAAATCCGAATTGACCTGAAGCTCCCTGATGGCAGCTGGCGGCAACAAAAGATTACTGATGACCAAGAGATTATGGACACACTGGAAGAGTTTGAGCTCTGTAATAAGTCCACAGTATTTATCCAAATGGATTGGCAGGAGCGTGGTGATCACATCGACTTCTTTGTCGGTGGTGAGAACGGCGTACGCACAAGACTACTCGGAGATTTTCTAATCGATTGGGACGGCAACGCTATTAGCCCCTCTTAATCGCCTGGCATTACATATGTATGTAAGTCCAGTAGGCAAAACAAACAGCAAACAAAACAACTCCAACATTATTTAAAGGAAACAAATCATGCAAATCATGCCTCCAAGTCTTTCTGAAGACACAACTAAAAAATCAAACGGCAATAACCGCTCAACCTGGCCCGACTTCATGCCAAACAAATTGGCACCCGGTCAGTCGGAAGAGTTCCGGCTTATGGGTACGTACTCCAGCGGCCATGCATCAGTGCTCTACCGCCTAGCTCAGGAGAAAGAAACAGCTGATGGTCAGCTCAAGTTTTCTGGATATGGATACTTCAATGAATTCCCTACCCCGGCAGAGAACAGTGCTGCTCGTGAAGTCGATTGGGCCAACCCTGCACGCCCCAAGATTGACGGCTCGTTCGTTAAACCAAAGCGGGCAATGGTCTGGATCGCCTGGTCTGCTGAACGCCAGCGTCCTGAGCTTCTGATCGTTGAGCAATCCTCGATCTCCTCTCAGCTAGTAGAGATTATGAAAGACGAGGACTTCTCTTTCTCGGATGACCTCATTGCAAACTTCACGCTGAAGATCACACGCAAAGGTTCCGGCTTGGAAACGTCATACTCGATGCTTCCAAAACTCTCTGATGCTCCGGCTGATGTGACCGCTGCATTCGAAGAAATCAAGACCACATCTGGTGTTGCTGTACTTACTGAAGGCAAGCACCCGCTGATTCAGAAGACTGAGTTCAAGCCCGCCACGGGTGAGGACTTCTGATATGTCACCTAGTTGTTCAGACCCACATTGTCAAAGCTGTGGTGGTGACGTGGA
>Ga0181422_1000686_pt1 | contig 10990 bp, 10 predicted proteins | sample 45SPOviralmetaG_FD_130147 | JGI IMG/M metagenome (GOLD analysis project Ga0181422, IMG submission 130147) | Marine viral communities from the oligotrophic San Pedro Time Series (SPOT) site, San Pedro Channel, CA, USA - 45 SPOT_SRF_2013-07-18 | ecosystem: Environmental > Aquatic > Marine > Strait...
AATAATGAAAATTTCAAAAAAAGGTAAATTTGTAGACTCTGCTAGTACTGGAGATGAAATAGAAGTCATAACAAATCAAACTCCATTTTATGGAGAATCTGGTGGTCAAGTAGGTGATCAGGGTTTTATTTTTAGTTCTAATTGTAAAATTAAAGTGAAAGACACTCAAAAAAAAATGGGAGACTTATTTGTTCATTATGGAGAAGTTGAAAAGGGTTCAATTTCAATCGGACAAAGTGTTAACTTAGAAATAGATGTTTTAAAAAGAAATAATTCAAAAGCTAATCATTCAGCTACTCATTTATTGCATGAGTCATTAAGAAGAACTTTGGGAAAGCATGTGACACAAAAAGGATCACTAGTTTCCCCTGAGAGGTTAAGATTTGATTTTAGCCACAACAAACCTATTGAAAAAGAGGAAATGACTAAAATAAACAATATAGTTAATGACATAGTAACTGGATCCACAGACGTTCAAACAAGAATAATGACCCCAAAGGAGGCAGTTAAGATGGGTGCTCTTGCATTATTTGGAGAAAAGTATGGAGAGGAAGTAAGAGTGGTTTTTATGGGTAAGGAAAATAATGATTTCTTCTCAACAGAATTATGTGGAGGAACTCATGTTAAAAACACTAAAGAAGTTGGTAAGTTTAAAGTAATAAGTCAATCATCTATTTCATCAGGTGTTAGAAGGATCGAGGCATTAAGGGATAAACAATTAGAAGAATATGAAAAAACGCAAAGTGAAAATAAATTTAAGAAAGAGTCAAATCTTAAAAAAGAAATAGAATTAATAAAAAAAGAACTTCAAAAATCAAAAATTGAACCTGATTATAAAGAACATTTAGATTTTTCTGAAAACCTAAAAAATTTAAGCAAACAGCTTAACAAAGTAAAAATTGAAGGCATCAAAAAAGATAAAAGTAAAAATATAATCACGGATAAAAAAATTGGGAATATTTTAATTCGAGAACAAATTTTAAAGGATTTCCCTCCAAAAGAACTTAGAGGAATTATTGATCAGGGAAAAAAAGATATTAAATCCGGAATTATAATTACCATATCTACATTTGAAGATAAGGTTGGTTTAGCTGTAGGAATTTCTCAAGATTTAACAACTAAATATGATGCTGTTGACTTAGTAAAATCAGCTGCAGTAATTTTAGGAGGTAAAGGAGGCGGCGGTAGAAAAGATTTTGCCCAAGCAGGAGGTTTAGACAAAAATAAAATTGAAGATGCTTTAAAGGAAATATCTAAAAAAATTAATTAAGTTTTTTCTTTAAATTTCCGTCAATAGCTTCTAAGAATTGATTTGTTGTTAGGTATTTTGCAGTCTTATCAATTAAAATTGCCAAATCTTTCGTCATTGAGCCGCTCTCAACAGTTTTGATACACACTTCCTCAATATTAGTTGAAAATTTTACTAGTTCCTCATTTCCATCAAGTTTTCCTCTATGAGCTAAACCTCTTGTCCAAGCAAAAATTGATGCAATGGGGTTTGTAGAAGTTTCTTTTCCCTGTTGATGCATTCTATAATGTCTGGTTACAGTACCATGAGCAGCTTCAGACTCTACTGTTTTACCATCAGGCGTCATCAACACGCTAGTCATCAAACCTAAAGACCCAAATCCCTGAGCTACCGTATCGGATTGTACGTCACCATCATAATTTTTACACGCCCAAACATATCCACCATTCCACTTCATTGCACATGCAACCATATCGTCAATTAATCTATGTTCGTAAGTAATATTTTCTTTTTTGAATTTGTCTGAAAATTCTTTTTCAAAAACCTCTTGAAAAAGATCTTTGAAACGCCCATCGTAAGCTTTAAGGATTGTGTTTTTAGTTGATAAATATACTGGCCATTTCCTACCAAGCCCGTAATTCATACATGCTCTTGCAAAATTTTTGATAGAATCATCCAAGTTGTACATTGTCAATGCAGTCCCAGAGCCAGGAAAATCAAAAACTTTAAATTCTTTTTTATTTTTTCCATCCTTGGAAGTCCATTTAACCTCAAGATTTCCTTCCCCTGGTATTAAAAAGTCTGTTGCTCTGTATTGATCACCAAAAGCATGTCTACCAATTACTATTGGTTGGGTCCATCCTGGAACTAATTTTGGAACATTTTTACAGATAATTGGTTCTCTAAAAACTGTTCCACCTAAAATATTTCTAATAGTTCCATTTGGTGACCTCCACATTTTTTTCAATTTGAATTCTTCTACACGAGCCTCGTCAGGTGTAATAGTGGCACATTTTACACCAACACCATGTAGTTTAATTGCATTAGCCGCATCCACAGTTATTTGGTCATTAGTTCTATCGCGACTCTCCATTCCTAAGTCATAATATTTTATATCCACCTCTAAATATGGTTTAACGAGCTTATCTTTTATAAATGACCATATAATTCTGGTCATTTCGTCACCGTCTAGCTCGACTACTGGATTTTTTACTTTAATTTTTGCCATAAAAAATTGATTGATTAACTGCGATTTTTATACATATTAAGAAAAAATTATCAAACTTAAAATTATGTTTAACACAATATTTCCGAAAATTCATAAAGAAGGGTATAAGTTTTTAGCTATTTCAATCTTAATTACCTTCATTGTTCTTTTTTTTTCAAAATTTTTAGGTGCTTTGTTGATTTTAATTACATTTTGGGTTTATTATTTTTTCAGAGATCCGGAGAGATACTCCATAGATAATGATAATTATTTAGTTAGCCCAGCTGATGGTTTAATTACAGATATCTCAGAAAAATCCGGACCAGAGGAACTAAGATTAGAAAATACTTCATATACCAGAATAAGTGTGTTTATGAATGTATTTAATTGTCATGTGAATAGAGTCCCGTCATCTGGAAAGGTAGAAGAAATTTTTTATAAACCAGGAAAGTTTTTAAATGCTTCTTTAGATAAAGCTAGCGAAGAGAATGAGAGGAATTATTTTAAGATAAAATTAGCTAATGATGAAGAAATAGTTATTGTCCAAATCGCAGGACTTATTGCAAGAAGAATTGTCTGCGAAGTTGAGCAAGGTCAAGAATTAAAACAAGGTGATAGAATAGGGATGATTAGGTTTGGTAGTAGGGTAGATATTTATTTTAAGAATAAAAAAGTTTTAGCAAAAACTGGACAAAACGTAGTAGCCGGTGAAAGTTTATTAGCTTCAAATTGATGGAAGAAAACAAAAAATTCAAATTAGTTTCGGCAAAAAAAACAAGATATTTACTTCCAAATATCTTAACTTTAGCAGGCGTTTGTCTTGGGATTAGCTCTATAAAATTTGCAATTGATCAAAATTTTAATCTTGCAGTAATATTAATTTTATTTGCTGCTATTTTAGATGCACTGGATGGAAGAATAGCAAGATTAATTAAAGGAACAACAGAGTTTGGAAAAGAATTGGACTCACTAACAGATTTTGTAAGTTTTGGAATAGCTCCAGTTTTTATCTTATATTTCTGGGATTTAAATAATTATGGAAAATTAGGCTGGGCAATAACCCTTATTTACTCTGTATGTTGCGTATTAAGATTAGCAAGGTTTAATTTAACCAAAGTAGATGAAAATCAAGACTGGAAAAATAATTTTTTCGAAGGAATTCCATCACCTGCTGGAGGACTATTAATATTAATGCCACTAATTTATGAACTTACGAACTTTAACATTGAATTAAATATAAAAAGTTTCACACCTTATTTAACAATACTAATTGCAATTTTACTTGTAAGCAAAATTCCAACATTAGCATTAAAAAAAATTTCTATATCTTCAAGAGCCACTGTTTTCCTATTGCTTGGAATTGGTGTAATTTTTATATCATTGTTATTTTATACTTTTGAAACTATGTTGATATTTGGATTAGCGTATTTAATATCAATTCCAATTGGAATATTTTTTTATATTAATCAAAATAAAAAAATAGAGAAAATATCTGACGATAATCATGAAGATATTTTATAATGAAGAAATCAAAAAGAGTTAAGAAGAGTAATTCTTGGAAAATTAAACAACATAGAGATCAGTTTTTTAAAAAGTCCAAATCCCTTGGTTATCGATCACGTGCATCATTCAAATTAATTGAACTTAATGAAAAATATAAGTTTATAAAACCTAAGATAAACATATTAGATGCAGGATCTTCCCCAGGGGGGTGGAGTCAAGTTGTTAGTAAGTTAGTCAAAACAGGTAAAATAATGTCCTTAGATATTAAAGATATGGAACCAATTAAAAATGTTAAATTTTTGAAAGGCGACATATTTGATGAAAAAATTAAAATTGAGATTAAAAATTATTTTCAATCTGCGTTAGACGTAATTTTATGTGATATGGCAGCTGACACCACTGGCAGTAAGTCTTTAGACTCTATTAGAACCAATCAATTATGTGCTAATATTATTCATTTTTCAAAAGATATTTTAAAACCTAAAGGTGTATTAATCTCAAAACTCTTTATGGGAGAAGACTTTATTGAAGTCAAAAACCTAGCCAAATCTATATTCAAGAAAGTTAATTTTTTCAAACCAGAGTCTAGTAGAAAAGAATCAAAAGAAACTTATTTACATTGTGAAATTTTAAAGACTTTATAAATAATAATAATTGTATATAAGTTTATATGGAAACAATAAAAGAAGCATTAACCTTTGATGATGTTTTATTACTACCAAAGTATTCTAATATCTTACCTTCAAAAACAGATATTTCTTTAAAATTAACTAAAAAGATTTCTTTAAAAGTTCCCTTTTTAACTTCAGCAATGGATACTGTAACAGAGTCTAAAATGGCTATAGCAGTTGCCAACGAAGGTGGTATTGGCATTGTTCATAGAAATTTAAATATTAAAGAGCAGTCTAAAGAAGTAAAATTAGTAAAAGATAAAAAAAATTATGTTGGCGCAGCTATTGGGACTAATAGTGAAGATTTAGAGAGAGCCGAGTCTTTGATATATAATGGTGTTGATTTAATAGTTATAGATACTGCTCATGGACACAGTGAAAAGGTTTTAAAGACTTTATCAAAAATAAAAAAAATAGTTGGCAAAATCCCAGTGTGCGTTGGTAATATAGCTACAGGCGAAGCAGCTAAAAAATTATACAACTCAGGCGCAGATATAATTAAAGTTGGTATTGGACCTGGGTCTATCTGCACTACAAGAATGGTTGCTGGAATAGGAGTACCTCAAATTTCTGCAATTATGGATGTAAAAAAAACATTAAAGAAAAAGAATGTAAAAATAATTTCTGATGGTGGGATCAAATTTTCAGGAGATATTGCTAAAGCTTTAGCAGCAGGGGCTGATGCTATTATGATGGGTTCAATTTTTGCAGGAACAGAGGAAAGTCCAGGAAAAAAATTTGAAATAAAGGGAAAAATTTATAAACATTACCGGGGAATGGGGTCAATAGGAGCAATGTCATCTGGATCAGCAAATAGATATTTCCAAAAAAATTTTAAAGATAAGTCTAAATTTGTTCCAGAGGGAGTAGAAGGAAGAGTGGAATATAAAGGAAAAGTATCAAAAATAATCTATCAACTACAAGGTGGATTGAGAGCATCAATGGGATATATTGGAGCAAAAAATTTAAGAGAGATAAATAAAAAGGCAAAGTTTGTTAAGATAACAAAAGCGGGATTTTACGAAAGTATGGTTCATAGTGTAGAAATGACACAAAAAAATTTAAACTATAAATTATGACAAAAAAATTTATAAAAATATTATTAATTATATTTTTTATACCAAATATTTTATTTGCCAATTCAAAATATTTTCAAGATGGAGTTAACTTTTTTAAAAAAAATAAATACCAAGATGCGAGATTTAAATTTGAGCAAGATATAGTTTATAACCCGAAAAGCGAACTTTCATATTTATATTTATCAAAAATATACAATAAATTAGAAAAAAAAAGTCTAGAAGAACAAAATCTTGATGCAGTAATATTGCTTAATCCTAAAAATGAAGAAGCAATTTACAATCTTGCAAAATTGAAATTGACTTCTTCTGACTATAAAAAAAGTAAAGAGTTAAATCAAAGATTGAAAATGATATGCAACAATTTTTGCAGCAAAAGTGATAAATTAAAAATTGAGATCGATAATTTATCAAAAAAATAAATGCAATCTCAAACTGATAAAGAAAAAATAATTATAATTGATTTTGGATCTCAGCTAACTAAATTAATAGCAAGAAGAATAAGAGAACTAGGTGTGTATTCTGAGATTATTACTCCTTTTGAAATAAATAAAATTAAAAAAAAAAACAACAATATTAAAGGCCTGATATTTTCTGGAGGTCCATCAACAGTTACAAGCTCGAAATTTCAAAGTGTTCCAATAGATATATTTAAAAAAAAAATTCCAATATTGGGAATTTGTTATGGATTGCAACTGATAGCTAAACTATTTGGAGGAAAAATAAAATCTTCAAAAAAAAGAAGAGAATTTGGAAGGGCTCTTTTATTTAAAAAAAAGTCGTCAATTTTAACTAAAAATTTTTTTCAAAATAAAAATTTCGTTTGGATGAGCCATGAAGATGCAGTAGTTAAATTACCTAAAGAATTTAAAGCCATAGCTTCAACCAAGGAGTCAAAATTAACTATTATAGAAAATACAGAAAAAAAAATTTATGGTGTTCAATTCCATCCTGAAGTAACACATACTGAAAACGGCAAACAAATATTCAAAAATTTTTTGTTTCATATATGAAAAATAAGAAAAAAATGGAACGTCAAAAACCAAAAAAAAAGATTGATAAACGAGATAAAGAAAAGTGTACAAAACAAAAAAGTTATATGTGCATTATCGGGTGGAGTAGATAGTAGTGTTGTTGCTTTATTAATTAGCAAAGCAATTAAAAAAAATCTCATATGTATAATGGTTGATACAGGCTTAATGAGAAAAGATGAGTTTAAATATAATTATAGATTTTTTAAAAAAAAATATAAACTTAATGTTAAATTAATAAATTCATCAAAACTATTTATTAAAAAACTTAGAAATATTTCAAACCCAGAAAAAAAAAGAAAAATTATTGGTAATTTATTTATAAAAATATTTGAAAAAGAATCTAAAAAATATAAAAACCTTGAATTTTTAGCTCAGGGTACCCTTTATCCAGATATTATTGAGAGTAGGTCGTCAACAGGAAGTAAATCCTCAAAAATAAAGTCACATCATAATGTCGGAGGCTTGCCAAAAAAAATGAATTTAAAATTAATCGAGCCTTTAAAGGAGTTTTTCAAAGATGAGGTAAGAATTTTAGGTAAGTCTTTAGGATTAGATAAAAGCATCAATTTAAAACATCCATTTCCAGGCCCAGGATTGGGAATTAGAATTGTAGGAAATGTGACAGCTGAAAGAATAAAAATACTTCAAGAAGCAGACTATATTTACATTAATGAGCTTGTAAAAAGTGGACTATACAATAAAATTTGGCAGGCCTATGCAGCATTACTACCAATTAAAACTGTTGGTGTAATGGGTGACTCTAGAACTTATGAACATATTTGTTTATTAAGAGCTGTTATTTCAGAAGATGGAATGACCGCAGACTATTATAGTTTTCCAAAAAATTTTCTAGATAAAATATCTAACAAGATTATCAATAACGTAAAAGGAATCAATAGGGTTGTTTATGATATTACATCAAAACCTCCAAGTACTATCGAATTAGAATAATGAATAAAAAAATTAATAAAATACTAATAAAAAAAAATAAATCTAGAATTGTTAGTTTAACAGCTTACTCAAAAAGTATTGCAAAAATTTTAGATAAATACGTTGATATTATTTTGGTCGGTGACTCAGTTGCTAATGTTTTATATGGTCATACAAATACCCATACAATAAGTTTAAAAAATATTATTCAACATTCTATAAGTGTAAAGATGGGTGTAAAAAATTCACTTTTAGTAGTGGATATGCCAAGAGGAAGTTACAATAATTTACATAATGCAAAAAAAAATGCCATATCCATAATAAAAAAAACCAAGTGTGATGCTGTCAAAATAGAAAGTAATAAAAATAATCATAAGATAATTGAATTTTTAGTTAAGCATAAAATTCCTGTAATGGGACACATCGGATTTACACCACAATTCAAAAAGAAATTTAAAATCGAAGGTCAAACAAAAACTGAGTCAAAAAAACTTTTACAGGAGGCAAAACTAATTGAAAAAGCAGGAGCCTTTTCTATTGTTCTTGAATGTATTTCACCTTCTACAGCAAAATTAGTAACCGAAGAGCTTAAAATTCCAACTATTGGAATAGGCTCATCTTTGCACTGCGATGGGCAAATACTCGTAACAGATGATATGCTCGGTATTAGCGGTTTTTATCCAAAATTTGTTAAAAAATACGCTAACCTAAATAGAGTAATTGAAAAAGCTGTAAAAAAATATACTAGGGATGTAAAGTCACTAAATTTTCCAACAAAAAAAAATTTTTTAAATGCAAGAAGAAACAGAAAATAAACAAGAACTAAAGACCAGGCTAATTAATTTTTATCATCAAAACAAATTAAAAGTCTATATCCTGTTAATCGTTTTTTTTATTATTTTTACCGCAATTTTTTTATACCAACAAAAAAATGAAAAAAAGAATATTTTGATAGCAGAAAAATATATCCAAGCGGAGATACACCTTACATCTAAGGAAAATGAAAAAGCCAAAAAAATTTATGAAGAAATCATTTTAAGTAATAATAAATTTTATTCCATTTTAGCCTTGAATACAATTTTAGAAAAAAACCTTATTTCAGATAAAAAAAAAATTATTAACTATTTTTCGATTATAGAAAAAACTGCAAAAAACACAGATCAAGAAGATCTTATTATTTTAAAGAAAGCTTTATATCATTTAAAAGAATCTGATATTCAAAATGGAAATAAATTACTCAACAAACTAATTAACAAAAACTCGTCATTTAAATCTATCGCACTGGAACTTTTAAAAAATTAATAATGAAATTAGTTACAGGTCTAATAATTTTACTTTTTTTAAATAATTGTTCTTTTGATAGTAAATCTGGGATTTGGAAAAACGAGAAACAAATTTCCTCAAAAAAAAGCGATATTACAGAAAATTTTGAGACCTTTGAGTCTGCTAAAGAAAAATTTAATAAAATTATAATTTTTAATAATAATTATTCCTTTAAAACTTCAGATTTAATCACGAATGACAGATGGTTGGATATTTTTTTTTCAGATGAAAATAATTTAAAAAATTTTAGTTATAAAAGTCTAAATCAACCTATTTTTAAGAGTCGAAAACTTACAAAATTTGAGACAAGTGAATATCTTCTATTTGAAAAGAATAAAATAATTATAAGTGATAAAAAAGGAAATATTGTAGTATTTTCAATCTCAGAAAATAAAGTGATATTTAAATTCAATTTTTATAAAAAAAAATATAAAAAGATAAATAAAATCTTAAACTTAAGTATTGAAAATAATGTAATTTATATTTCTGATAATTTAGGTTTTATTTATGCCTTAGATTATGTGAGTGAAAAGATATTATGGGCAAAAAATTACAAAATTCCTTTTAGGTCAAACATTAAAATTTCAAATAATAATGTAATTATGGCCAATCAAAATAATTCAATACTTTTTATTGATAAGAAAAATGGTGAAATACTTAAAACTATTCCAACAGAAGAGAATGTATTTATAGGTGATTTTATTAATAATTTTGCTGTTCATAAAAATAATGTTTTATTTTTGAATACTTTTGGGTCTTTATATTCATTAAATTCTAAAACACTAGATATAAATTGGTTTTTAAATCTAAATGATACATTAGATATTAATCCAAGTAAGATATTTAGGAGCAATCAATTGATAGTTTCAAAGAATAAAATTTTTGTACCTGCTAATGATAATTTATACGTAATAGATTTACTTACCGGTTCAATTATTTTCAAAAAGAATTTTACATCAATTTTAAAACCATTAGTAATAAATAATGTTTTATTTTCTATTGATAACGATTTATTAATTGCAACAGAATTAGAGTCAGGAAAAATCTTATATTCTTATGATATCAATAAAAAGATAGCTGAGTTTTTAGACACAAAAAAAAAGAGAGTAAAACTTAAAAGCATAATATCTGCGGATAATAAGATATTTGTTTTTTTAAATAACTCATTTGTTATTAAATTCAATTTTAATGGCGAAATATCAGAAATTAGCAAGTTACCAGAAAAAATAAATTCTATGCCTATAATAGTAGAAAACCAATTAATATACTTAAATAATAAAAATCGAATTTCAATAATTAATTGATAGATTTACCACTTAACAGTGACAATTGTTTTATTTTGAGGCCTTTTAAATTATCAGATGGTTTGATTGGATATTCTCCTGTGAAATAATGATCGCTAAATTGAGGATAAGTATTATTCCTTTTTTCATTCGTGAGAGCCTTATAAAGACCTTCTAGGCTTAAGAATTTTAAAGTTTTAGCTTTTATATAATCACACATTTCATCGTTATTTTTATCAAAGGCCAGTAGTTCTTCTTTTGTTGGCATATCTACACCGTAAAAATCTGGAAATTTAATTTCTGGACATGCAATTCTAACATGCACCTCACTAGCACCTGCCTCATAGAGCATTTTTACTATTTTATGACAAGTTGTTCCTCTCACTAAAGAGTCGTCAATTAATATTATTGATTTATTTTTTACAATAGATTTTGTTGAACTAAGTTTTAATTTAACACCCAGGCTTCTTATATTTTGAGAGGGTTCAATAAAAGTTCTTCCCACGTAATGATTTCTAATTAAACCTAATTCAAATTTCTTTTTAGATTGTTCTGCATACCCTAACGCCGCGGGCACACCTGAGTCTGGAACCGGCACTACAAAGTCTGCATTAATATCTGTTTCTTTTGCTAACTCTGTGCCTAATTTTTTTCTGTACTCATAAGCACATTTGCCATTAATTAAGCTATCTGGTCTAGCAAAATATATATACT
>Ga0181422_1000687_pt1 | contig 10976 bp, 30 predicted proteins | sample 45SPOviralmetaG_FD_130147 | JGI IMG/M metagenome (GOLD analysis project Ga0181422, IMG submission 130147) | Marine viral communities from the oligotrophic San Pedro Time Series (SPOT) site, San Pedro Channel, CA, USA - 45 SPOT_SRF_2013-07-18 | ecosystem: Environmental > Aquatic > Marine > Strait...
CCAGAGCTTAGACCAGACTATGAAACATATACAAAGAACCTTAAATACACTCAAGGAATAGATGATAAAAAAATTGCAGATATTGAAACAGATTTCTTATTGGACTCAGAGGGCAACCCTACTAACATTACTATTAATAAACACAAATAGTTTTGCAAATGAAACTGTAACTACAGGTAACTTACTAAGCCAAGACTTTAATAACTGGAATGGAAACATACCATTATTAAATGATGAGATACATAACGATCATGTACTACCTGGTATAGAAGGTGGTTATATGGAATATACTGTAAGCCAAGCAAACACAGGTTTATCTAATAATATTATTAATCGTGGATTTAGTTCTACATTAGGTGCTGATATATGGTTCTGGTCACACCAAGATCAAACAGTTGTAATGACTCAAACTTATAATGATGGTATGGGTAATGTAACTAGCCAACATAGAACAATTACAGGAACTTGTGGTAACGATTGTTATACAAATCATAACTACAATACATTTACAGATACATTAATCATAGCTCCTAACACAGCGATAGAAGGAAATGTTACAGCACGATTTGATTTTACATCAGTCAATGCTAATCCTGAATATCCATTGTGGCATAACGGAGCAGACATAGAACATCCAACCTTACGACTAACTTATAGTATGCCTAGTATTACTATACCTTTTGTTCAACCATTGCCAATTCAAATAAAACCTATTAAACAGATAAAACAGTTTATTGAACCAATAATAAAACCACTTATTAAAGAAAAAAAAATAGAAGATGTATACGTTGTTCCAACTCCTATTCAGACAAGACCAGCTCCTGAACCCAAACCTATTGTTCAAGCAAAGCCCATTGCAAAAGTTAAAGAAAAAATTGTTGAAGTTAAAGATAAAAAGACAGAGCCAACAAAAGAAGTCGTTAAAGAAACAGTGGGAACAGATATAAAAAAACCTGTTGAAATTGCAAAAACAAAAATAGAAGTAAAAACAGTAGTCGTTGATAAACCTACAATAGAACCTATCAATGTAGTTATGAATATTAATATAGATACTCAAGCTATGTTACAAGAACAACCTGATCTATCTAGTTATACAAATAAACAAATGGTAGATGTTGTAGAGCTGCCTAAGGGTGATAAAGATTTTTTTAATGAGATAGAACTTGCTGGTTACAATAAGTCTATCTATCAATCTAAACAAAAGATGTTGGCTATGTTAGTTACTGATCCAATATTTATATATGAAGTTAAATTACAAAAAGCTCAAGCTGTAACAGACAGAGCTTATAAGAAATTACAGGAGGCATTAAGTGCAAGGGATATATAGTAAACTACAACTCGTTAGTATTATTTTAGGTGTTGCTGGTATTTTAGGTGGCTTCGTTTACACATGGGGAACATACAATCAACGTCTTGATGCATTAGAACAAAAAGATTTTGTTATCAATCAAACAGTAGACCTATCTGATATAAAAAAAGACATCAAAGAATTAGACAATGATTTGTCTGTTCAAATACAATTTTTACAAGAACAAATACAAAAAGCTAACGTAGAGATTAACATCAACAAAGCTACAATAGAATACTTAGATGCAAAATTGTTAGAACTAAAACAAGAGAATAACAATCCTTTACTAAATGGATTAGGCTTGTAATGAAATTATCTGAAGATACTCCTGTAAGTATGCCAATGAAAAACTTAATTGCAATCATTGGAAGTGTTGCAATAGGTGCATGGTTTGCATTTGGGGTGATTGAGAGGCTAAATAATATTGACACTACATTACAGCTAATGGAAAAAGATATTGAAGCTGCAAATACTTTTGTAGATTCTGTCCCTAAAGGTGGCATGATTTCTCCACAAGTCCAGGAATTATATATGTTGGTTGAATACCTTTCAGAAAACGTAAATAAGTTAAAAGAACAAATGGAATCAGAAATTCCTTTGATACTTAAAAATGATATGGTTATACAGTTTCACGAAGAAAGACTTATTGATTTAGAGGAAAGAAAAAATGGAAACCATTAAAGTTGTATTTGCAATTCTTATGATACAAAACGGTTCAACCGTAGAAATGGTGCCGACTGATGGACTTAGTGATTGTTTAAAACAGAAACGATTAATCACTAGAAATATTGGAGAAGATCAACAAGGTATTTATATGCAATGTAAAGAAGTTGAGGCTGTTATGTATGAAGATATGGGTAGACTAAAAATTAAAAAGATTGTTGAGTAATACCCTTAATTTTTCATAAATCGTTTTAGCATATCAATTGGGTCTATTCCATCATCTTCCAATATTTTCTTATACAGACGATAGACGTATTCATGATTTAATCCTGCCAATGCACAAACAAACTTATATTGTTCATCTTGCTGTTCAAACCATATACGAGCAATAAGACACTCATAAAAAGCCTTTAATCGTACTCTGGAAAGCAGATAGCCCTTACTATCAGTTACCCTAAACTTTATGCCTATTTTTTTCTCTGGTGCATCATAAATCTTAACATCGTTAAAATCTACCCTTGCATCGTGAAAAGCCTGCATAATAACAGAAACAAATAATAGGCTTTCTGGGGTAAGATCATTCTTATCAATTAAATGTTCTTGATTTGTTTTCACACATAGAACATACCATATTTAGACACTTTGTCTACGATTGGCACTAATAGTCTGCCATAGCTGACATATCAACTTATTGTGATCCATTTTATATTCTAATTTTAGATACTGTTCTTCTGCTAATCTAAGATTATCGAGGTGTGTTTTGTATTCTTCATTGGCCAGTGCTTCTGTTTCTCTTGCAGATACAGACATATTACCACTTAGCTTAGACATCAATTCAGCCTTTACAGTTTTACTAAAACGATCAAGATCATGGTAGGCAGCTTTTGCAACTGCCATTGCATCTTCATTTTTAATCATCCAGTCAAGAGCTTCTTGTACTTGTTGTTCTGTTATCATTCTTCATCCTCTTTTACAAATTTAAGATTTGTTTCTTTTACCTCACCTGATAAATACGTTTTATCTTTACTTGACAAATTCATCCAAAGAGTCACTTCATAAACTTCTTTGTTAGAGTTTGTTAAATATCCAGAAAAATGTGGGCACTTATCATTTTTTCTATCTATTGGCCATACAACTATTTTATTAGAATCGTTTGGTGCGTATTTCTTTATGTTGTTTAAATTAATATCTTCCATTTTTTCTGTTATCATTACGCATTACCTTTTGTATCTATAAAATCAATATTGCCTTGTTCAGCCAATTCTTCTTTGCTAGGCAAGTCAGCACCAGTCATTTCATCAAAAGAAACTCCATCTTTGATAAGTTGATCCCACATATCTAATTTATATTGCCAAATTACTGCATTAACTTTTTTAATAATTTGTTCACACTTCTCTGTATCTTGTTTGTTACCTTTTTTTCCTAGATATGGAATTAAATGTAATTTTTGTGTACCGACATATTTACCTCTATGATTGGGTTCATTATTTACATAATTTTCTTTGTCTCTGTCTATTTTATTAAAAAACAAATTAAGATCAAAAGCCATAGTCTCCCTGTAAAGTATATCTATAATTTTATTCATGTATTTGTTTTGTTTCATAAATCCTCTATATATCCATCTCCAATAATATAGCGTTGACCACAACGATATACTGGAGCATTGTTATCTTTGATTAGTTCTCTAAAGTATTGAACCCAATTTATACCTTTTCTTTTTTCCATCATTAAACCTATATATTCTGCTTCTCTTTTATTTAGCAAAACTTTTTCAGGCTCTTGTTCTGGTTCTGGTTTTCTTATTGGATTAATCTTATCCATATAACTTTCATGGAATGTTTCTAATTGACCAAAAGGTATTCGGTATAGTTTAACTCTTGGATCTTTCTTTAATGGTTCTAATGGAAACTTCTTAGCAAAATCTTCAGTACAATACTTAAAAGAATCCCATAACTTAGAACCATTTTTCTTGCGGTAATCACAATAGACATGGAGAACATCTACCCCTTTAAATAGATAATCTCCAAGTCCAACAACCCAATTACCATTTTGCCATTGTGGAAATTTAAGATGAAAATCTCTACTTGTCATAATTAATTCTTATCCTTTAAATCCTTTAACATAGCTTATCACCTCTGACGCTCTCTCTGAAACTTCTTCACTTGACAAAATTTCACGACCAATTCTCATAGCAGGTGACATCGTGTCAGTTGACAGCATCTGTTTCCTGCTAGTTATTCGACTTTTTGTCAAACTTTTTATTAGGCTTTTAAAAAAATTGTCGTTACTTTTAGAATCTTTATTTAAAAACATAGTGCTAAACATTTCAAAAGTATCTTTGTTTTTTATATTTGAACAAAAATAATGTGCTGTATCAATAATTGAGTATGCAATCGCAAGTTCAAATTGCTTTTCAGTCATGTAATCTATCTCTTTTTTATTATTCATCTTCATGCCTTTCTTTTGTAGAAGGATTACATTTCTCTAATCGTTCAGATAGTTTTTCTAACCTATCTGTTTGAGCTAACATTTCTAAAAGCTCAATCTCAAGTTCTTGTCTTGTTTTAGAATGGGACATCATCATCTCCTTTATTTTTGTTTCTATAATCTATTAAGGCATCACTTGCATAAGCACCTACTTGTTCTGATGTTTTGCCAGATGTAATACCTCTTGTCCAAATACCACAAATCAACATGCCTTCTTCTCTACTTAGTCCACTTTTATCAGGTACTCTAGTATAATCTTGAGCATTGTTTTGTGGTGTCTGTGCTACTGGTTGTGCTACTGGTTGTTCAGGTTGTTCATCACCCATACGAGTTATAACTGCGTTCTTAATGAATGGCTGACCTTGATTTTTACCAGACTTATGTATTGCTGTTTCACCTTTTACATCCACAAGCACTACTGCTGTGGGATCAGATAATTGGTTTTTAAAGCCAGACAAGTCTTGGTTTGAGTATGCTCTGTGATCTTTATCATCAGAGTCATTTATTATGGCATACCAATTTGGTTTACCATCTTTGGAATAATCCATTACTATCTTTAGATTACCCATTACTGCATAGTTAGACATTATTTATTCTCCTTTAGTTTTGTTAGTTTTTCGCTAGGATCATATTTTTTTAATAGCTTCCAGTAAGTAAGCAAACTATTAAACATGGCAAGATGCCTTGCATGAGTGTCAGGATCCCAAACATGACTGACAATCAATTCTGTATTACTTCTATCAATAAATATTGAAACTCTTGTTGGATTTTTTATATCCATACCTTGTGCATAAGATGATAATTGCATCCCATGTTCATCGTAAACTAATTTAGAACCATCTTTACCTTCAAGGTGATCTTTAGTTTTAAAGTCTACAAAAATACCATTTTTAGAATATAAATCTATTTTACCACCATACCCAGATGTATGACAAAAAGAACCTTCAGCAATCCACTCTTGGTTTGGAAACATATTGTCGAGTATCTTTTTAACTGCTAGATATGGTTTTGTTTCTTGTCCTTTAAAACCTCTTTCAATGTCTGCATGAATGATCGTACCCAATTCAGCAGCTTTCATACCCTGTTCTTTAGAGTCTAATTTAACTCTTGTAAGAAAGTCATAATCACTTTCACCTTCTAATCTTTGTAGTGTTAAAGCTGCACTTATACCTTGATCTATCATCCAGTTGACTAATCCAGGTTTTGCAGCAGTTCCTATAATACCAGTTACAGATGGTACGAGGATTAATTTTCTTGCATCTCTTAATGTGGTGTTTCGTTCTTTGCCATTTTTACCTAATAAAGAATATTTGGCATTACCTTTATGATCGTACCAATGACCAGACTCAGATAAATGATCTGTTTTCGTATTGCTCATTTTTTTCTCCCATTATATAATATAATATAATATTAAACATTTTAAATATTTGTTAATTAGGTTATATAATATAATATAATGGTTTACAAAAAAGGTTGTCAAGGAAAAAGTTATGCACAATAAATTAACAGAGGTTTTGCAAGGTATTGCTAAGAAAAAATCTTTAAATTATAACTTAGCTATTCGTAAGACAAAGCAACATTGGACACAAAAACTGATCTTTCATGCAGAAAGAAGCATGACACCTGAAAAATTTAAAGTTTGGATGAAGAATTTTGAACGAGACATTAAAAAACGAGGATAAAAGAGAAGTCGAGTTTATCGGTAATCCAAAAAGGGATATAATCTTAGCTAAAAATGTTCGTGAAAGCGAAATAGAGTTTTTATCATCAAGAAGAAGTCTAACACACATAGAGGTAGAAGCTGCAAACAAATACAGATACCTATTCGAGGCAACAGAATTAAAAGCTGGTGGCGATAATATGTCTATGGTGGAATACGGCTGTCAAATAGATGGTGGTGGTAGTTCTGTTAATAAACAAGACCATCAGTTAAAATGCCTGAATGAGATTAATTATATTCATAGAGTTGTTGGTGAAAATGCTACAAATTGTTTACAACATATCGTAGGGCAAGGGTACACTTTAAAGGAATATGCTCATATTAGGGCTATTTCTACTCGAAAATCATCACGATTATTGAAGGAAGCCTTGCACATGTGCCTAGAACCTATGGGATTGACTTCTAAAAAGCATACAATTCGTGCCTAAAAAGAAACGAATAGACTATACAAAATTTGCATTGGCAAAAACTCAACCAATTAGATCACCCAAACATTTAAAATATGTTAGGACTTTTCCTTGCTCTGAATGTAAAGATACTGATGATATACAAGCTCATCACCTTACAATCATTAAAGGCAACGGAGGTATGTCTAGGAAAACAGACGATAACTGGGTTGTTCCTTTGTGTGCATTGTGCCATCATTATTTGCATTGGTATGGTGAACAAGTTTACTGGGATGAAAGACAGTTAGAACCTAAGATATATGCAGCTTTACTGTGGGATAGCTTTAATAATTGATGATTGATTTTCTGATGACATTGTGATTAGGTTGTTTAGTTAGTTTGTTTTTTCAAGTCTTGAGAGTTTTTTCTTATATTTATTTATGTAAGTAGAAGCTCTCATTTCTTTTGTTTTCCATTTTTTAACTAATAATTTTAGGTTTTCAATTTTATCATTATTAGTCGGTTTTTGTTTTGGCTTTGGTAAATAGTAACCGTTCCAAAACTCAGGTTTTGATAAAGCCCATTCATTTATAGCAAGTTCTAATTGAGCCTGATATAAATTATGAGATTTATAATTGTCAACATATCTACGATTTTTTATTCGATCAATCTTATGTGATATGTCATGGATCATTCTTGGCAATCCTTTATGAATTGAAGCTCCTTGTAAACCATTTGTTACCCAACATTGACGATAATATTTTTTATTAAAATAAATTTTACTACCATCTCTGTGTTTGCCAAACTTATTATAAAGCCTTTTTCTAATTGCCAAAATCTCAGTTGCTGTTATTTGATTTGGTATTAAGTCTTTATTTTCATCTAAAATTAAATCAATTTTTTTATAACAAGCATCCATACGAGTTTGATCTAGCTTATTCATTTAAACCAATCCAAAATTTAACGACTGCTTTACCTTGTTGAAATGAAGTAACCTCATATTCAATAGGGCAAGTCTTTAAGAATTTGATTAATTCTTCTAAGCTCTTTATTTGTTTGTTATCCATAATAATTTTCCTTTCTATGGAAACAACCTAACTCACAATGTTCAACAGCTAAAAGACAATATTTGCCTTTTATAGCTAAGTATATCATATTCGTTTTTGGATTTTGGGTGATTTAAACTAAAATCAATGACTTAGCAAATTGCCCTCATTGATTTTATTAGATAATAAAAATTAAAAAAAAGCTTTTTTCTATTTTTACTGAATAGCTGTTCAATCTTGTTTTTCACCATATAGCTTAGTCCAAGCCCACGAATGGACTTTTCCTGAAACTATAAATATTTTGTAAATTATTTTCTTCATTAGAATGATTCTAAAGAGGACAGTTCAAGGAAGGGAGTCATAATGAATAAACAAAAACCTCAAACTGTCCATGTTTTTAACTAAACAACCAATTAAACCATTTTTTAACAAAAAGATCAAACAAATATGATAAAATTAGTTGTTAATAATGCAGTTGGAAACTGTGTTTACTGCAAAAAGTCCGTATATAGAGATAAAGACCTATTTCCTAGCCCTTTTAGACCCATTTCTTACTTTCATAAAAGCTGTTTTACATCCTTGTTAAAAAAAACGCCTCTTAGTATTGCAAGTACGCAAGACTTAGTGTAATTTCTTATACAATGGCAAGAAATGAAAAAAATAACAAAATTACCACCATATCCGAGTAAAGACTTGGATTCAGACCAATTTCTAGAACAGTCAAATCTAGAAGATTTAACAGATTTTTTCTATAATACTGAAAGTTTAAGTCATTATGAAAATGGCAGAAAACTTAGTAGAGCCATGGCGTCCTATTTTTTAGCACAAAAATTTCTTGATTTAGTAGTTGCTGAAACGCTTAATGATAAAGGAATATTTATAACGCATGAGCAAGAAGAAGGAACCATCCATTAGTCTTGATGGAAAGAAAGTATCACTAAATTTTATTGAAGTAGATATTACAGTTTGTAAGCCAGATTTTGCAAACGACAATATGACTGATTGTTATGGTCAATACCATAGACGTAAAAACCTTATTGAAATACAAAAGAATTTATCTAATTTAGATGAAACAAATACAATTATTCACGAATTAATGCACTTAATAGCTTATGCTAGTGGAGAAGTAACAGCAGGAGCATTAAAAGATGATTCTGATGAAGAACGAGTTGTTAATTCATTTGCTAATTTACTAATAATTTTATTTCGTCAAAATTCTTGGCTGATTGATTACTTGAAGACCAAATTAATTGACAACGATCAGAACACATAACAATTTCTTTAAATCTACTATCGTAATCGTAATTCCAAGAATTGCTATTTAATGTATTAAATTTACGTTTGCATACCCCACAATGTAAAAAAAAATCATTTTTTCTTAGCTTTGACACTCATTTTCCTTTTAGCACCTTCAAGAGTATAAAGATCATTTCTTAATAGTTTACTTATTCTTTTTAAAATTTTTAAATCTGCTTTTCGATAATATCTCCTATTGCCTTTTTGCATTGGATTTAGCATTGGAAAATGTTTTTCCCAATATCTTAAAACATATTGAGGTTCATTGTATAATTGAGATACCTCAGTTGTAGTATAAAATATTTTACTTTCTATATTCATTGTCATCACTTTCTTTTACTATATTTTTTATTCTATAAAAAAACATACTTAAATTATTAATACTATATGGCTTTTCGTCATATAAGACATCAAAAGTATCTACGAGTTCTTCAATATGCTCTAATTTAGATTGTTTAATTCGTTTTTTCATGTTCACCCTCTATATAAAAATTGTCGATATTTAGTGGTTTATCTCTATGATCTAACCTATTTAACAAAGTAATAACCACTTGAGCCAACCAATATCTATCACTCTTAAAAGTTAAAATTATGTTGGTATGTACCCTTGACCGTATCGTATATCTTTTTTCGTCTTTTTTAAACTGAACCACGTTTTCATCAATATCATCCGATGAAATACTGGTATAGTCAGTGTCTATTTCGTGCATTTAATCCTCCATTTCTATTTTAAAGTGGTCTATTAAAGCTGATGATTGCTGTCTGAGAATATCAATTTCTGACTCGCACCATCCGATTCTCAAAAAATTTATATTAATATAAAGAATAAGAATTAAAAGCATAATTATTATTATTTTTAACAAATTACTCATATTTACCCCCTTCGTTTTCCTCTTGTATTAATTGACCTTGATCGTAACCTTGCTTTATCATCTCTGCGATATGTTCTAAATCAACATCATTAGGTTTATAATTAGGATAATCTTCAATCGTTAAACGCCACCAACTATTTTTCATATATCCCCCTTTATTTGTTTAATAATTATTCTTATAATATCTCTAATGCCTAAGGCAAAACATAACACCAAGAAACAAAAAAAAGTCCCATAAAATAGGACTAATGGTAGAGTTGGTTCAATCATAATTATCTCCAATCATTGTTGGCTGTAAATCTTGAAGAAAACCAGAACCAGATGTATCTTTTAAATCATCTAGTTCTTGCAATTCCCATTGTGTTCTTGCATCATATTTAGAAGTAAAAAAACCTAAATCTTTTAACTTTTGAAAAGCATTAATAAATTTTTTATATGGTTTATAGTTTTCTAAATTATTGCTATAACAATGCAAATGATACTCTAGTTGAGCTTTTAAAAATTTATCTATATATACTCTATGATCTGGATTAAATATATAGACTGTATTATGGTCTGAAATACCATATTTTGACATATCCCCAGATGTTGAGACTAAACAATATCTATTCATTGATTGCCTCACTTTCTATTTCAATAATCCAAAAACAATCATCAGTATATTTTGCATCATAGTTTTCATGTACTTGATAGTGTTCACAATCCCAACAAACATAATCATCTTTAGGATTACATTGGTTACAATCCTTAGTTACTTTTAGAAAATCTAAATCTAATTGCTTATAATTATAAATTATTTCACCATCACATATATAAGTTTCAGTCATAGTCTACCTCACTTTCTATTTCATTACCTATTTTACTAGCACAAGGTAGACAAAACCAATCATCTAACATTATTTTAGGATTATTTTGTTCCCATTGCTCTAATCTTTTATTAGAACACTCTAATATTTCTGCAAGACCTAGCATAATCTCATCGTCATTACCTTTGTTACCACAAACATGGCACTTGTTCAGCTCAATCATTGATTGCCTCGCTTTCTTCATAACTTTCAGTAATTTGAAAGTGATCTCGTTCTATTATTTCATCACCGCTAAAATCACCGCTGTTCACAATCTCTTTTGCTTCTTCTAATGTTTTAGCTTTTATTTTTA
>Ga0181422_1000688_pt1 | contig 10967 bp, 6 predicted proteins | sample 45SPOviralmetaG_FD_130147 | JGI IMG/M metagenome (GOLD analysis project Ga0181422, IMG submission 130147) | Marine viral communities from the oligotrophic San Pedro Time Series (SPOT) site, San Pedro Channel, CA, USA - 45 SPOT_SRF_2013-07-18 | ecosystem: Environmental > Aquatic > Marine > Strait...
AAATAAAAACAATATTTGACTGGCGTGATTTGCCGGCAGATTTTAAAAGTAATTGGCATGGGTATATTGATTCAGAATTTATTAGGAGGGAAGAAGGCTTTTGGTTTTATAATAAAAGCGTCCCTACTTACATTACTGGCACTCATTATATGTACTTGCAGTGGAGTAAAATTGACGTTGGGAAGCCAGACTTTCGAGAGGCAAATAGATTATTCTATATTTTCTGGGAAGCTTGTAAGGCAGATGTACGATCCTATGGGATGTGCTACCTTAAGAACCGTAGATCTGGTTTCTCATTCATGGCCTCAGGAGAGGTGGTTAATTTGGCGACCATATCCTCTGACTCAAGATATGGAATTTTATCGAAGTCTGGGGCTGATGCCAAGAAGATGTTTACCGATAAGGTGGTACCCATTTCAGTTAACTATCCCTTCTTTTTCAAGCCCATCCAGGACGGAATGGACCGTCCAAAGACCGAGCTTGCCTACAGAGTCCCAGCCAGTAAGTTTACCAGAAGAAAGCTTACCGCTAACGAAGCCATCGAGGATATACGAGGTCTCGACACCACAATCGATTGGAAGAACACGGGGGATAACTCCTACGATGGAGAGAAACTCGCCCTCCTTGTTCATGACGAAGCCGGCAAATGGGAACGCCCCGAGAACATCCTCAACAACTGGCGTGTTACGAAAACCACCCTTAGATTAGGTAGCAGAGTAATAGGTAAATGTATGATGGGTTCAACAAGTAATTCATCAGATAAAGGTGGTGAAAACTTTAAAAAACTATATAATGATTCAGACGTTACCAAAAGAAACCGCAATGGACAGACTCGCTCGGGGTTATATAGTTTGTTCATACCTATGGAATGGAATTTCGAAGGATTCATTGATTCTTATGGAATACCTGTATTCGAAACACCCGAAACAGCTGTTGAAGCTCCACTCGGAGATGAAATTAATATCGGCGTTATCGAACACTGGGAGAATGAAGTTGAAGGTTTAAAGAGTGATCAAGACGCTTTAAACGAATTTTATAGACAGTTTCCAAGAACAGAAGAACACGCTTTTAGAGATGAAACAAAAAATAGTATATTTAATTTAGCAAAAATATACGAACAAATTGATTATAATGATGAAGTTGCAAATTTGTCACAAGTTACAGTTGGTAGCTTTACGTGGAAAAATGGAGTTAAAGATACAAAAGTACAATTTACACCAAACCCTAGCGGAAGATTTAAAATCAGCTGGGTTCCGGGTTTAAAGCTTCAAAATAACATTGTAATTAAAAACGGGATTAAACACCCTGGTAATGAACACATGGGTGCATTTGGTTGTGATAGCTATGATATATCAGGAACAACCGACGGACAGGGTTCGAAAGGTTCTTTGCATGGATTAACAAAATTTAGTATGGAAAATGCTCCTGCTAATATGTTTTTTTTAGAATACATAGCAAGACCACAAACCGCTGAGATGTTTTTTGAAGATGTGTTAATGGCATTAGTATTTTATGGCATGCCACTACTTGCTGAAAACAATAAACCGAGACTTTTATATTATTTAAAAAGAAGAGGTTATAGAGGTTATTCTATGAATAGACCTGACAAAGCAAGAAACAAATTATCAGTTACGGAAAAAGAAATAGGTGGTATACCTAATTCAAGTGAAGATATAAGACAAGCGCACGCAGCTGCCATTGAAACATATATAAATGATTATGTAGGAATTATTAATGACGGCGAGTATGGTAGCTTATATTTTAATAGAACATTAAACGATTGGGCTAAATTTGACATAAATAAAAGAACAAAGTTTGATGCCGCAATAAGCTCAGGACTGGCTATTATGGCTTGTAATAAAAATAAATATAAACCAAACGTGGAAAGAATAAAACCAAAACTAAATATAAATTTTTCAAGATACGAAAATAAAGGAACTATATCAAAAATAATAAAAAATTATGGCTGAATCAGTTATGAAAAATCACTTCCCAAGCCAAACGGCTAGCGATGATAAAAAAATATCACTAGAGTACGGTTTAGAAGTTGCTAAAGCTATAGAGAATGAATGGTTTAAAAAATCATCTGGTATTAACAGATATTTACAAAATCAAAATAATTTTCATAAACTAAAGTTATATGCTAGAGGAGAACAAAGTGTACAAAAATACAAAGATGAATTATCTATAAATGGTGATTTGTCATATCTTAATTTAGATTGGAAGCCAGTTCCTATTATACCTAAGTTTGTTGATATAGTTGTTAACGGTATTGCGGAAAGAACGTATGATATAAAAGCATATTCCCAAGACCCATATGGTGTTAATAAAAGAACAGCTTATATGCAAAGTATATTGGTTGATATGGAAACAATGCCTATTACCGATTACATACAAAAAGAATTTGGCATAAATCTTTACAATACTCCAAAAGCAAGTTTACCTGAAAATGATGAGGAATTACAATTGCACATGCAGCTAAACTACAAACAAGCTATTGAAATTGCTGAAGAGCAAGCTATTCAAACAGTTTTTAATAAAAACAATTACGAGTTAATAAAGAAAAGATTCTATTATGATTTAGCTGTTATAGGGATTGGATGTGTTAAAAACATATTTACAAAATCTGAAGGTATAAAAATAGAATACGTAGACCCTGCTAATGTAGTATACTCAAAAAGTGAATCACCATATTTTGACGATTTGTATTATATAGGTGAGATGAAATCTATAAATTTAAATGAATTAAAGAAAGAATTTCCTGATTTAACCAATGAGGACTTAGACTCTTTATTAAAAAATGGTGGGGGAAGTTATAATTTAACAAGCAGATATACACAACAGTCAAACAGAGACGATAATAACATGGTAGAAGTTTTGTACTTTAACTATAAAACCTATATGAATGAGGTTTATAAAGTAAAAGAAACTGCTACCGGTGCTGAAAAAATTATAAGAAAATCAGACGCATTTAATCCACCAACAACAGAAGGGTTAAGATTTGAAAGAATTGCTAAAAACGTAGAAGTACTTTATGAAGGTGTATATATACCAGGAGCTAAAAGATTACTTAAATGGAATCTTTGTGAAAATATGTTACGTGAAAAAAGTGACGTAGATAAAGTAAAACTAAATTATTCTTTAGTTGCTCCTAGAATGTATAACGGAAAAATTGAATCGCTAGTAAGTAGAATAACTGGATTTGCTGATATGATCCAATTAACTCATTTGAAAATTCAACAAATATTAGCTAGAATGGTTCCTGATGGAGTTTATGTTGATGTTGATGGTTTAGCGGAAGTTGATTTAGGTAATGGAACTAATTATAACCCACAAGAAGCATTAAATATGTTTTTTCAAACTGGTAGTATAATTGGTAGATCATTTACATCAGATGGTGATATGAATCCTGGCAAAGTGCCTATACAAGAAATTAGCAATTCTGCAGGTACAGGTAAATTATCGGCTTTAATTAGTACATATAATTATTATATGCAAATGATTAGAGATGCTACGGGGTTAAATGAAGCAAGAGACGCTAGTACGCCAGACAAAAATGCTTTAGTAGGTATTCAAAAATTAGCAGCGGCTAATAGTAACACAGCTACTAGGCATATATTGCAGAGTGGTTTATTTTTAACAGCTGAAACTGCTGAAAAGATATCATTAAGAATATCTGATGTTCTAGAATACTCGCCAACAGCCAATGCTTTTGTACAAAGTATTGGAGCACATAATGTTGCTACATTGGGTGAATTATCTGAGTTGCATTTGCATGATTTTGGTATATTTCTAGACCTGGAACCAGACGAAGAACAGAAACAAGTTTTAGAAAATAATATTCAAGTTGCAATAGGGCAAAATAATATTGAACTAGAAGACGCTATTGATATAAGAATGATTAAAAATGTTAAATTGGCTAATCAACTTTTAAAACTTCGTAGAAAGAAAAAATCACAAAGAGACCAACAGATAGCTCAAGCTAATATACAAGCTCAAGCTCAAGCAAATGCTCAGGCTCAACAAGTGGCTGCTCAAGCTGAAGTTCAAAAGCAACAAGCTTTAACTCAAAGTAAAATACAACTGGAGCAGGCAAAGAATCAAATGGATATGAACAAGCTAATGCAAGAGGCTGATTTGAAGAAACAGCTAATGATGTTAGAATTTGAGATGAACATGCAGCTACATGGTGTAAAGGCTAATAAAGATTCTGAAAAAATTAAAGAAAAAGAAGATCGCAAAGATGAAAGAACTAAAATACAAGCCTCTCAACAAAGCGAACTTATTAATCAACGTAAAAATAATTTACCCCCTAAACAGTTTGAATCAGGTGGAAATGATATTTTAAGCGGTGATTTTGGCTTAGGTGCATTTGATCCTAAGTAATATATAAATTGTATAATCATATAATATTTTATTATGGCAGAAGAAATTCAAGCAAAAGTTGTAGAGACTGAAGAAAAGTCTATACAAGAAAAAGAACAAGAAGTACAAAAAAATTCGGGGTTTGATGAAGAATCCGGAATGTACAAAGTAGATTTAACACAACCCCTTAAACAAGAGCAAGATGCCGTTCAAGAACAAAAAACAGAAGATAGCGTGCCTAGCGGAAGCGTCGAGACTGAGGAAGTTGGGCAAGAAGCCGAAGTGGGATTGCAAGAAGTACGAAAAGAAGAAGAAGTAACTGAGGAAGCTATTGAAGAAGAGTCAGTGCTCGAAGAAATAACTAATGAAGAAGATACAACTGACAATACAGGAGTGGAAGGAAGCATTGAAAATTCCAACACCACACCGAAACAAGAAGAAGTATTACAGGAAACAAAAACACAAGAACCTATAGAATATCCTGAAAACATTCAAGAGCTAGTTAAGTTTATGAATGATACAGGTGGAACTTTAGAAGATTACGTTTCTTTAAATAAAGATTATGAAAAGTTTGATAATATGGATTTGTTGCATGAGTATTATACTCAAACAAAACCACATTTAACTGCAGACGAAATTGTATTCTTAATTGACGACAAATTTTCTTTTGATAAAGAAATAGATGATCCTAAAGATATTAGGAGAAAAGAATTATCATTTAAAGAAGAGGTTGCAAGTGCTAGAAATCACTTAAACACATTTAAAGATAATTATTATAAAGAAATTAAAGCTGGTAACAGACTAACACCTGATGCTAAAGAAGCATTAGACTTTTTTAATAGATATAATAAAGAGTCAGATCAGCAAAAACAAATAGCGCAAATCCAAAGAGATGCGTTTAACAATAAAACCAATTCGCTTTTTAACGATAAGTTCAAAGGTTTTGAATATAATGTCGGAGACAAGAGATTTAGGTTTAATGTGAAGAATGTAAATGAGGTTAAGAAAACCCAGGGCGACATCAATAACTTTACTAAGAAGTTCTTGGATAAAGAAAATAAGATGGCTGATGCTTCTGGTTATCACAAAGCTTTATTTACCGCGATGAATTCTGATGCTATCGCTCAGCACTTTTATGAGCAGGGAAAATCAGATGGTATTAAACAATCTGTAAAATCTGCAAAAAACATTAATATGGACCCTAGATCATCGCATCAAGAGGTTAAAATTGGTGGTATGAAAGCAAGAGTTTTAGGAGAAGATTCATCTGGAATTAAACTAAAATTAAAAAACTATTAAAACTTATTAAAAAATGGCAACAAACGTTTCATTTTCCGGCCCAGCGGCTGGAAGTATAGTTACTCCTGCAGCTCAAAAAATGACGCTACAAAGTAATTATTTAAATTTTCATACAGGCGGTGTAAACTGGGCTCAACAGTATTTACCTGAATTGTATGCTCAAGAAGTTGAAAGATATGGAAACAGATCTGTTTCTTCATTCTTGAGAATGGTAGGTGCTGAAATGCCTATGGCTTCTGATCAAGTTATTTGGTCTGAGCAAGGTAGATTACACTTAGCTTATACTGGAGAAATTAATCCTGTTACAGGAGCAATCGATGCTATCGTAGGTATTGATTCTGGTGCAACAGAAGCACACGCAATTAGAAAAGGTGCAACTGTAGTTTGTACAGTAGCAGGCGTTGTATTTAAAGCTTTTGTTACAGCTGGTATCGAAACCGCAACTAACGCATTAACTATCAAGCCTTACGGTGCAGAGAATGTTGATGATTTAGCTGGTATCGGAACTACTGATAACCAAGCGATTAAATTCTTCGTTTATGGTTCTGAATTTAACAAAGGTACTGACAGTATGACTGATTCTGTAGAGCCTGTATTCAAATCTTTCACTAATAAGCCGATGATTATCAAAGATCACTTTGAAATTTCTGGTTCTGATACTGCTCAAATTGGGTGGGTTGAAGTAAGTGGAGAAGCTGGACAAGCAGGTTACCTATGGTACATGAAAGCTGAAGGAGACACTAGAGTAAGATTTGAAGACTATTTAGAAATGACTATGATTGAAGCAGAAAAATCACACGCAAATGCTGTGGCTGATGTTCCTGCTGGATCTGAAGGATTATTATCTGCAATTGCAAACAGAGGTATGGTAGCAACGAATCAATTTGATTCTTCTACTCCTGCAGCTGATAAACTTGCTGAGTTTGATTTATTATTAAAAGAATTAGACAAGCAAGGATCAATTGAAGAGAATATGTTATTCTTAGATAGAGATGCTAATTTATACATTGACGATTTACTTGCGGGATTAAACCCACACGTAACTGGTGGTGTAAACTATGGTGTATTTGAAAATTCATCTGATATGGCACTTAATTTAGGCTTTACTGGATTTAGAAGAGGTTCTTATGACTTCTACAAAACTGACTGGAAATATCTTAATGATGCTTCTACAAGAGGTCACGTAGGTGGATTAAAAGGGCTTTTAGTACCTGCTGGTACGTCTTCAGTTTATGACCAACAATTAGGTAAAAATGTTAGACGTCCTTTCTTACACGTAAGATATAGAGCTTCTGAAATGGACGATAGAAGAATGAAATCATGGATCACTGGATCAGTTGGCGGAGCTACTGCATCAGGTGTTGATAAGATGGAAATTCACTATCTTTCTGAAAGATGTTTAGTAACACAAGCTGCTAACAACTTTATCAGATTCGACTCTTAATAACTATTGTAATTTTTACCCTCGTTTTATCAACGGGGGTAATTATTACTTTTTTAAACTATTGAATTATATTATATTATGGAAAAAACAAAAAAGCAAGAGCCTATAGCTCAAGTTGCAAAAAAACCTATGCAGGTTAAAAAAGAAACAAAAAAAGTATACAAAGACAAAGTGTATGAGTTAAATTTAAATCAAACACCTATTGTATTTGTATTAAAAAGTAGAGGTCTTTTCTGGTTTGATGAAGAACTAGGTTATGAAAGAGAAATGAAATATTGCGAAAATCAAAAAACAGTATTTGTAGATGAATTTAAAGGACCGCAAAGATTAAGTCACATTGTTTTTAGAGACGGACAATTATTTGTTCCAAAAGAAAAGCAAACATTACAGAATTTTTTAGATTTACACCCTTGGAATGGACAAAAATTTAAAGAATTTAATCCTGTAAAAATTGCTGAAAACGATATGGAATATCTTGAAGCTGAAATTAAAGCATTAAATACAGCTCAAACATTAGATATTGATCGTATGGAGGCTATATTAAGAACAGAAGTTGGAAATAGAGTATCTACGATGAGTTCTAAGGAGGTTAAAAGAGATTGCTTGCTATTTGCTAGGCAAAATCCTTATCTATTCTTAGAATTAGCAAATGATGAAAACATAAATATTAGAAATGTTGGAATTAAAGCTACAGAAGCTGGAATTATAAAGCTATCAAATGATCAAAGAACCTTTATGTGGGGCACAAATGATAGAAAACTTATGACAGTTCCATTTGATGAAAATCCATATTCTGCTTTAGCACAATACTTTAAAACCGACGAAGGTATAGAAGTATATCAAACTATTGAAAAGAAACTAAAGTAAACAAAATGTAGGTGAGGCCTGCTTTTGTGGGCCTTTAACCTATAATAAAAATATAATGGCAGTAAACGTAAACACAGTATACCAAAGAATATTAGCTATAACTAATAAAGAACAGCGAGGGTATATAACACCTCAGGAGTTTAATACATTCGCAAATCAAGCACAGCTTGACATATTTGAGCAGTATTTTTACGATTTAAACCAATTCCTAAGAATTCCAGGTAACCAAACAGAGTATTCTGACATGGTATCAATACTGGAAGAAAAGATAAGTATCTTTGAAAAAACAGGTTCAGTAACTAATAATGGTACTACTTTACCTACAGATTTATACAGATTAGGTTCAATATTAACAAACTGTCCAGCTTGTCGCGAGGTAGAACAGGCAACACAGAGGGAATGGCTGTATATAAAATCTTCGCCTATTGCTTCACCAACAAATGAATACCCTATTTATATAAGAGATAACGCAGGGGTAAAAGTATATGGAACAGATAATACCCAAATAACTACAGGGGTGTATGCAAGCTATATAAAAGTACCCGCTAATGTTTCATGGGCTGCGGATAGAGATACAGGTTTATATAATTCAGCAACATCTGTTAATTTTGAGTTGCATGAGTCGGAGGAAACAGAACTAGTAATAAAAATATTAGCGTTAGCTGGTATAGCGTTAAAAGATAATAACATATATGCATTAGCAAGCGGGGAAGATACTAAAAATGTACAACAAGAAAAATCATAAAAAATGGGATTTATAAATCAAACACAATACCAATATTATAATACCGGTCAAAAATTTACAGCAACAGCTAATCAGACTGAGTTTTTATTGACTTTAGATCCTTTACCTACTAGTAAATCAAAATTTGATGTTTTTATTAATAATACAGAAGTTGATGACGATCTGTATTCATATTCACAATCTGGGTCTAATGCAGGGAAAGTTATATTTTCAGCAGGAAGAGCGGCTGGAGATTTTATTGAAGTCTTTCTTTCAAATCCAGTTATTGCAGGTAATTATAGATATATATCTTTAACTGATATAGTAGCTAATTTTATGGTTTCTTATGTTGGTAAAGATAAGATAATCCCAAGAATCAAAAGAACTGATGTTTTATTTCATGCAAAAAGAGGAATTCAAGAATTTAGCTATGATATAACTAAAATTGAAAAAATACAAGAGATCGAGGTGCCTGATAGCCTTTCAATGCCTATGCCCCAAGACTACGTTGATTACGCTCAAATTTCTAGAATTGATTCTTTAGGTGTTGAACATCATTTATATCCCGCAAGATTAACATCAATTCCTTCTGAATCTATTGCTCAGGCTGGTGATTATTCTTATTTATATGATGATGACGACAGTGTATTAAAGCAAGTGCCTGTTACTCAAACAAGATTTAAGCAAGCAGATATGGATAATGTAACAGCCACATTTGTGGATGATTCATTAGACGATATAGATAGCCTAAATGCAAAAGCCAACGAATACGGAGGTAGATTTGGTATAAATCCTGAATTAGCAACAAGAAATGGTAATTTTGTTATTGATGAAATTAATGGTAGAATACATTTTAGTGCTGATTTAGTTGGAAAAATAATAACATTAAAATATGTTTCTGATGGTATGGGTACTGATGCGGAAATGCGAGTACATAAATTTACAGAAGAAGCAATATATAAGCATGTAATTTATGCTGTTGTAAGTTCTAGGGCCAACACTCCGGAATATGTTATAAATAGATATAAAAGAGATAGATTTTCTGCTATAAGAAACGCAAAATTAAGACTATCAAATCTTAATTCTAGAGAACTAACTCAGGTAATGAGAAATAAATCTAAAGTAATAAAACACTAGAGTATGCCAGAAATTAAAAATGCTTTTATCAAAGGTAAAATGAATAAGGACCTTGATGAAAGATTACTCCCTAATGGTGAATATAGAGACGCATTAAACATTGATGTTGATTATTCTGATGGTAGCGACGTTGGTGCTTTAAAAAATATATTAGGTAACGTAGAAAGATCCAGTATTACAATTGGTCAGAGCGCTAAATGTATAGGTGTGTGTAAAGATATAGAAAATAATAAGATATATTATTTTATAACGCATAGTAGTAAAGACGTGATAGCTGAATATAATGTTACCACTAGTACTTATGATACTGTTTTATGTGACACGGGTAGTGTTTTAAATTTTAATTCTTCTAACTTTATTACAGGCACTAATGTTTTAGATGGTGTTTTATATTTTACAGATGATTTAAACGAGCCTAGGCAAGTTGATATTGAATACTGGAAGGCTTTAACTCATAGTTCTGCTAGTTCAACATCAACAGGTTTAACAGCTGATAAAATAACAGTAATTAAGAAAAGCCCTTTAGTAGCTCCTACATTAAATATGAGCAGTTCAGCAAGAGGTGGATTGGGTACTTCTGGGGACTCTGGCGGTACTGTAGTTATACAGGCTGATTTTGGGTCAAGCTCAAGCGCTGGTAATTTGGTGAATTCTATAGACGCTGGAACTTCATTTAATAATGGATCATCAGATTTCAGTAAATTTTTAGTAGCAGGGAGCTCTGTGAATCCTAATTATCAAGTTGGTGATATAATTGTTTTAACACATTCTTTCACACAATCAGATAATACTGTAAAAACTATTAAAGCTAGAATAAAATTAACAACTTATAATAGCTCTCAAACTGGCAGCAGTGTTGGGACGTATACGGCTACAGTATTAACTTTATCTGAAAAAGCACCGGGAGAAACCGTACCTTACACATGCTCCTTAGAAGAAGACGAGCCTTTATTTAAAGAAAAGTTTGCTAGATTTGCATATAGATATAAATATGACAATGGCCAATATTCTTGTTTTTCTCCATTTTCTAACGCTGCATTTTTACCAGACCCAACAGTGGGAGGATTAATAGATGAATCCAATCCTAGTCTTGGAAATACAGGAATAGAATATGATTCTAAAGCTGGATCA
>Ga0181422_1000689_pt1 | contig 10966 bp, 12 predicted proteins | sample 45SPOviralmetaG_FD_130147 | JGI IMG/M metagenome (GOLD analysis project Ga0181422, IMG submission 130147) | Marine viral communities from the oligotrophic San Pedro Time Series (SPOT) site, San Pedro Channel, CA, USA - 45 SPOT_SRF_2013-07-18 | ecosystem: Environmental > Aquatic > Marine > Strait...
AGACCATGCTAGTGGTGTTGAAGCAGGATTTACTGGTTTCTCTTTACCATAGCTGATTACAGATATTCTTTTTCCAGATATCCCATACGTCATTAAATAATCTCTAGCTGCGTTAGCTCGTCTTTCACCTAGTGCTAAGTTATATTCTCTAGTTCCTCTTTCATCAGCATGTCCTTCAATAGTTACATTAAGGCTTTTATTTTTTCTTAAGAAAGTAGCTTGTTTTCTTAGAGTTGCTCTTGATGCAGTAGTCAAAGAAGATTTATTGGTAGCAAAAAATATTCTATCAGGAACTCCTGAAGCTAAATATTTTACAGTTTCGGTTCCTGTGTATACGTCTCCATCAATATCTCCAGATTTTTTTGCAGTAGAACATGCACTTAAAATTAAAGTAGCAAATATTACTAATAATATATTTTTTAAATTCTTATTAAACATCATTTTTTTCCCCTGGGTTTGTTAAGTGGTTTATTTCAAATTATTTAGTGTTATTCAAGTGTATTTTACTCAAATTTTTTGGTTATTTTGATAAAAGAGAGGACCAAGATGGGTCAGAAGCATCGGTTTCTGTAGTAAGCCTTCTTTCATTATATCCTGTAATATCAATAGACCATAATTTAGCTGTAAAACCCTCTCCCTTTGATCCTGACTTTGTCTCTCGATAAAAAACCAAAACTCTTCCATTTGGCGACCATGATGGAGCCTCTTGATAGTAGTTCTCTGTTAATAACCTTTCTCCGCTTCCATCAATTCTCATAACTCCAATATAGAATCTTCCTTTTCTCATTTTTGTAAATGCAATTAAATCCCCTCTTGGTGACCAGACTGGAGTTCCGTAAATTCCATTTCCAAATGTAATTCTCTTTACACCACTACCATCACTTCGCATAACATAAATTTGTTGGAGACCACTTCTATCTGAGTTAAATGCTATAAATTTTCCATCAGGTGAAAAAGAGGGTGAAGTGTCAATAGAAGAGTGTTCCGTAATTCTCTCTACAACACGCGAGTCTAAATCCATAGTATAAATATCAGAATTGCCATCTTTAGCAAAACTCATTACTATTTTTTTTCCATCGGGTGAAAATCTTGGTGCAAAAGTCATTCCCGGAAAGTTTCCAACAACTTCTTGAGTCCCAGTTTCAATGTCTAATAAATAAACCCTTGGCATGTTCCTAAAATAAGACATGTAAGTCACCATTTGGTTTGTAGGATTAAATCTTGGAGTCAAAACTAATTCATTACCTAAAGTTAAATATTTAGTATTAGCTCCATCTTGATCCATGATTGCTAATTTTTTTACCCTTTGTTCTTTTGGACCACTTTCTGCAACGTAAATAATTCTAGTGTCAAAATAACCCTCTTCACCAGTTAACCTCTCGTAAATTTTATCAGAAATAATATGTGCTACTCTTCTCCAATTAGATGGCGTAGTTGTAAATGCTAAAGCTGTCATCTCTTTTGCTGCTGCCAAATCCCAAAGTCTAAACTCAACTTTTAATTTTTGATCAGTAATTAAAAGTTTTCCAGAAACTAATGCCTGGGCTTTTATCAATCTCCAATCTTCAAATCTTGGTTTTAAATGCGCAATATCTGGTTTTTGAACAAAAGCTTCTTTTTTTAATGGATTGAATAAACCTGTACTTCTAAAATTATCTTCAATTATTTTTGAAATATCTTCACCAAGTTCTTTAATTTTTATTCCCTCATAATTTTCAGATTTTATATCAACATGAAGAGGTGAAACTGCTATTGGCAAAGGATCTAGATTACCTCTAGTAATGTCGATTTCTATCAAAGCAAAGGATTTATTTATAATAAGAATATTAAATACAAAAATTAAGATAATTTTTTTCATTTCAACCTTTTAACATTTCCGTTGGATTAAAGTTTAATTGTAAATCTTTCCATTTATCATAACCTGTTGGTGGTACTTTGAGCGGCTGACATAATCTTACTGCTCTTAAGGCGCTCTCTGCTAATACTTTATAAAATATTTGTCACGGTCTATTCATTCTTTGATGATCTAAAATTTCAGATTTCATTATAGTGCCATCTTTTTTTAATTGAAGTTTAATTCTTACAAGCAAATCTTCATCATATGGTAGCCCTAAAGGCACGCTCCAACAACCGAAAATTTGCGCTCTTAAAGCATCTTCTTGAGAAAGTGTTAAGCCTGTAGCGAAAGAATTTTTTTGATTACTTTGAGTTATTTTATTAACTTTTTTTTGTTTAACTGCTTCCTCTTCTTTTGCTTTATCAATTAGTGCAGCAATTTGATTAGTATCTACTATTTCTTTTTTTTCAAATTCTGATGCTTGTCTAATTTCAGGTTTTACTTCTTCTGGATTTTGTTTTTTTTTTACTATCTGCTTTTCCTCTTTCATTTCATTTGGAAGTGGAATTCGATCTGGTTTTTCTTTTGCTTTTGCTGCTGGAGGTGCTTGCTCCGATACCAATCTCTCTACTTCTTTTTTTTTAGTTTCTTCAATAATTTTTCTAGTTTTAGGCGCGTATGGAATGCTTGTTTTGTCTGAAATTTGAATCAATTCTACTGAAACTATTGGAGGAAGATCTATCGGTTCTCTAAGCATAAAGGGTAAGCTCAGAATAGTAAGTAAAACTAATACTGAATGAAAAGTGATTGAATAAATTAAACTTCTGATCATGGTCCATCCTAATTTTTATAAGGTTCAGATATTAAAGCTACTTTTGAAAAGCCTGCTCCAGATAAGGTACCCATAACCTCTAAAACTCTACCATAATTAATATTTTTGTCTCCTCTAACATAAATTCTTGTATCAGTTCTATTTTTTGCAATAGCTAGAAGTTTAGGGATCATTTTTTGGTAAGTAACTTGATGTTCTTGAATGTAAATTTCTCCTTTTGAATTAATGCTTAAGGTTAGCGGTTCTTGATCATCTGGCAGTGAATCTGCTGCTGACTCGGGTAAGTCAACTTGTACACCTACTGTTAATAAAGGCGCAGTAACCATAAAAATAATTAGAAGCACCAACATAACATCAACAAATGGAGTTACATTTATTTCACTCATTGGTTCTTTTCTTGAGCGATTAAAGTTAAAAGCCATTATTAAATTATTGATAAAAATCTTTTTGAAAAATTGTCTATTCTTGAAAAGTATTTTTGGGAGTCGTTATTAAATTTATTATAGGCTACTACAGCTGGTATAGCTGCTAATAGTCCTAATGCCGTTGCAAATAATGCCTCCGCTATTCCTGGTGCTACAATTGCTAAACTTGTATTTCTTGAAATTGCGATTGACTGAAAAGAGTTCATAATTCCCCAAACAGTACCAAATAAACCAATAAAAGGAGCGGTAGAACCTACTGTGGCAAGGAATGTAAAATTTTTTTCCACTTTTTTCATCTCGGTGTCAGTTGCAATTTCTAACATTCTGCTCACTCTAGCTGCTTGAACTGTGGAGGATTGTCTTTTAGTTTTAATTAACTCTGCCATGGCAGATTTAAAAATAAGTATTGCTGGATCACTTGAATTAGCTGGCAAGTTGTTATTAAAGCTCTCTGCAGATTTTGCTTTCCAAAATTTTTTTTCAAAATCTTGGATAGAATTATTGATTTTTTTAAATAATTTAATTTTATCAAAAATAAGAGCCCATGAAAAAATTGAACATGCTATCAGTAAAATAATTACAAATTTTACTACAAAATCAGCCCTTAAAAAAAGCTTCCACAAAGAGAAATCTGTAGCTCCGCCTAATCCAACTACTTGAGTTGCTATATCTTGTTCCATTATGGTTGATTACTTTTAGAATGTGTCATGAATTTGGCGTTAATAATGAATTTGGGTTCAATTTTCTTCAGTAAATCTTGTTTCACTAAAAAATCTTGCGATTAAAATTGCGTCTGATTTATTAACATCTTTTTTTTTGGAAAGCTGATGAGACAGTTTTGGGTACATTTCTATAGCTTTTGTTCTGCTTGAGTCTTTTGAGGAATTTATTAATTCGAAGTGTTTTTTCCATTTTGAAGGCCTAACAAAGAAAATTGGTAACTCTAAAGCTGCACAAACTCCTTTAATAGCCCCAAAGGTTTGGCCAAAATTAAACATACTAGTAACCCCTTGACCAGGCATTGCATTTACTTGTTCAACAACAACAGATACTTCCTCATTTGGATTGATGTTTTCTTTTAGTAAATTAACAAGTAAAGCACTATTCAGTTGTCTTTTATTTTTTTTTCCCTCAGACATAACTGGTATATCGAATATATTTAAAACTTTGTTATTCTCTAATACAGCGATTGCACCACTTAAACCGGGATCAATTCCAATAATTTTCATAATTATAAAATCTTCAAATTAGCGTTAGTAAAAATATTCTGTACATCGTCTAATTCTTCTAATGCGGTTAAGACTTCAACAATTTTCTCACTTTGATCACTATTTAAATCTACATAGTTTAAAGGTCTCCACTCTATTGAAGAATAATTTAAAGTATCAATCTTTTTTTCTAATTTAGTTTTAATTTTATAAAAATCCTCTTTTTCAGTTATAATTTCAAAAATTTCATTCAAACTTATACAATCTTTTGCACCAGCATTAATTGCAATTTCAAACACTTCATCCTCTTTAATTTTTTTTTTATCTACATGTATAATACCACAATTTGAAAACATATGAGTTGTAGAACCTGACTCACCAAGCCTTCCTCCATTTTTTTGTAATACAGTTCTTATACTTGATGCAGACCTATTTTTATTGTCAGTAAGTGTTTCTATTATTAAAGCAATATTTGATGGTCCAAATCCCTCATATCTTAAACTTTCATAATTCTTATCACCGCTCATTTCTGATTTGCTGATAGCTCTTGAAATGTTGTCTTTTGGCATATTGGCTTGTTTTGCTGCTTGTATAGCTACTCTCAATCTGGGGTTCATATCGGGATCTTTATCTCCTAGTTTTGCGGCAACTGTAATTTCTCTAGAAAGTTTTGAAAATATTTTTGACCTCTCTTTATCTGCTCTTCCTTTCTTATGTTTTATTCCAGCCCAATGTGAATGTCCTGCCATAATTACTGAGCTAAACTACCTCCATCAATCAAACGAGTAACTTTATTTGCTAATCCCGTGTCAATATTTGTTTCAACTATAATTCCAGATAACGTTCCTTCTCCGTCTGCTGGAAAATGTTTTTCTGCTTTTTTGTCTTTGAAAAATTTTTTTATTGAATTCTCTTTATTCATTCCAATAACAGAATTATAATCGCCGCACATTCCAATGTCTGTTTGATATGCTGTTCCATTATCTAAAATTCTAGTATCTGCTGTTGGCACATGAGTATGAGTTCCAACAACACATGTTGCTTGACCATCAAAAAAATGACCTGCAGCCATTTTCTCACTAGTTATTTCACCATGAAAATCTACTACAATAAAATCTACATTTTTTTTTAGTATCATTTTTTCACTTATTTTTTTTGCTTCTTGAAATACATCCTCTGTTTTTCTCATGAAAACATTTCCCATAAGATTTATTACTCCAACTTTAAATTTCTTATCTTTTGTAAAATATATCTCGTAACCTCTTCCGGGAGAGCCATCGGCTAAATTTGAGGGTCTTAAAAGTCTTTTTTCTGTATCAATATAGCTTGATGTTTCTTCTTTATCCCAAATATGATTTCCTGATGTAATAACATCAACACCATTTCTAAAAAATTCTTCAGCTATATCTTTAGTAATGCCTCTTCCATCGTCAGCAGCGTTTTCACCATTTATAATAACGAAGTCCACTTTATTTGTTTTGATTATATTAGTTAGTTTTCTATTTACAGCGTATCTGCCTGAAGATCCCATAACATCACCTAATATTAATATTTTCATTAATAAATACCTTTTTCTGTCAAAATATATTTTAGCTTAACATCATTTTTATCTCTTGGTAGCTTATGATATTTCTGAAATGAAAAAGCAACACCTACTGTAATTATGTTTTTAAATTTTTTTAAATATTTGTTCAAGTATCGATCATAAAATCCTTTACCATAACCAAGTCTATACTTTTGTTTGTCAAATGCTAATAATGGTACTAGCATCAAGTTTGGTATTCTTATTTTAGTTTTCTCAGGCTCCAAAATGCCTAATCGATTTACAAACAAAGCTTGATTTTTTTTCCACGAAAAAAAATTCATTTTATTTTGTCTTTCAATTACTGGGATAAGAACATTTCGGTTTTTCATGAAATCATTTTCTAAAAATTTTAAAACATTTAATTCAAAGTTTGAGGGATAATAAAAACCTAGGCTTAAATTTTTTCTTTTAAGTTTTGATTTAATTAGCTTAATTAAGGGTAAAAAGAATTTTTGATCAATTTCATAATAATTTTTTTTTCTTAAAAAATAATACTTCTTTCTAAGTATTTTTTTTTGGTTCATTTACTGTATTTTAGACAGCGACTCTGTATTAGAAATTATTTTCTCCAATGATTGAGTTGTTTTATCAATCATAGATTCGTACAAAGAGTTATTTTCTTCGATCGTCTTTTTAAAAACATCTAATTCAATATTTAATTTTTTGATTTCTGTATCCTTATTTTTTTTGTATTGAATTGCCAGAGATTTTATTTCTTTAAATTTATTTGATATTTCGTCTAATTTAGTTTTTTGGTTTGTGACTTTTTGCTTCAAATCAAAATACTCATCAATTAGTTGTATTGTTGTTATTAATAGAAGTTTATTTTCTCCAATATTTCCTAGCTTATCTTTTAATTCAGAATATTTTTTATCCAAAAACTTTGTTAACTTTTTTAATGACTCCTCTTGACCATCATCACATGATAAAAGGTAGTCTTTATTGTTAAATTTTATATTTACATTTGCCATTTGTCTATTTCGCTTACTAGGATTTCAGTTTCTTGGCTTAATTCCTCAATATCTTGTTTAAATTTTTCTTCAGACTCTAATTTATTATTAACTTCTTGTTGAAGTTTTATAATTTTCTCTTTGAGATATTTGTGTTCTCTTTTTAACTCTTGGTTATGCTTTTCAATTTCTTTTTTTTTAATAGCCAATTCGTTTTTTTCAGTTTTTATTTTTTCAAGTTCGTGATTTGGCTGTGAATAACTCAAAGATAAAGAATTTAATTTATCTATAAGCTGGTTCAAATTTTGCTCTTTCTTTTCAATATTGCTCATAAAGTTTTATAGCATAATATTGATATAGTTAGTTTAAGTCTATATAGGTAATTACAAGTGAGTGTAAAATTTAACCAATTATCAAACGCAATCAGATTTTTATCGATAGATGCCGTTCAAAAAGCAAATTCGGGTCATCCGGGTATGCCAATGGGTATGGCAGATGTTGCTACTGTTTTATTTAAATACCACCTGAGGTTTAATCCAAAAAATCCTAATTGGATCAATCGAGACAGATTTATTCTTTCAGCTGGTCATGGCTCAATGCTGCTATACTCTCTACTTTATCTAAGCGGTTACAAAAGTATTGAAATTGAAGATATAAAAAATTTTAGGCAATTAAAATCTATTTGTGCTGGCCATCCAGAGTATAAAAAAGGATCAGGAATTGAGACAACTACAGGACCTTTAGGGCAAGGATTAGCAAATGCAGTCGGAATGGCAATAGCTGAGGAAATATTTAGAAAAAAATTTGGTTCTACAATTATCAATAATAAAACTTATGTAATTGCAAGTGATGGGGACTTAATGGAAGGGATCAGTCATGAGGCGATGAGTTTAGCTGGGCACCTTAAATTAAAAAATTTAATAGTATTTTTTGATAATAACAAAATTTCAATTGATGGTCCCACTTCGTTAAGTATTTCAGACAATTATAAAAAGAGATTTGAGTCATATGGATGGAGTTTCTTAGAAATTAATGGTCATAATGAAAAACAAATTTCTAAAGCAATTACAAAAGCTTCAAAATCAAATAAACCTACAATTATATCTTGTAAAACCGTTATAGGATTTGGCTCACCAAATAAATCAGGTAAAGCTTCATCTCATGGTTCTCCTCTAGGAGATGAGGAAATATCTTTAGTAAGAAAAAAACTAAAATGGAACAGTAAACCTTTTGAAGTACCTCAAGAAATCTTAAAAGAATGGAGAGAAATAGGTATTAAAGGTAAGCAGTTGGAAGATAGATGGTTAGAAACAATAAATAAGAAAAATCCTAAAACAAAAAATGAAATAAGCATTTTCACAGAGGAATTAGATTTAAATGGTTTAGAAAATTTAATTCAAAAAGAAAAGGATAAATATTTTGAGTCAAAACCAAGTTTGGCAACACGCCAGTGTTCAATGGCAGCAATCGAGAAAATTTCAACCTTTCTTCCTCAATTAATTGGTGGATCAGCAGATTTGAGTGGCTCTAATAATACAAAAACAAATCATTCTAAAATTATTAACTCTAAAAACTTTAATGGAAATTATATTCATTATGGAGTTAGAGAGCACGGCATGGCAGCAATTATGAATGGCTTGGCCCTCTATGGAGGTATAGTACCTTACGGAGGAACATTTTTGATATTTTCAGATTACTGTAAACCCTCTATCAGACTTTCAGCTTTGATGGGTCTTAAAGTAATTTACATTTTTTCACACGACTCTATTGGTCTTGGTGAGGATGGCCCTACTCACCAACCTATTGAACAACTAGCTGGGTTGAGAGCAATTCCAAATTTGAATGTCTTTAGACCTGCAGATATCAATGAAACATTCGAATGTTGGGAAATCGCTCTAAAAAGTAAAAACAATCCTAGTGCAATTGTTTTATCAAGACAAAAAGTTCCCTATATAAATCCTAAAAATTCAGAAGAAAATAAATGTAAAAAGGGAGCTTACACTGTTAGTTTAACTTCACACGAAAGCAATGTAACAATTGTTGCATCCGGAACCGAAGTGGAACTTGCTTTAAAGGTTCAAGGAAAACTTAAAGAAAATAATATTCACTCAAAAGTAGTTTCGATGCCTTGTATGGAGCTTTTTGATAAACAACCTGAGGATTATCGAAAAGATATTATGGAAGAAAACTCATTAATTGTAACAATAGAAGCAGGAAGTGTAATGTCGTGGCAAAAGTATATTAAGAATAAGGGGGTTAATTTAGGTATAGATAAATTTGGTGAGAGCGCTCCTTATAAAGAAATCTACAAACATTTTAAATTATCAGAAGAAGATATAACAAATTTAATTCAAAAAAAATTAAGAGAATAGTAATATTCAATGGGTGAAATAAATTTCTTTCCTGATGATTTAGAAATTAAAGATCAAAAAATAATCCTTAGATTAGATTTAAATGTTCCTATTAAAAACAAGATCATAAAAGATGATACAAGAATAACTCTATGTTTACCTTTTATTAATAATTTAATTGAAAAAAAAGCAAAAATTATAATCATTAGCCATCTAGGTCGGCCTAAAGGAATTAATATTCCGGAATTATCTTTAATACCAATTTACAAATATCTCAAAGATGTACTTAAAACCAATGTGTTTTTTTTTAGAGGGAATTTTGATGATGAAACTGAAAAAAAATTTTCTCACTTAAAAGGGGGTGAGGTAATATTAATTGAAAATATTAGATTTTTTAAGGAAGAGACTGAAAATGATGAAAGTTTTTCAAAAAAATTAGCTGCGCTTGGAGATATTTATATTAATGACGCATTTTCATGCTCTCACAGAAAACAAGCATCTGTACATAGTATAACAAAATTTGTAAAAAAAAGTTATGCTGGCCCATTACTTAGGAAAGAGATATCAGCAATTAATCTTGTTATAAAAAATAAAAAAGAACCAGTTACTTGTATTATAGGTGGATCTAAAATATCTACAAAAATTAATGTTATTACCCATCTTATAGAAAAAGTTAATAATCTTATAATTGTGGGAGCTATGGCTAATAACTTCTTTGTTTATAAAAATTTTAAGGTAGGAAAATCTTTAATAGAGAAAAATACAAAAGATATTATTGCAGATATTTATAAAAAAGCAGAAAAAAATAATTGTGAAATATTAATACCGGAGGATTGCTTGGTTGGAACAGATTTTGATGGAACAGGAAAAAATAAAAATCTTGATGAATTGCAAGATAATGAAATAATTTTAGATATTGGAACAAATACAATTAATAATATTAAAAAAAAAATCGATCAGTCTAATACAGTTTTATGGAATGGGCCGGCTGGATATTTTGAAAATGAAAACTTTTCGAAAGGCACTATGTCAATTGCAGAAAATATCTCTAAGAATACTATTGAGAAATCTTTAATATCTGTCCTTGGTGGTGGAGATACTCTGGCGGCTATTAATAAAAGTAATAGTGAACTTTCTTTCTCCCACTTATCAACAGCAGGAGGTGCATTTTTGGAGTACTTAGAAGGAAAAGACTTGCCTGGTATAAGTGTTTTAAAATAAATAATCGCTATGACATTAAATGAAATTGCAAAAAAAATGTGTGCTAAAGGAAAAGGAATCCTCGCTGCAGACGAAAGCACTGGGACAATAGCTAAAAGATTTAAAAGTATAAATGTAGAAAATATAGAAAAAAATAGACTAAATTTTAGACAAACTCTTTTTAATTCAAGTGCCATGAAAGAGTATATTGGAGGTGTAATTTTATTTGATGAAACAATCAGGCAGAGAACTACCTTAGGTCCTTCGATTCCTGAATTAATTTCAAAACACGGGGCCGTACCAGGAATTAAGGTGGATAAAGGAGCTAAACCTTTAGCTGGATCTAGTGAAGAGACCGTAACGGAGGGCTTAGATGGTTTGCGTGAAAGATTAAAAGAATATTATGATTTAGGTGCAAGATTTACAAAGTGGAGAGCTGTTTATAAAATTTCAGATAAATTTCCATCTTCACAGGCAATTAAATCAAATGCTCAAGCATTGGCAAGATATGCTGCCTTAGTTCAAGAGGCCAAAATGGTTCCAATTGTTGAACCTGAAGTTCTAATGGATGGTTCACA
>Ga0181422_1000691_pt1 | contig 10956 bp, 11 predicted proteins | sample 45SPOviralmetaG_FD_130147 | JGI IMG/M metagenome (GOLD analysis project Ga0181422, IMG submission 130147) | Marine viral communities from the oligotrophic San Pedro Time Series (SPOT) site, San Pedro Channel, CA, USA - 45 SPOT_SRF_2013-07-18 | ecosystem: Environmental > Aquatic > Marine > Strait...
CTTGATAGACAACATACTGCGGTACGCTCTTCGTTTGTTGGTAGTGTAATCTCACTACACAGATTAGACTGGTGTACTTGCAAGCCTAAATCTTTCTGACAATCTGGCAATGCTTCCTGTACAGTATCACCAAACATAATGTAAGGCTCTCCAGTCTCAACACGATTCTGAATCAACTTTACCCACAGCGCTTTTGCACTGATAGTCTTGATTACATGCCCAGAGTTAGGATCCACGAGAGGCCAGCTATCATCAAAGCCCTCATGCTTCGTCGCGCCCTCGATGAGCTCCATGAAAGCATCAGGCACGACCACTCCATGATGCAGATTAGTAGACTTACGGTTAATATCACCTCCAGTAGGTTTACGAACATCTAAAAACTCCTCGATCTCTGGATGGTTCATTGGTAGATATGCAGCATAGCTTCCTCGACGAGTAACGCCTTGAGAGAATGCAAGCATCTCTGCGTCAACTACTTTCAAAAAAGGAATAACTCCAGTTGACTCAGACCCCGCTGAGGTCTTAGATCCTACACTACGGACATCGCCCCAGTATCCTCCGACCCCGCCGCCGACCGAAGAAAGAAATGCGTTCTCGGTGTAGTGGCCTGTAATTCCTGAACGACTGTCTTCAGCATAGTTAAGGAAGCAAGAGATAGGAAGGCCGCGCTTAGTACCGCCGTTCGACAAGATTGGTGTGCTAAACATAAACCATAGCTTACTTGCATAGTCATACAGTCGTTGTGCGTGTGCCTCATCGTCTGCAAAAGCTTCTGCGGCGCGAGCGAAAGCCTGCTGTGGAGAACCTTCTCCGCCTACAAGATAACGATCTTGTAAGGTTTTTATACTAAATTCGGAAAGATAACGATCTCTCCTAAAATCAATTTCTATATTCATTTATTACTCGCTCAATATCAACAATGTTGTCTTGACCTATAGCGTCATCGCAAAAGGTCATTAAATCCATCAACTCGTAGTTTACGAGTAATTGTTCACAATTTGCATTCAGTTCTTGAATGTACTTGTATCTGCTATCAAGTGGCACGGCTTCATAAATATCCCAAGCACTGCCATATTGCTCGATGAGCTGAACGGCACGTTTTGGGCCGATCCCAGGAATACCAGCAACATTGTCACCTTTATCTCCTGTAAGACACTTCATTGAGATGTACATCTCGGGTGGAATGTCATAGTGCTCACGCCAATTGTCTAGTCTTACTTCTTTTCGAGTAACATAAGAGAACCTACCAACATTTTCTTGTATCAGTAAGTCCCAGTCACGGTCACTCGAGATGAGCCAAACATACTCTAAATCGTACTTGTCTTTAAACTTTACGAGGTGTGCAGCTAGATCGTCTGCCTCTACACCTTTATATCTAAGAACTGGGTAGTCTTCTGCAAGCACTTCGAGGCTTGCTTCGAACTCTTCAAAGAACTCTTGGAATGCAATTCGTTCTGCTTCTGTCTGTTCTGCGAATTTGTCCTTGCGATTCTGTTTATAATCAGGTGAGATGCCCTTACGATACGAAGATGATCCCCAGTCCGAACAAATAATAATTCGTTTGCAATCATAAGATTTTGCTAAGCTCTTTACCGTAGACTGATAATCATACCTAAAGTCTGTACGGCCTTGATGCTTCCAACGAAACGCTAGGTTTAGTGCATCGACAATTAGAGTAGCGTTTGCTTCATCATTGACCATTTTATCAGTCATGTTAAACGCCATGTAAAAACTCCACTTTCTCTTCTTTTAGCCATACATCTGCCAGCAGAATGTAACAGCCTAACCACTCTAAGTACATCCAGTGATCTGTGACTTCAGGAAGAACGTCAGTAACAACAAATACCGCTGACCGATTGTATTTGAAAAACAATAAAGGCTCCTGGTTACCGCCTTCTGCTTGTTGTATTAACTTCTTCCACCATTTAATTAAATTGTTTGTTCGTGGGGCTGTGAAAACTTTATCACTCAAAGGAGAACTTTCATAATTTTTTACTTCGATACAAAAGCGATTCTTTGCATGAGGTACATATAAGTCTCCTTTGAGATAGTCAAGAGCACCAGAACTTGGCACTCTCTCAAACTGTAAGCCTGTTGATTCTCTAAGCAAGTCTCGTACTAGATATTCTCCGCGAGCCCCCTTTGCTCTACTATCAACCATTTATTTCGTTACCCATTAAGATTTCACCCATCATTTCGTACTTTTCATGATACTCAGCACACTTTGCCAGCTCTTCTTCAATCGCTGCCATTATATCCGGATGCTCTCCGATACCCACAGGATTCTGCAGGTAAACCAGCACATTCGCTTTGTGATACCTCACTTTCCCCGCCAGATAGCTCATCATGCTGTCTGCTATTACGTTCTTCATTATCTCTCTCCTTTATCATGTGGTGTATTAACCGTCTACGATTATGTTGCATACGTCTTACGTGACCCATTATTGCTCCAGTTTGCTGACATTACCTGACTTAACTACTTCTACTTTGTCTAGTAATGGGTGTGTCCAACCATGACTTACAACGTAGGTATTTAAATCTTCTTCCAATAAAACTTCTACTAGCTTCTCTCTACCGACGTCGTCTAGTACTGCTATAACTTCATCCAGAAAGAGAATATTAATTTTAGACTTCGAGATACTACTCATGAGCTTACGTATAGCTATTAGAGTAGCAGTGTTCACCCTTGCCAACTCTCCACTAGAGAGAGCAAGAATATCCACAATGTTACCATTATCAGTGATTTGCACATTAAGTTTATCATTTGATACTACGAACTCCAGTGTGAAACGTCCATCGGATAATTCTGCTAGATAGTAATTTGTGAGCTCTTCCAACTCTTTTACCAAATTCTCTATCTTGTACGCAAGTAATCCATTTGTACTAAAGGCTTTCTTCAATACTTCCAAGTGTCCTGCGGTTGCTCCTTCAAGGTCGAGAAGCTCTTGCAATTCGAACAGCTCTGCCTCGAACTCTTCAGTTTGTTCAAGTACTACTTGGATTCTGGTGTTTCGTTTAGTGATCTGCTCATTTTCTCGTGTAAGTCGAATAATTCGTTCTTTTGCGTCCGATATTCTTTTTGAAATGCCTTCAGCCCTGCTCTTAAGCTCATCAGGATCCAGCGTAGATGCTGGAAGACTGTTGTCAACGCTTCGAAACAATTCCTGCCAATCACTTTCAATTTTGCGAGCACGTTGGTACTCTGCATTGTCTCGTTTAATTTGTGATATTCTTCCGTCAATTTCATCTTGTCTTTCTCTCGCTTCGGCAACTTTCTTTGCCTCTGCATCAATTAATGCCTGTTTAAAAGAAGCATCTACAGATTGTTCACAAGTGGGGCAGTGATCTCCGAGTTTGCTCAACTTATGTAAAACATTCTTTGACCCCGTTACGACCCCGCTTAAGGTTCCTAACTCACTTTGAAAATCATCATATGATTGTAGTCCAGATACTTTACAATTCTGTGCCTCTTCGATATTTATCTTAGCCAGCAGATCTTTGTAAGTATTATTCTGAGAAATTTTTCTATTTTTCTCAGAAATATTTTTAATTTCAATCATAAGAGTGGCGAGCTCTTGTTCGTCTTCTATGGTCTCAATTGAAATTTCAGACGTAGGCAGTATGGATGTATCACTCAATTTGTTACTTGATAACCACTTTTCAATTGTCGCTATCTTCGATTCAATACTATTGAGGTTTAACGTACTCTTTCGAGCTTCTTCTTTGAATAAATCAAAGAGCTTCACATAATGCTCTAGGTGTAAAAGATCAATGAGAAACTTTTTACGGTTCGTATCTGTTGCAGTAAGAAACTGTAGACTGCTATTTGTGTTTTGGTATACCAACTGAGAGAAGGTTTTAAAGTCGATTCCAATAATATCTTGGAGTGTCTTGTATGTATTGGTCGCTGTATGAGAACTAATATCCTCTCCATTTTCCAGCAGCTTAAGCTTAATAGTAGACTTACGATCAATAATAACATCATATCTCTTGTCATCCTTCGTAAACTCAAGGTGTATATTATAGCCCTGGTTTACATACCGGTTTGGTATATCTGCTTTTTTAATTCCTTTTGAGTTCTTGTTGTACAGTGCTTCTTCAATAATTAACGGGATGGAGGACTTCCCCATCCCGTTAGTACCAATAAGTTGTGTCACAGTAGTACTACTTAGATCCAGCTCATTGTCAGCGCCGTAGCTAAAACAATTACTCCATTTCAACTTTTGTAGCGTAATCATTAAATATACCTACTATCTGTGGTATCCTCTGCTCTGGTATCTCCAGAATATAAGATAGATACTCTACTAACTCTTCTTGAATGCTCATCTCTTTGTCCATGACAAGAGTAGCCTCACTACTTCGTTTTACAACTTTCTTGTCAAGAAGTTCGGTGTTCTTGACATTCGCAAGCTCTTGTATATCACCTTCTATCTCATAGATTGTGTGGTGATAGTCTGTAGGTACCATTTCGTCTGTACTTGACACGGTTTTCCGTATAAGTTGGGGCAGTTCAAACGGTTCCCACATCCACTCCCAGTTCTGTGGATTTATTAATAAGTAGCCGGTGCTGACCTCATTCCGGTGAAACGAGGTTGTCATAGGACTACCTGGATATACAATATTGCGTTGCGTGTTACTATGAGCGTGTAAGTCGCCTGCAAACACTACTGGAAAGTCCTCAAACCTATCTAAGTCCACTTCGGGCTTGACGTGTGGGGGTATCTCTCCTCGAACATGAGTGAACAAAGGCTTCTTTGGATCAAACAGTTCAATAGCATTTTTACGATGAAGGTCTGCGTATGGTAATACTCCAAACCCAAAATCATTGTCATAGTACGACATATCAACTACTTTTACAAGCGGGTTAATATCTCTGGAAACTTTCTTCAATTGAGTAAAGAAAGTCTTGTTTTTCTTTGTAGCTTCGTGATTGCCATCATAGACAAGAGTTGGGATACTTACCTTCGAGATAAACTCAAAGTAAAGCTCCAACTCTTCCATGTTCGGCAGACGGTCAAATAAATCACCACCAATAATGTGCATATTGCACTGCTTTTCTAGTCCGTGGACTTGTTCGAAAAACTTTCTGTAGCGATCAGTAGCCCACTCACGAGGTACATTCTTCTGTCCTAGCTTGATGTGCCAGTCTGCTGTAAATAAAATCATAAATTAAACCTTGTATCTAATACTAAACTTTCTAGTTTGTCCTTCAAGGTTTCTGTTAAAGTAGGAGTTCTAAATACATTATTTATAGGAATAACATATTTATCTACATAACCTACTGCACCTTCTACTAAACTAGGAATATGCTCCCCTACGTCATCCTCTAGCCTATCAATATCATGAATTAATTTCATTTCTATTTCACGAGAAACTTGCCCTACAGCTATTGCATAGGCAAGCTCTTTTAAAGAAGGTTTTATTAGTTGAGGAACACTAAACCCTGGCATGTAATACCTGGTTGTGCCTTCTCCGCTCATTTTTCCTCTTTTGAAATAAGATTTACCACTTTTTTCCACGATAAGTTGACAGGGCTCTACTAAGTAAAGCCCTTCTATATCTTCGTCAAAATAAGAGTCTTTCAACCCTTTATTTTTATGAGGATCTGCTTCTATGTAAGCCCCGCTTAAAGTGTAGAGCTGTACAAATGCTTTTTTACATCCGCGTGCAAAGCTAGTGGCTTTTTGGCGACGTAAACGGTATTTATTATCAGATAGTTTAATTCTCTCATAGGCATATTTAGGCATACGCACCTCTTATGATAAATTGAACTCATCTTCTAAGGATTCATCAATATCGCTCGCTGCATCTTCACGAATCTCGTCGAGAAGAGTCTTTTGAGCATCTGGTGTAGGACGAGGCATAACGTCATCCATAGACTTTAGATCTGCAATCGCTGCCATCTCGCTTTCGCTAAGAGCACGTTGCTTGCACTTCAGTACTTGTAACTGGTACTCTACGTTGTAGGGAAGAGGTCCAGTCTTGACACGCTTGAACTTAACGTCCCAACCTGTCTCTGGGTCTGTAGGATCACCCAGATCTTCTGCTGCTGTAAGAATGGCTTCGAACAGCTTCTTCTTGAGATTGATGATTTTTACTTCACCGTTGTCAATACACTGCATTGCGTAGCTCCACCCACACTTTAGGTCGGGGTAGTACTCGCGAATCCAGTCTTTCTCAAGATTGTTGAATCGCTCTTCGTTACGGTCGAAAGACAAGCACTCAAAAGGAATGTTCTTGCCGTTCTTACCTTCGAGCCAGTAAACGTATCGTGCGAGTACGTCACCTACGAGACGAACTTCGTTGTCTCCATCTCGGTATGCGTAAGAAGTGATTGATGATTTTTTAGCGCCGCCAGCGGCTTTGTTGAATGATAGTGCCATTAGTGTATGTTCTCCTGTGTGACTTCTTCGTATAGAAAATGAACTTTGTCATTATCTACACGTAGTAGGCTGTTGTCTTCAAAAAATTCTTGTTCTATCTCACATTGGAGTAGATCAAGTGTAGTGTCCCCAGTGATTAAATAGTCCGCGTACGGACGCATGGAAGCTACTGCGAGATACTGGGCAATCTCGCGGTACTCATACTTGTATGCGTTATGAAGCAATACATCTGGATGAAGAAGAAAGGATTCGCCAGTAAAATGCTTGTCAGCAAATTTATACATGTCATCATATTTGTTCTTCGGTATCGCCTTCGTTACAAGCATTTTAAAGATAATGAACATCGCCAGTGGACTTCCATCTGCCGCTTCAAAGATCTTTTTCCAATCGTAGAATAACATATTATACTCTCATTTGAGGCATTTGTCAAGAAGTATTTTTCTATGTTCAAAGCTGTTTAATTTGATAACCTTGTTTCATGTAGTAGCCCATTCTGTTAGACGCTTGTCTTTGGGCCGTCTTTCCCTTTAAGTGAATATCAATAATTACTGGATCGCGCTTATTATCATGTTTCCTAACAACCCGCCCGATAAGTTGGGTAAGTAAGGGTTCATTATTAATAGGAGTGGCAAGTATAAGGCAAGAAAGAGTATTAACGGATATACCTTCACTAAAAATTGCTTGAGTTCCATATAAAACATTCTTATCTCCATGTAAAATTTCGCTTATAAGTTCTTCTCTTTGCTCATGTGGTACCTCGCCCGTAACACATATAGCTTTTTCACCAGTCAGTTCGGCGCAGCTCTTTAAGAAATGAACTCGATCTGACACCACGAGCACCTTGTGGCCTCGTGCGGCGTATGCGGCTGCTAACATCGCGACAGAGTGGCGATACTCGTCGTTATTTGCGATAGTATTGACTCGCTTAGCCCAAGGAATGCTGGCCCCATCGGGAAACCTAACCTCACTTCTGTATATGTGAATACTTGGCGTGAGGAAATTCTCTTTCGGTGGTTTGAAAATATTCGGGCTGAAGTAGTCTCTGAAGACAACGTGCTTTCCGTCCTTCCGCTCGATGGTGCCAGACAGTCCAATCTTATACCGAGCATGACTGGTATCAATAATCTTAGCAAATGTTGGCGATGAAACATGGTGCATCTCATCTAGTATTATAGTTCCGAATTCTTTTCGGATTTTCTCGATATTCCTATACAAAGTCTGAGTATTCCCGATAACAATAGGGCTATCAAGCTCAAACCTACCACTACCAATAATGCCGGGACTAAATCCATAAACTTTCTCCACTTCTTTGGCCCATTGATTCCGTAGAGGCACAGTATGCGTCACTACAAGTGTTTTTTGGCCTAATTTTCCTGCAATTGCAAGACCTGTAAAGGTCTTTCCCCAACTTACCCACGCGTTGATGATACAGTTATCATCGAGGGCATTATAGACGTCTTGTTGACTTTGACGTAAATCAAACTTAAACTCAGGAAAAGTAATGTCAACAGACAGCCGTTTTTCAACAATTTCATAGTCATTTGGTATAAGGTCCGTTCGTCCGATTGGTATAGATACCAGATTTTCGCGCACCCGTTGCAGATTCTTAATGATCTGTGGAGGGTCATTCGGATTTTGAGAAGGTATTTTGTAAGTAAGCTCATCCGAGAGTACCTTTCGATACTCCGGACTACACTCCATAAAAATACGGTTGCTAAGCACTGCTTTCATTAGAGACCCAACTGATCCTTTGCTATGATATAGTTTTTAACAAAACTACTTCGTACAATATCGTGAATTTCGAAGTCTACTATGTCAAACATATCTGTAGCTTTCAATACGCGAATAAAGTCTCGTAGTCCGTTCTTTGATAGATCCGCCTGTCGAAAATCTCCGCAGAATATAACTCTACAGCCTTCTCCGACACGAGTAATAATTGAATCTAGCTCATGAAAAGACATATTCTGACACTCATCTACAATAATCGTAGCGTTACGTAGAGTAACTCCACGAATAAAAGATGTAGTCATAAAATGTACTAATGCTTTTGTTTTTAAGATTTGATACGCATCGCCACGCTGAAACAGCTCTATACAAATATCTTTGTAAGGCTCTTCATACACTGACGCTTTTTCTTTCTCGGTTCCTGGAAGGAATCCTATATCCCGAGTAGGAACTGCACTACGAATTAATACGAGCTTATCATATTCACCTTTAATCATGTCATCAAAGGCAAAATAGCAAGCAATAAACGTCTTGCCTGTTCCTGCTACCCCATGCAGAACCATGTTCTTGTCGCTTTCAAAAGCTCGAAGCTGGTTCTGGGTGAGTGGTTCAATCTCTTGCAACTCTAAGTTTGCACCCTGTAAAGTTTTAGATCGTTTACCCATAATTTATACTTTTCTTCGAGTGTCCTCACGACGGTCTTCGGAATACTCGTATAATACCCAAGGTAGGGTTCCATAGTGTAAAACCCCAGCATACCGCATATCACTTGCTGGAGGTCTTGGTATTACAAAAGTGTTTTTAACGCCGTCAAGTTTAAGAAGAGACGCTGTATCCTTTTGTATTATTGACTTTATTCTGTAGTATCTTAGCTTACAAAACTCAGTCTTTTCATAGATGAACGGTATACCATTCGTGTCTATAAAATGCTTTTCTTTCGATTTGAGTATGCCTCGAAAGTTATCAACTTGCTGTTTGAGGGGATGAAGGTTTCTATGAGGACTTTGTAGGCGACGTATGCCCAAAGTATCCCCGCCCATATTTCTATCATCTACTATTGCTCCATCTAAGAAGAGTAGCCCGTCTCGTCTATCCCAGTTACCTGAAGGTAGAATATAGACGGGAAACCGTACTTTGTTAATATTTTTATACTGTATCACCATACAATTTTGAGAACTTACCGTTGGAGTAATCTTCGTGGATGATTTCAAAGTCACATCCGATGGGAGCGCCTGGAATAGAAAGTCCTCTATCCAGTTGTACAAAGTGTAATAACTTTTCTTTATAATGTTCAATTTCGTCCTCTGGAACTTCGGCAAGAATGGAATCGTGCACAAGTGCAAATATACGTGCTTTCATTCCCTTTGCTTTAATATATTCTCCCATGTCTATCGCGCCAAGGAGGTTAACATCACTAGCAGCAGACTGTACCAAAAAATTAAGACCAGAACGAACGCTATGCGAGCGGATGGCCGCATCGGTGGATTCAACGTTGGGTAGCCTACGCTTCCGACCAAAGAAAGAATATATGAACCCGTTTTGCTCAATAAATTTTTGATTGTCATCAATCCACGCCTTTAGTTTGTGGAAGGCTCTGAAGTAGTCACTAATAACTTCTTGGGCTTCCGATTTTGAAAAATGCTTACCACTGTCTTTTGTTACTTGCTCACTGATCTTTGCAGGCCCCGCTCCGTACATAATACCAAAGGTTACGGCTTTAGCGGCCTGTCTTTTGTCAGGATATAGCTCTGCTACCTGTTCTACTTCGCAAGGCAAGCGAAATACTTTGTGAGCAATCGTACTGTGGAAGTTCCCCCCGCTACGGAATACATCCATAAGCGCTTTGTCTTCTGCAAGAATAGCGGCTACATATACCTCTGCTGTAGTCAAATCCATTGCAACAATTTTATTTCCAGGAGCTGCTTTGATACAACCTTTTACAGTAGGGTTGTCCCGAGGCAACTGCTGCATGTTTAGTTTACCACTGCTAGATAAACGACCAGAAGTAGTACCATGTAAGTTAAAGCCCGTACGGAGCCTACTATCTCTATCCAGTTGTGGTATGATTTTATCGAGATAAGTATTTTTGATTTTGGATTTTTGTCGTATATCCAAGATCCGCTTCGGTACATCCGATTGAAGCGAGAGCTCTTTAAGCACTTCCGCATCAGTAGAGTCTGCGCCCGTGCCAGTCTTTTTTCCAGTCGGAGAGAGGCCAAGATAGTCAAAGAGAAGACTACGAAGTTGCATAGTACTATTGGGATTAAAAGGCTTTCCATTTAATTCTTCAAACCTCCGTATTTTTTCGTTTTCATACAGAGCAGCAATAGCTTCGTCTATGTCATCTTGCATAGCTTCTTGACCCACAAGTAACCGCATACGGTCGAAAGGAACACCGTTGTCCTGCGTATCAATCAGGAATCGAGTGCCCGGAATGAGAATGTTATCGTATACCCACTTTAGTTTGTGGTTCTGTTTAATCTTTACAAACTTTTCGAAAACCAAGAGCGTACACAAAGCGTCCATGCCTGCGTAGGTCTTCATTACATCGAAAGGAATATCTCCCCAGTTAAACTGATCTTTAAGAATACCATGCTCTTTACGGTAGCGGTCAATCCAATCATACATTGGTTTCTCGTAATCTCCGTAAGGGGTATACTTCATAGTCAGCTGCTTCAAGCCATGCGTTCCAGGATTCTCGTCTATGAGGTAATGGAGCAACATAGTGTCTTCAAACTGTGGGAATCGAAAGTGAAAGTGGTACTCAAAGAATGCCATATCGAACTTGGCATTATGGAATACTACTGCTTTCTTGTCGAATAGTTCTTGTAGAAGTCTTTCAGTTTCA